>Ga0209077_1000122_pt1 | contig 19058 bp, 21 predicted proteins | sample PPLLak1March2015_FD_187247 | JGI IMG/M metagenome (GOLD analysis project Ga0209077, IMG submission 187247) | Freshwater sediment microbial communities from Prairie Pothole Lake near Jamestown, North Dakota, USA - PPLs Lake P7 Core (1) Depth... | ecosystem: Environmental > Aquatic > Freshwater >... | reverse complement strand
TCTTGCGACTGAGGGTCATTTCAGTCCAAGTTTCTATCGGGCCACCACAAGTGATAACAACTGGCTTCATCGCGGAATGTATGCAGGCTGCTTCGGATAGACCTTGACATGGCCACCGGAGGCCGGGCCACCAGGCGTTAACGCCATCACGAACGGATCAAAGCGGCCGTTGGCGTCGACGATGTTGGATTGCTCAAGCTCACGGTGACGCTTGGCGTCTTTGTACAGCACGTAAGACGCGACCAGCGGATGCACGCCGCCGGAGAAATCGACGATGACGCGACCGGGCAATCGATAGGTCAGGTCGTGCATCATCTTGGAAAACTCGACCGAGTAGCGCCGGATTTCGAGGAACAGCCCGTTATCGCAATTGTCGTAAGCAACCTGGGCCTCGTCGTTGAGAACCTTGAGCACGTCCTCCATCGCCGCCAGACCCTGACCGAGATAGCGATACTTGCGACCCAGCGCCGCCTCCGCCATGCCGATGGCGCCAAGAATGCGGTGCCGACTGAGTACCGCCTCCTCACTGGTGTTTGCGATGTCCACCGGATGATAGGAGGTGAAGGCAGCGAAGTTCACCAGGCTGGTGAAAATGCGGTAGCGGTTCTCGGCGTCTTGGACCTTGCTGCTGATGAACTTGAAGCCGGTGAACAGCGCCTCTTCGACCTTCTCTGGTTCGGCAGCAAGCGCATCATCCTTGGCCACATCCTCCATGCTGAGCGCGGCACGCCAATCATTGGACGACGAGTCCACCGTCAGCGTATGAACGGTCACCTGCGCGACGACGTGGACGAGGCTCTGGGCGCGATTGATGACGTCAGTGCGCCACGGCTGCGCCACCAGCTTGGGCGTGTAGTTGGCCAGAAACGATTCCCGCGACACGTTGTTGAGCGGACTGTGAACGATGCCGTAGAGCGAGCTATAGCCGGGACCGCTGCTGGGACCGCCGACGCCAATGCCATTGGCCTCGACGAATTCCATCTCCGCCGTGCTCTCGCCGGCCTCCTCGATGTTGTCCTTGAGCTTGATGCTGCGACAGGCCGCGAGCACGGTGCCGCGCGTCGGATGCACCAGCATGCCAGGGCCAGGGGACTGGCAGGCCTCAAACAACGAGTGCGAGTCGAAGACGTGGTCATCTTCACGAAAGATGGCGGTGAGATGATAGACCTGAATCTTGCGCCCGAGGTCGGCGTAGGCGGTAATTTCACCAAAGGGAAATTCGCCCTCGGCCCCGCGCCGGCCGCCCTCGATGTCGACCTCAAGGCAATTGAATCCGACGCCTTTGAAACTAGCGGGAACATAGTCTTTGCCGATGGCGCAGTTGGTGCGGCTCATTTGTTGGCCTTGCCAACAGCGGCACCAATAGTGGCGCTAACCCCAGACATTGCCTCTCGCAATATGCGAGCGACTTGCTCACCAGACTGTGCAGACGCAGAGGCTGCGCTAGTGAACGCCGCAGAGAAAGTAGATCCCGCCGCCGCTACTGGTGTTGCTATATCGCGAGACATCAGTTCCTCTTACTTATTTCCGCTAGAACTGGTTCCTGGATCAGCCCCACCACCGGCGCTACCGGAATGCTGTACGCTGATAGAGACGTTGGCAACGGCGGCCGAAATTCGTGCGGCGGCCGCAGCCCCATAAGCCGCGCCGGCACCCGCTGCCCCGGCAGAGATCGCGGCGGCAGCTTGCGCTCCAGAGGCAGCGAGCGCGGCCCCGGCGGCAGTGATCTGAGCGCCGGCCGTTCCGAAAGCTGCGGCGAATGATGCGCCGGCGGTTGCGATCGGCTCCGTGATTGAGGATCCAAGCTGCGCCCCAAGCTCTGTTCCGATGGTCTCCATCGCCGTCTGGATCGGCGCGGAAATCGCCTCTCCGATGGCTAAGGATGCCGCAAGGATTGGTTCGGACATTGCCTGGCCGATGCCAGGCGCGGCGGCCAGGAGCGGCCCAGCGAGATCGATCTGAGACGTTGCAGCTTGCGCCGGTGTTACGCCTCCCGGTGGTGGAACAACTGCTCCCGGCGGCGGACCGAGATTTTTACCTGCTGCCCTTTCCCCACCCGTCGTCTCGTCGACGACCTTCACCGGTATTGGCTCACTCGGCGGTTTAGGAACATACGGCGTGCTCGGCTTCGGCTCTGGGTATACCTTGTTGGGATCGGGCTGCTCTTCTCCCCGCTTTCTTGCCTCTTCACGCCGCTTAGCAGCTTGGCGCTCAAGCTCCGTCATTCGAACCCTATTTGCCGCCTCGTCCTTCTTCTTTTTAGCGGCGGCTTCCGCCTCGTCTTTCTTCACCTGTTCGACAGCCCGCTCCGTCAGCGTCTTCTCAGCTTCACGGATGGCCTGCTGAGCCACTGCCGCTCGTTGCTCCAGGGTCGCAAGCTCGGTACTGAGTGCGGCGAGTTTCGCCCTCGCAGCTTCCACATCGCCCGGTTTGATGTCCCCACTCGTCAGGCCTTTGGTAATCTGTTCCTTCTCATGCTGGGCCTGATTCCACCGCGCCGCTATCTTGGCGTGTTCCTCCAAAGAATCGTTGAGCTTTTGAAATTCAGGTTGATTGCTCTTGCCACCCGCCGGTTGGGTCGACATCGCCAAAATTGCTGCTGCGGTGAGGCCGGTTACGGCCCCTACCGCGAGCGCCGCCGGACGCAACAACCACCTTACGGCGGATCCAAATCGTCCCCCACCGCCAGGTCCCTTTAGCGGGTCCGTTACTGTTGGCGGTTTTTTCAAATCGGGTGCGCCGGGTTTTGTGCCCGGTTTTGTTCCTTTCGTACCTGGCTTATCGACCCCGCCACCGAGGTCTGTAGGCAGTTTCACTCCCGCCGCTGCCGCTAACGCTCCTGCGGCAAAAGTCAACGCACCACCGGCCGCATTCAGCGAAGTGCCGGCCGAGCCTAACGATGATACCGCCGGATCCTCGCTCATCGTCGCGCGCATGCCCTGCGCCATGCCCATCAGGCTCATCGCCGGGACAGCCGCCGCTGCCGCAGTTACCGCGGCCAACATCGTGGGCGCATCCGGTGCTTCGCCTTTGCTGATGGCCTCGGACGCCGCGCTCATCTTTTCGGCCATGCCCGCGGCGAGCGGTACGAATGTTGTCTCCATCTTGTTGATGGTTTCGCCCAGCACCGATTGCAGTTGGTTCTTGAGCGCCGTACCGGCAATTCTGCCAGATCCTTCTAAGTCCCGTTCTCCAGAATCGATGTCACCGGCACGCGACAACCCGGTTTTAATATCCTGCGCCCACTCAGTTGAGCGCTTGATCACATTGAAAAGAATATCAGAGCCTTTACCACTGGTGACCTTGCCGACGAACTTTCCGATGTCTGCGTCACTTCTTGGGTTTAAGCCCAACTTTGTCATCGCCGGAAGGATCTTGTCCTGCACGTAGCCGTGAATGTTTTTGCGCAGGTCTCCTTCGTCAGTCGCGCCCTTGGTCATGACCTCTCTGAGTTGGTCCAAGGTCGGCACTTTGGTTTTTGCAAAGGGCTTACCCTTTGAGTCCACCATGCCCTTGTCGACCAGACCAAGCGCCTCAAGATTGGCGAGCTTGCTCTTGTCCAGACGCATGCCACTGAACTGCTTGACAATCTCATTAAAACCAGTGGCAAACTTAGAGCCCGACTCCTCCATGCCGAGCGCCATCGTCATCATGCCTTTGGGGTCAAGGCCGTATTTCGATTGTTGCGCTGTACCAATGGTCGTGAGCCACTTCTGGCCGGTGAACTCCTGGCCGACCTGTCGGGTCGCCTTGCGCATGGTGTCAAAGTATTCCGTCGCCCTGGCATAATCGAACCTGCCAGCGGCGTCACGGAAGCGCCCCATCTGCTCGCCAGCTTTGATGAAGCTCAGCGCGCCCTCACGCGCCTGGTCAGCGGTCTGCCCCATACCTTGGCCAATCTTGGCCAAGGATTCCGCTTGCTGCACCAAGAAAGAAGCACCGCCAACATCGCCACCGGCGGTGTTCATGGACTCAACGAGTAAGTTCTTCTGCTGTGCGCGATTCCAGTACGCCCCTCCCATACCCGTCTCTGGATTTCTGCGATTCCGCGCATCCTCCTGCAACTGGTCAACAGCAAGTTCAATCGCCTTTTGTGTCTCCTTTGGATACTGCTGCAACGCCATCTTGGTGTCGGCAGTATCGACCTGACTGTAACCTTCCTTCGCCGCGCGCCCAGCAGCGCGTAGCGCAGCGTTCGCCATCGCCTCGATGTTTGTAACCGCAACACTGCCGGTGACCGAGATCGGTCCACGGAAGTAGCCACCACCGCCGCCGCCGAGACCACGCCCACCGGTCGGAGCCGGTACCGCGCCGGGTGGACGCCTTGCTGGTGGCGCTGGTGGTGCAGCCGCTGGACGCTGTGCCGGCGGCCGCGCCGCCGCTCCTTGACGAGCCGCCGTATTGACCGTGATTGGCTTTGCCGCCGCCGCACGCAGTTGCTGAACCTGCCGCAGTGCGCTGGTCAGGCCGGCGGCATTAGCCTTGAGGTTGATTGTCGTACTGCTCAAGCCCCGCATGGCAGACTTGAGTTGATTGATCTTGCCGATCGCCTGGGTAATTCCTCTGTCGTTGACCTTTAAGTCAATCTTGATCGACTTGAGTGAATTAGCGGTCGCAAACAGCTTTTTCAGCTCGGCGTTGATCTTGCGGATCTGCGCCGACGACTGATCGTTGACTTTTAGAGTGGCTTCTTCGACGAAGGAGGCCAAGACGTCAGCCTATTTTGGTTTGCCGCCAGCGAGCGCGATGCGGAAGCGCATCTCGTCGCGGTGGACTTTGAGGAAGCCGTTGACGCGAAGGGTCAACACCGGGATGGAGAGAGGTCTCGGATCACCAGCCGCCGCACAGTAATAGCGGTACTCGTCTACTCGTTCGGCGACTCGGCTGGCGACCCTAGAAAATGTGGGAGCACTTCGCGAACGATGGCATAGCCGTCGGCGAACATGATCTGAGACACTGCCCAGGATGGCAGCAGACTCAGGCTTGTGCCGAGTGGCTTGGCCACAGTAGCGATCAGATGTGCGGCCTGCTGGAATGTTGAAGAAGCAGCGAGAACGTCCTCGATCTCGCCGTAGGTCTTGGCCAGGAACTCAAGCTCACGGATGACAACTGGTTCTTTTGCCCGCAACGTCAACGGCGTTCCGAGTTCGTAGACGATCGCGGTTTCAACACCGTCGCCAGGGCGCACGATCTTGCCGGGTTTGCCCTCGTTCTCGTCGAGCTTGGCCGAGATATCGCGCGCCGCCGGGATCGGCATGCGCAGGATTTCTACCTGCGACATCGGAACCTGGGTTCCGTTGGTGTAGTAGGCGACCTGCTTGGTCATCCGCACGCGGCGCAATTTGCCCTCCCAAGTCTTGGGAGTGGTCATGCTCTGCGCTTCGATGACGAACTCGTTGAATGCCGCGAACGTCACCGGCTTGACGATAGCACCGTCAATCATCCGATCGCCTAATTGAAAGGCGATCGGAATCTTGTCGGGCTGCTTTGGCGTTTCGACTTGAGGTGCTGCTGCCATAGCTTACGCCATTCCCGGCGGAACGTACGGAGTCGGGAAGGTCGCGGCCAACTCCTCAGCGTTGGGTTCGAGCGTACCCTCGGGCAGCATTTCGTCGATGATCCTAAACACGATGACCATCGTCACTTCATGAGTGTCGCTTTTCTCGTCACCGGTACCGGTGCCGCGCGCGGCCGAGTACACCAGGCCATTGTAGTATTCGACCTGCAGCGTCACGTCGCTGCAACCCTGGTACATACTAAGCGGAATGCGGAGGTCGCGGATCACCTTGATCTCGACCTCCGGATTGGTTGGCACCCGCTTGACGTAGCCCCACGGCAACGGGTTGTTGTTGTAGTTGCAAAGCCGCCACGTCGGCAGGTCTTCGCTGGAGAGGTGGTGCGAGATCGGACCGTACACCGCATCTGTGTCGCAGTCCTTGAAGGTCAGCAGGATGTTCTTGACGCCGACCTGATTCGTGCAAGTCATTTAAATATCTCCTCTCTTCCCTGCAGAGACTGACGCGATTACTCGCGCCAGTCCTAGGGACACACCAATCAACGGCGGGTTGGCGTCGGGCGCGGCGGCACCGGCTGCCCGGATGCGTGCGCTGGCGGCGGGGTTGCGGGGCCACCGCCGGGACGTGCTGGCGTACCTGGACCAGTGGGCGGAGGACCGCCAGGCAGCGCCTGACCCGGACGTGCTGGCGTACCGGGGCCGGTCGGAGGCGGACCTCCCGGTAGAGCTTGGCCAGGACGCGCAGGCGTACCGGGACCAGTGGGTGGAGGACCGCCAGGGAGCGCCTGACCCGGACGCGCGGGCGCACCCGGTTGGCCGGGACCGGTCGGCGGTGGCGTTGCAGGCCCTTGGCCAGGACGCGCTGGCGGGGTCGGGAGACCCTGGCCGGGACGCGCCGGTTGGCCGGGAAGCCCCTGATCGACATGACCACCGAGGTCGCCAGCGGTGATCAGGTTGTAGCCCTCGCCGGGACGATAGACGAGGACCCAACCCTGATCGGCCGGCAGGTTACCGGGCATGCCACCTTGCCCGCCGGGGAGCGTATTGTCCGGCGCACCGGGAAGTCCCTGGCCGGGCCGGCCGCCTTGGCCACCGGGGAGACCCTGATCGGGACGACCACCGGGGACCGGCTGACCGGAGGCGTGACCGTAACCGGGAAGGCCTTGGTCAGGACGACCCCCTTGTATTCCGCCCTGATGTTCGGGCGGTCGGTCATGGCCGGGAAGGTCTTGGTCGGCATGACCGTAGCCAGGGAGCGACTGATCTGGACCGGCGCCCGACATCGGGATGATCCATGCCTGGAAAGGTTGTGTCATGACTGATCTCCTCAATAACAATTATCCAGCAGACGCGGCTGGGCGTTGACGTGGATCTTGCGGATGCGGCAGGGCGGTCGATAGATGAAGTTGACCCACAACTTGCCGCAGACGCCCTGACATCGCGGAGCGACTTCGAAGTCGGTGCGAAGCTGGATGTCGTTGTCCATGTCGTCGAATTCCGAAAACAGAATTCCGACATGCGCCTTTGCCCACGTTCGGATCATGCCGAGAATGAGCTTGGGGTTGGTGCCTTTGATGCCGGGCGGGATGGTGGTGTTCTTCGTAAACAGCCCCAGCCCGAGCACCTTGCCGAGTTCGAGCGCCATCTGATCGGCAGTCACAGCCGCGAGCCGGCGGCTAGAGACATCCCACCAGGTCGAGTTCAACCGCATGTCGTCGTCGTAGCGGTTGTTGGTGCTGTCGTTGACGATCATCGGCGAGGTGAGATGGCCGGTGCCGCCTTGATAGGGCACGGTCACGACAAAGCCGGTGGCCTGCAGGATTTGCTGCTCGTCGTAAGTGAAGCACTGGAAGCAGCTCTCCGGGATGTGGACGCAACGCAGGATGCCGAAGTCCGGTCCCTGGATGTTCATCTCCGGATGGTCGACCGCCAGGCAGCAAGACTGTGCCGCATAAGCAGCCACCTTCATCCAGCCGATCGCGGGATCGCCCCACGACTCGCCGGTTACCGGGTCATTGCCGCAGCAATGCGCGATGCGGCTAACCTCGGCCGAGTTCGTGTCGGTCGACATGATCTCGCCGAGCGTGCCTGAATTGTACGTGTATCCGTGTCCGAAACATTGTGGCTTGCTACAGTCCCACGCACTGGCGATGTACGCGATCATCGCGTCCTGCCAGTAAGTGTCGTCGTAGAGCATCCCGATGCAGCAGTAGCAGCACTCTCCAAGGAGAGCGATGTAGTCGAGGTGCTGCACCTTGATGTTCTGGCCGGCGATGGTTTGATGGTACACAAACTCAATGCCCTTGGGGGCGTAGTCGCGTCGTTCGTGCCAGTTGTAGAAAACGCGGAAGCAATTGCCGACCGTGCCAGCGTTCTTGGCGCGGATAGTGATGACTCCTCCGGCAACGCTAGTGACCTCAACCGGCAGGCCGGGTTCTCGCATCAACGTGTCCGCTACGATCACCGCGATATCATCGGCTACGGTACCGACCACGATGCGATCCGACGTGCGCCAGCGACCATCACCCATGTACATGTCGACACGGCCGTAGGTAGTGGCCGTGCCGGTGAACGTGAGCGTGTACTCTGCCTTGGTGACGGCGCCGACCGATGCGTCCTTGCGTGGGAGCGCATAGAAGTCGAGCGCGTTGTTGCCGCAGCACAGGAACGCAGTCTTGAGACCTTCGGCGATCACCGAGCCCTCACCGAACTGCTCATTGACGTCGCGCAGCGACGGCATCTTGATCAGTTCGCCTTCCTTCGCGATCCCGGTATCGAGCATCTGCCCCTCGATCAGGATCCGGCACTTGTTGGGGTAGACGTTGAGCGTGGGATCGAAGCAGATCTCGATCGCACCGCTTCGCAGACTGTCGATGCTCATGATCGATCACTCCTTCGGGGTGGATGGTTGCCGGTGCTCAGGCGCCAGCGGTGGATCATCGGGCCGCGCGCGTCTGCGCGCAGCTGACTGCCGCCCGGACCGCGCCGAGTCAGCACCTCCTTCTTGCGGTAGGGTGTTGTCGAGGATGGGATCCCCAGGCTGGGGAGTCTCACCTTCACCACCTTCGACCTCAAGGTCTTTCCAGTGGTAGATCGCCCGATGCATGACCGGATCGTTGGGGTCGACCGGAACGAACTTGTCGGTCGGAATCACGCGACCTTGATAGTAGTGCCGCCGACCTGGCTTGCACTTCACATAGACTGTGGCCATGTCGGGCCTCCTCTGGTTGTCGTCCTCTTCACTCTTCGCCTGCTTGGGTGATTTGAAACCTACGGACACGGATCGCATTTGTCGTTCTCCACGGGCTCGAAGCAATCCGGGAGGCAACAGGCCTTCGGGGTGCAAAGATTCCAGGTGATGGTGAAGCGCTCGCTATCGTCGACGTAAGGCGCGCAGAACTGATAGGAGGCGAGAAAGGTGAAGGTCAGTGTAACCGCCAGCTCGTCTGCGGCGATGTCAGTCTTGCGGTAGGCAAAGTGGGCACCATGTGGCGCATCCCACCGGCTCAGGTTGGAGATCAGGGTCTCGCGCACTGATTCGTAATCGTACCAAGTCCAGAACGGCGCTTCGCTGCCGTCCTTGCGCTTGAAGCGCATGGGCTCCAACCAGAACTGGATGAGAACTTCCTCGGTCAAGCGGAAGGTTGGCTGGTAATTTTGAGTAGCCTGATCGCCGACTGAGCGTTTGAGCGCGACCGCCACCAGCGGCAATGTCGGGACATTCAGCTTGGTGATGTCGTAATCGCTGACCGCGATCGCGCGTCCGTTGAGATCTTGAAACCATTTCTTGATCTCGTCAGCCAGTGCTGGCAGCAACCGTTGCTTTATCTCTGGCGGCGTTGGCGCCGATGCCACATGCACATTCATCGGGGCGCCACCAGGTCTTCGACCGCTTCCAGCAGATCGCGCACGGCCGACGACAGCGTCACCTCTTTGCGCTGGATCGGACCCCAGTGGGCTTTGCGCTTGCGCAAGCCGACAGCGGTGGTGAACACGGCGAAGGCGGGGCTGTAGCGGGCCAAAAATTGAAATGAGGCGCCCTTGCCGGATCCGTAGACATCAAGATTGGACGATGTCGGGTTAACACCCTCGCGGAAAACGTCCAGGAAGCCCTGAGGATCTTTCCAGTAGGCATCGAACAGCTTCTTCATCTCTGGAGAGGCGGTGTGCATATTGGCCGACATCTGGAACAGACCGGCCTCGCAGGTGTCAGCGGCAACATTGTCAGCCGACATGTCGCGACCTTCACACCAGCGGCCTGAGGATTCACGCATGCCCAAACCAAAGAGGATCACGAACAGAGCGCGCAGCGTCTCCAGACCATCGTCGTCAACATCGAGGTCGAGGTCTTCCAGCTCGTTCTCGTACCAAGACAGCGCGTCCTCATCCTCGTCGCCGCTGGCAGCCTCGCCCATCACCATGGCAGCAGAGTTGCCTTGCTCCATCGAAATCACGGCGAGCGCGTAGCAGAGCGCCATGCCAGGGATGTAGCCGGGCGGCGCCACGCTGCGGCCAGGCCAAGCGTAATCCATCAGCGGCGAACGCTCGGCGAGCGCGATCACGTCCGCGGACAAACCCTTGGGCAAGCCGCTCTCGCCTTGGGCCATGCGACGATCGAGTTCATCGACGTATTTCCACGTCGTTGGACCCACGACCCCGTCAGCGGTGATGCCGACGGCCTTTTGAAACGCTCGCACTTGGGTGTCGGTGATGGAGCCGAAGTCGCCATCAGCGACCAAGCCGAGCGATTTTTGCAGCGCCACGACGTCGCTACCAGAATCACCCTTGCCCAAAGTTGGCCGCTCGGCCGAGACCGGCGGCGGCACTGTGGGTCGTCCCGGTCGCTCCGGCTTCTCGAACGGCGGGATCGGCTCCGGTGGCCTGGCATCGCCCTCGCCACCGAGCACATTGGCCATCGCATCGATGATGGCAGCGAAGTGCTCGCGGTATAACTTAGTATCGCAACTAGAATCACAGAAGCACATTTCCAGCAGCACACTGGGCATGTCGGTATTGTTGAGAAAATACAACCCGGTATTTTTCTTCGGCCCGCGGTCAATAAATTCGCCCGCTACCGCAACGTTGTGCGACAGCTCGTCGGCGAGCGCGCCCTGCGTGACATAAAGCATCTCAGTGCCCATGCACTTCGAGCCCTGCTCGTAAGCATTAAAGTGGACACTGAGGTCCAGCTCTCGCGTATGCTTGTTGTGGGCCGCAACAATGGTTTTGAGATTGGTGTCCTGGTTTGTCGAGGTGTCATCGTGGAACACCACGACATCGACGCCGCGCCCTTCCAACGCTTCGGCCAAGGCGTCGACGACCTTGCGGGCCTCATCGACCTCGTCGAGATAGGGATCGCTCGGCGAACCGCTCGGACTGCCGGCGGCGCCGCGAATTTTCAAACCGTGGCCTGAACTGATGACGATGGATTTATAGGTGGTCATGATCTGCTCCAGTGCACCCAGTTGTTCAGGCGCCCAGCGGCCCTCATGCCCTCTTGCAGTGCGTTGTCGGACATTTTCCTGCGCGCCATCTTTGACGTGCCATGGCGCAAATAGAGAGACACCGGAGCGCTCCCTCTCATGCGGCTAGAACCGACAGTCGTGCTGTCGGATGTAGTTTCGTGCCCGATGGTGCCCATGAGAGTACCGGTCCGAGAGTTTGGATAGCCGCCACCGCCCATGCCGCCTTTGAAGGCAGCTTCAGCGGCCGCGCCAATGGCCTCAAGCCACGCCTGAATAGACGAAGGATCCTTGACCGCGCGGAATTGTCCCCACGGTTGAAAACTGATTTCGATCATTCAGGGTATGATGTTGTTCTGTGCCGGCGACAGCACGCCGCGTGGCGGCGAGATGGTTTCGGCGCGCTCATGCAAGTGGCACGCAATTTCGATATAACGATGGTCTTCAGTCTCAGTGGCGCCCAGGACTTTATACCAACGCGGCAGTCCTTTGCGTCGCGACTCGTACACCCAGGCCGTGCTGTTGATATCGATGTCGTGCTGAAACCGAATTGCAATCCAATGGCTCTGGTGCAGCTTCGGATCGAGAACGGTATAGCCTTGTACGCCGAAAAACGTACCCTTGGATCCGAAGGTGAGGAACGGCCGAATACGCGCCCAGGTCTCGACCACCTCAGTGCGCGTTAACGACATGATGCCGTTTTGCTCAACCACGTCGCGCATCGAGCACAACACAACACGATGGCGTAGATCGGCGATACTGGTTTTGCCGATCGTCATCAGAACGCCTCGGGATCGTATTGCCGCCAGGTCTCAAGCGCGCCAGATGCCAGCGCAATGTTGTTGCTGCCCATGAGACCTTTGGTCGAATTGTCTTCCTTGTTGCGCACGGTCAGCAAGATGTCGCCGGGATGCTCGAGAATCCAAGCGACATATTGCAACATGCCGAGCACGACACCCATCGGCACATCGTCCGGACAGCGATAGCCGGCTTTGTACGCCGCCATCATATCGGCGTTGAGGTGATGAGTTGCGCAGGGATCGCAACAGTTCGAGAGGTCGATGAACCCAGTCCAGATCGGCACCTGGATGGTGCGAGTGTTGGGCGGCACGCGAATGGCGTGGTTGCCGTTGATGTTCTGGCTGCCGTAGAGATGCACGAGCCCGTCGGCGACGGGATACTGCAGCTTGTGCCGATAGGTCAGCTTGCCCGGCTTGGGTCGGTTTGGGCCTTGGATCGCTTCAGTCACGGTCTTCTGGTTGGTGAGCAACGCGCCGGTGTACATCTCAGCCGCTTCGACCGCGGCCTGACGATAAACCTTGAGCATCTCGTCAGAAACGCCGGCGACATCGTCGGTCTTGGTATGCTGGCGGATGAGATCGATCGACAGCCGCTCCGACCAGTCAAGCGGAATTTTCTTGCCGGCCGGAAACGGCGGCTCCAAAGGATCCTTCTGCGGTACCTCGACGAACCTCAGCATTTAACGATCCGCACGTCGACGCAATCGGTGTGGTAGTAGCAATTGCACTCGCAATCGAGCGCGCCCTGGCGGATGGTGAGGCGAAACACCTGACAGGTCTTCGCTGCCGGACTGGCGCTGATAGGGAGCGTGACCATGTACATGCGCTGATTGACGATAGCCGGACCGACCACCAGATCCCATGTGCCTTTGACATCCCATGACGAGATGCCGACGCCGATCATGGCTTCCATCACCACGGCGGGATTGATGTTGTCGGTGACGCTGAAATAGAACCGATCTTCTCCCTTATAGTTTTGCACGGGTGTGTAGGTGAAGGTGCCGTCGCTCTTGAGCTTCAGGCTACCGTGCTTCGGAGCGTAGTGCGCCATGGCCTTGAAGGTCATGGCATCGCCGTCGGGATCGGTGACCTGAGTGTTGAGATCGCCGTCGAGCGGCGTGTTGACGATGGCGTCGAAGCGAATCTGGGGTGGTGCGCTCGGCGGCAGATTAGAGCCTGCGGGCGTATCGCAGGTTTGCCGTTCTTCGACCTCGACTGACGGCACGCAGTGCAAGCCGCGCAGCGCGATCGGCGCTGCCCACGGTGCATAGTTGAGATAGAGCGGCAGGGTCTCGCCTGGCTTGATCGAAACCACCTCGCAGCAGCAAGAGACGCAACCGCTGGGATCAGCCGGGTACGCACCAATGTCGACCGCTAGCATGATGAGACCCTCAATCCGGAAAGGCGCCCAGGAGCGTGCACTCCTGGGCTAGTTGGGCGTTAAACGCACTTGAAGCAGGGAGGAATCGCAAGTGCGGTCGCTGTCTGCGGCGCACACGGTGGTGTGCAGGTTACTTTGATCATTGCAGTCTCCTCTTATTCAGGTTGCTTCGAGGCCGTTATTGTATGCGCGTGCCTCGGAAGCCGTCATCGGACGCGCGTAGCCGTTCTTGATCAACCAGTTCGCCGTCTCCGCTGGGATGACGACGTCCATGGTCTCGATGTCCCACTCGACCCGAAGGATCGGCGCCGACGCCACATAGCTGGTCTTGAACACGAACCACTGAATTTCATCGTCTCGGCCGCTGGTGACCTTCATCACGCAGCCGAGCGAGCTGCCATCGGCCGTTGCCGGCAGCGCCCCGTCACGAACAATCAGACGCTCATTGGCCTCCACGGCAAACTCCTTACCAGCCAGTCGCGCCAACCCAAGCGCGGACAGACGATGCGCCGCATCTTGGTCCGAGCCAATGGGTCTTTCGCGGTATCCACCTCTTGCATGATCTTGACGTAACCGTCGAAGTCGACCGCAAACTGCAATTCCCGCATAGGGTGCTGCGTGCTCACACGCAGCGTAAGTGGCGCCGTCAACATCGGTTTGCCGTCGGGCGAGATGTCCAACAGCGGGGCGTAAGGCGAGAACTCGTTACCGCTACATTCCCTGGCAAACACGAAGAGACGGCCCAGAGTTGCCTCTGGGCGCAGCCTGGCGATGACTGTGACCTCGTCGCCAGGACCGACACGCAACGTCTTACCAACGCTAACGCGCATTACTTGGGTCCGGAGAGCACCGCCACTGCGCGCACCGATGACACGTCGCCACTGACACCTCGCAACAGAACAAAGGCGTCAGGCTTGCACGGGATCGCCGCCGAGCACTTCTGCCCGGCAACGGTGCCGGCCGGAAGGATGATCTGCGTTTGCGGACCGGGAACGGTGCCCCAAGGCGCAACACAGGTCAGGACTTCCTCGACCGGATAGGGCGTGCCGGCGACACAGTTGTCGGCGTCGCTGGGCGGAGCGGCATCGACCTCGAAGATCGTGTCGGCGGTGAGGTCGGTCATAACCTCAAACGTCCAAGCGAACTTGATGTGCCTGCGAATATCGACCGTCGCAGCTGCGGCGCCATCCCAGGCCAGAATGCCGGTATTCTGGATGGCCGTGTTACCCCAGTTCATAGACATGGTGATTTTCTCCTGTGGATTTGAGGGTGATTACGGGCCAACCGTGATAATGCGCGCGGCCGGGCAGCAGGCGGTGAAGCCACCGTCTTCGGCGCCGAACACGTACTTCACGCACCAGGCGGTTGACTGACCCTCCCATTGCTCGATCCAGAGCGGACGCTTGTTGACGGCGTAGTAGGCCGCCGACCAGGCGCCAATCGCCACCAGGAACTCACCGGTGATGAACGGTGCGCCGGCGTTGCCCAGCGTCAGCCCATGGGTCGGATCCGGCAGACAGTTCGAGATGCGGATATTTTCCCGCACATCAGCCGGACTGTAGGTCATCAGACCATCACCGAAGATGAAGCGGCCGTTGCTGTCGGTGAGCGCCGCCAGATACGCGAACATGTTCTGGTGCATCACCGCCGTCACCGGACCGTACTCGATCGGCACCGAGGAGTAGAACAGCCGGAAGGCGCGATGGTCGAACGTCGTGTCGGTGGTCTTGATCTTGGTGAAGCACTCCGCGGTCAACCAGCCGAGCGGCTCATTGACACCGGAGCCAACCATCAGCGCCCGGTTGCGAGCGATGGTCTGCGCGCGCCGGACTGCAGTGTACATGAAGTTGAGCAGGTCGTAGTTGGCCTCGGCGAGCACCTTGCGCTGGAAGCAGAACACGCCGCGGTAATCCGAGATCTGACCAGACTTGAAGGTGATGTTTCCCTCCGGTCCGTATTCCGCGTCGCACTTGGCGTCGCAGTCGTATTTGCCGATCTCGCCGTAGTCGAGCACTTGCGGGTACATGAAGGTCGACTTCGAGACACTGACCGAATTGTAGAGGTCAGTCATGCCGGCACAATCGATGATGCAGTTGATATCGATGCCGAGCATTTCCGGCGCGAAGATCGCGGTGTCGAGCGAAGCGGCTTCGAACGCCTTGCGCTCGTACTCGTTCAAGCCGGCAATGACCTTGCGCTTGGGCTCGATACCGACGTAGCGCACCATTTTGCGCACCGCCGAGCGGTAGTGCTTGGCGTCGACCAAGTTGTCGAGATCTTCCTTGAACTCGTCAGGCGTGCCGCCTTTGAATAAGAAGGCGCGACGCTGACATTCGATCGCCGCCTGGCGATCGCTGTCCTCCAGCTCTTTGCCGCCTTTGACCAGCGGCATGTCAAGCTGCTTCTTGACGAAGTCGAGCGCGGCTTCCTGGCCCTGCAGCTTGGTGATCAGGTCGCCGTAGACCTTGGTATGATCCGCCACCGCCTTCTTCAACTCGTCGGTGTCGCCTTTGACGCCGTCGTAATGGGTGGTGAGCAGCTTGTACTGGTCGTCGACCTCTTTCTTGGACTTCTCGATTGCCGTGGTGAGGCCGGCGATTTCAGTCATCAGCGGCTGAAGAATTTCGGCCGCGGCATGTTGGTCCGTTGGCGCTTCCTTCTTGAGGAAGTCACCACGCTTAGGATGCATGGTCATGGTTGGAATCCCTTGAGGGTGCCGGCTAGAGCAGCGATCGCATCTCGGCAATCCTGGCGAGCGCCGGCTTCAACATGGAAGCATCCAGCAAGGGATGCGGCGAAGTCTTTGACTCACCACCAGCATGGGTGGGCTTGTCTTGGAGCAAGTGCGCGCAAGACTTCATCACAAGAAAAAGCTTGTGCGCCTCGTTCCTCCCGTGTGCGAGCCCTTTGGCGGCAAGCGCCTTTTCAAGCTCGCTCACGGTATCGGTGTCCTTGAAAACCAGCAGCGCCGGCGCCAGGTCGGCGAGCCAGGCCTTTAGCTCTAAATCGTCTTGCGCGTCGTGCTTGATGACGTGCGTGCGCGAGTCACGGTTGGCCGGAAAATTGACCAGGCTGACCTCGCGCAACTCGCCGGACTTGATGATGAAGATCTCCTCGCCGTTCTCCTTGGCGAAGTCGTAGTCCTCAAGCCGGAAGCCGACCGAGAAGCCGGAGCCGCCACAGAACTTGGTTTCCTCGTAGAGATCGCGCACGCGCGAAGATTTAAGACAAAGCTCAGCCTCGATGCGCAGGTTGTTGCCGAGGGTTTCCAGCTTGCGGATGACGCCGACCGTCGGCCCGTCCTCTTTGTGGTGGTCGAGCAGCTTGATCCCGTCTTTGCCGACATCGAAACCCTTCTGCTTGATCGATGCATCGAACGCACCGGGCAGCACCCGGTGACCGTAGCAATCGACCGATGGCGACGACGCAATGCCGGCGATGAAACCGTCAGGCAGATCGTTGGTCTGCACCGCAAGCGTCATATTGTGATGAACGAAATCGCCCTTGGTCGGCATCACGACCTCCCTGTGAATGGCACCACGCTGGAATCTCCTGCGGCTGCCGCAGGCGCCGCCGGCTTGGCAGCGTCCAGCTCCTCGGTCGTCGGCTCGAAATCGAGCACTTTGCGTTTCTCGTCAGTGGTCAGGAAGGTGACCTTGCTCAGGGTTTCGCCCAGCTCGGCGCGGCCCTTCCAGAGTGCAGGGATCTCATCGAGATCGAACTCGATGATGGCGCCCTCCGGACAGATCGCTTGCGTCATTCCCGCGGCGATCGGCGCCAGATAGCAGGGCACGATGGTGTCCTGCCAGAACGCGAGGCGCGCCTCGACGTAGTTGCCGGCGTACTTGGCAGCATCGGCCGAGCCCAGGCTAAGGAGCGGCACCGGTACGCCAAACACGCCGGCAATCTGGCGAGTCATATCGTCGAGCGGGATCTTGGAATGGATATCTGCGAGCTGGTTATCGAGCTTGTCCACTTTGATGGTGGTGTTGAACAGAAACAGCAGATTGCCGCTGTTGTCCTCGCCCGGCGCCGACTCGGCCATGTGCTTTTCGAGCGCTTCTTGTTGCTTCTTGTTCAGCGTCTTCTCGGCTGAAATTACATACTTGACATTAGGATGACCGGAGGCGGTGTCGAGCGCGCGCTGCATCAGCGCGGCGATGATGGCGATGGGCTGGGCAATGCTCTCGATCGCCGCCGGGGTCTGGCTGTAATCGGTGCGACCGGACAGACTGGGAAAACTGATCTCGGCGGCATAGGGCGCAAGCCCCTTGGTACGTTCCTGCGAACCCTTGCGGGTCGGTAGCCGCTGTGCGTCCACTCCTGAGCCGTACACATAATAGTCAACTGTGCCGCGATTGTTGAGCACAGCGTTCATGTGCTTGGCGTCGAGCGGGTAGATGCCATTGGGCAAGCCGTCCGTCTTAACGCCAACCTTGAAATGCGCCCGGCCATACAACATCAGATTCATCGCGATCCAATATTGCATCTGCTTGGCGTTGAAATTGTCGTTGGGATAGCTCAGCGCATCGTTGACCGCCTTGATCTGGGTCGGCGATGCCTGGTTGGCTTCCTTCTCCGCTGGGTCCACCACGCACCGCCACGGCACCGACTGCACCGCCGACGCGACGTAATTGGTGATGCGGTAGAGCTGCGGTGATTTACGCTGCGCGATCTCGGCGGTCTGCGCGGCGCCAAACCGCAGCAATCGCACCGGTTGCCCGGCCATGACGAACATCGGCGATTCGGGTTCATCCGAGGCCGAACGTTCGGGCTTCTTCTTGGTGAATAGGAGATCGCGCAGCGCCATGGCCGCTTGTTCCGTTCAGAGATGAGAAAAGAAAATTAGACTGTGCGTCTGGTCTGAGCCCGACGCTGAGCTAGCGCGGCCGACTGAACGATGTGCTGCGGGGCCGTGCGCGGCACATGCTGGTCGCTCGCCGATGGCTTGGCCGAAAACGAAATCGGCCGTCCCATCGACTGACCACCGCCGCCGGTGCGCGAGACACTGCGTCCAGAAAACGATTTACCGCCACCACAGCCACAACCCAAGACGCTCTCCTATTTTACTTGCAGCTCGGAAGAGAAGGATACCGAGCACATACCTTTCGGCGAACCGTTGCCTTCTGCGACGGCGAACAATGCTTGCTGCATCTCGATAGCGCGTTAGCGGCATGGCTACGATCATGGATTGGGTATTTGCGTCCCGGCAACGCGAACGACTTGCTCGACAGTGATTTGCGGCCGCGTGAAGTGAGCTTCGCCATGACTAGCCTCCGGAAATGTCTTCAAGCTCCCCGGTGCCCTCACATTGCAGGCATAGCGCCTTCTCGACAAACGTCCGACTGGCCTTGTCGTCATGTCTGATGATCGTCAAACGCTTCTTGCCGCGGCAGCATGGGCACGTCACCCGCTCGCGGATTTGCTTCGACGTTTGCCAGCCCTGCCACCACATCTCACTGCATCCAGAACCGCGTGAACCCCGGCGCCGGCACCGGCCGCTCCGCTCCCGACAGGCACCACTCGGTGATCTCGATCAGGTCCGGCGACGGCCGGCGCACGCCGTTGACCTCGTTCTTCCAGCGCAGCTGCACGGCGTAGGGCAAACTATCGAATTGCTCCTGGGTCATAGCCGTTTCTCCTGCCGGGCTCGGGCTCGCTCCAAGATCCCTTTGGGGCCTGGACCGTAGAACTGCCGCCAGGCGCCGTCCTCGTAGCTCGCCTCCCACATCTCAAATCGGGTCAGGTCCAAACCAGTCAAGGGCCGCCGGATTTGGCGCTCATAGCGAAAGCGCTCATGCTCGACCGCCTCGGTGATCTTGGCCTGATAAGCCAACTCCTCCGCCGTCCAACGTTTGCTCATAGCGGCCTCCGATCTGGCCATCTTAAACAAATAATTG
>Ga0209077_1000121_pt1 | contig 19066 bp, 22 predicted proteins | sample PPLLak1March2015_FD_187247 | JGI IMG/M metagenome (GOLD analysis project Ga0209077, IMG submission 187247) | Freshwater sediment microbial communities from Prairie Pothole Lake near Jamestown, North Dakota, USA - PPLs Lake P7 Core (1) Depth... | ecosystem: Environmental > Aquatic > Freshwater >... | reverse complement strand
TACTGGCACGCGCTCGAAGACGACCGCATCCAGTGTGACCTGTGCCCACGCGACTGCAAGCTGCACGAGGGTCAGCGCGGCATGTGCTTCGTGCGCCAGAACATCGGCGGCCAGATGATCCTGACCACTTATGGCCGCTCCTCCGGCTTCTGCATTGACCCGATCGAGAAAAAACCGCTCAATCATTTTTACCCCGGCAGCAGCGTGTTTTCCTTCGGCACTGCCGGCTGCAACCTGGCATGCAAATTCTGCCAGAACTGGGACATCAGCAAGGCCAAGGACATGGACCGTCTAATGGACCAGGCCTCGCCGGAGGAAATCGCCCGCACCGCCGAACACCACGGCTGCAAGAGCGTGGCTTTCACCTACAACGACCCGGTGATCTTTGCCGAATACGCCATGGATACGGCGGATGCCTGCCATGCCAGAGGGATCAAGACAGTGGCTGTGACTGCCGGCTATATTCACGCCGAAGCACGGCGCGACTTTTACACCAGGATGGATGCCGCCAACGTGGACCTGAAGGGCTTCACCGACGATTTCTACAACAAACTGTGTGCCGGCCATCTGCAGCCGGTGCTCGACACGCTCAGCTACATACATCATGAAACGCCCTGCTGGCTGGAAATCACCACCCTGCTGATCCCCGGCCAGAATGACTCCGGGCAGGAGATTGCCAACCTATCTCAATGGATCGTAAAGGAACTGGGGCCGGACGTGCCATTGCATTTTTCAGCTTTCCATCCCGACTACAAGATGATGGACATCCCAGCCACGCCTTTCACCACGCTCAGCCGCGCACGAAAAATCGCCATGGAGGCTGGCCTGCATTATGTCTATACCGGCAACGTGCACGACCCGGCTGGCGACACCACCTATTGTCCAAGCTGCAAGACGGCGCTGATTGAGCGCGACTGGTACCAGATCAATGCCTATCACCTTGACGACACAGGCCATTGTCCGCACTGCGGCACACTCATCGCCGGCCACTTCGAACATTTCAGCGGGCAATTCGGGCGCCACCAGATTCCGGTGGCAATCCATGGTCATGCTGCGCCATAACTTGTGAGGCGGGCTGAGCGCGGTTAAACTCCGGCTCCATGGCCCAGCCCCGATACAAAATCCTTGTTGTCGCCCCCTCCTGGGTGGGCGACATGGTCATGGCGCAAACGCTGTTCAAACGCCTGCATCAGCTGCACCCCAGCCTGGAACTGGACGTATTGGCACCAGACTGGACCATCCCCCTGCTGTTGCGCATGCCGGAAGTGCGGGAAGCCATACCCAACCCGTTCCGCCACGGCGAGTTCAGGCTCGGCGCCCGCTACCGCCTGGGGCAGTCACTGCGCGCACGCGGCTACGACCAGGCCATCGTGCTGCCCAATTCGTGGAAATCTGCCCTGGTGCCCTTCTTCGCCGCAATTCCAAGGCGTAGCGGTTATAGCGGAGAGCTGCGCTGGGGCCTGCTGAACGACAGGCGCAGGCTGGATGCGCACAAATTGCCGCTGATGGTGGAACGCTTCGTGGCGCTGGCAGATGCCCCTGGCGCGGTGCTGCCCACCCCCCTGCCACAGCCGGCACTGTCCGTGGACGAAAACCGCAGGCAGGCCACACTCGCAAAACTTGGCTTGACGGCAGACACAAAAATAGCTGTCTTGTGCGTCGGCGCCGAATACGGCTCGGCCAAGCGCTGGCCACCGCAACATTTTGCCGCCCTGGGAAAGATGCTGCACGAGCAGGGCTATCAGGTCTGGCTGGTGGGCTCGGCCAAGGACACGGAAGCAGGCGCCGAAGCGGCGCGTCTGAGCGATGGCGCCTGCCTCGACCTGTGCGGCCAGACCAGCCTCGACGAGGCGGTGGACCTGCTCGCCTCTGCTTCGGTCATTGTCAGCAACGACTCCGGCCTGATGCATGTCGCCGCCGCGCTCGGCAAGCACCTCATCGCGCTTTACGGCTCGAGCAGCCCGGGCTTTACGCCACCTTTGTCACAATCCGCGCATATCCTCAGCCTTAATCTGGAATGCAGTCCCTGTTTCAAGCGCGAATGCCCGCTCGACCACCTCGACTGCCTGATGAAGCTGTCGCCGCAGCAAGTGCTGGATGAAATCACCATAGCCCTCAAATAAGGAAGACCATGGCCCTGGCTAAAGAATTGAATCCCCGCCACATCGAAATCGCCACTTGGCTGATCGCGGCTTTTTTGCTCGTATTCGTGGTTTATACGCACCTCTTGCCAGCACTTCTGGCAGGACTTTTGATGTACGAACTGGTGCATCTGCTCGCCGCGCGCATCCATCTGCCGCGCTTCGGCGGCAGGCCGGCCAAGATAGTCGCGGTAGCCCTGCTGGCATCGTTGATGGCAACATTGATCACCCTCGCCACCTTGGGCCTGATGGCATTTTTCCACAGCGACGCCAGCAAACTCCCGACGCTGCTGCAAAAAATGGCAGCAATCATCGAAGGCTCGCGCGCCATGCTGCCCGCCTGGCTGGTGGAGAAGCTGCCCACCAGCGCGGAAGGCATCCAGAGCGCCACGGTGGAATTGCTGCGCACCCATGCCAGCGAGGTGCAAACGGCGGGTAAAGAAATGGGCCGCACCCTGGTTCACGTGCTGATCGGCCTGATCATCGGCGCCATGATTTCGCTACGCGAGGTAGCGGCACAGCATCGCTACCGCCCCCTCGCAGGCGCCCTTGCCGAGCGGGTGAGGCTGCTCGGCGACTCATTCCGCCGCATCGTCTTCGCCCAGGTCAGGATTGCCGCGCTCAACGCCTTTTTCACGGCAATTTACCTGGCAGTGATTCTCCCGCTTTTTGATGTCCATCTGCCGCTCACCAAGACCCTGATCATCATTACCTTCCTTGCCGGCCTGCTACCGGTCATCGGCAACCTGATCTCCAACTCCATCATCGTCATCGTCAGCCTGGGACATTCGCTGGAAGTCGCCGTGGCCTCCCTGCTATTCTTGATCGTCATTCACAAGCTGGAATACTTTCTCAACGCCCGCATCATCGGCACCCAGATCCGCGCCCACGCATGGGAACTCCTGCTCGCCATGCTCGCCATGGAAGCGGCATTCGGCATCATGGGCGTGGTCGCCGCCCCCATTTATTACGCTTATCTCAAAAGTGAGCTAACCAACAAAGGGCTGATTTGATTCGAACCGGCAAGACGCGCTTCTTTATCCACAAACATCTTGCCAAGCGATTCGCCATCATGGATAATTGCGCCATTTTTCGCGGCAATCAATGTCCGCGACGCTCAGACAATCGACGCTCTAACTTTGGCAACAGGCAAGGACTTGAATCATGAAACCGGAAATTCACCCCAACTACAACGAAATCACCGTGACCTGCAGCTGCGGATCTTCCTTCAAGACACGCTCCACGATGTCCAAGGATTTGCACGTTGAAGTGTGCTCGCAGTGCCACCCCTTCTATACCGGAAAACAGAAGATCGTTGACACCGCCGGACGAGTCGAGAAGTTCCGCCAAAAGTACGGCATGAAGTAAACACGACCGAATGCGGAAAAAAGGCAGCTCAGGCTGCCTTTTTTGTTGCTGAACTTTCGCCCCCATGCCATTTACCCCCTTCTCCCGACCATCCTTTGGGCAGCCGCCCGCCATCCATTTGGGCTGGGTCATTCTCCTCTGCTCTGCATGGATACTGTTCGGCCTGGTCGGCCACGACCCCTGGAAGCCTGATGACGCCTACAGCTTTGGCTTGGTTTATTCCATTCTGCAAGGTCACGACTGGGTGGTGCCGATGCTGGCCGGCGAACCCGCCATGGGAAAACCGCCGCTCTACTACCTGACTGCCGCCGGATTCGCCCGCCTCTTCTCCATCTGGCTACCGCTACACGATGGCGCTCGACTCGCCAGCGGATTCTATATGGGTCTGACGCTCTTTTTCAGCGGACTGACCGCGCGCGAACTTTGGGGTAAAGGATATGGGCGCCTGACCGCACTGATCCTGATCGCCTGCCTCGGCCTCCTGGTGCGAACCCATCAACTCGTTAGCGACACCGCATTATTGGCCGGATTCACCATCGCGTTTTACGGCTTGGCGCTTGCTCCACACCGGCTCCTTCTTGGCGGAGTTGCTATCGGCACGGGTGCAGGTATCGGCTTTATGGCCAATGGCTTGCTTGTACCGGCCATCGTCGCCATCACTTCCCTGCTGCTGCCAGTAGCGTTCCCGACTTGGCGCACCCGCCAATATTCAATCGCTCTGGCGATTGCCGCCGTCATCGCCCTGCCCTGGCTGACGATATGGCCCTACCTACTTTACCAACACTCCCCGCTGCTTTTTACCGAGTGGCTTTGGGTCAACAACCTGGAACACTGCAAAGGCAACGCGCAGCAAGCCACTTTTTACCTGCGCATGCTGCCCTGGTTCGCCTGGCCGGCGCTCCCCCTGGCGCTCTGGAGCTTGTGGCGTCAGAGACCGGACGGTTGGAGCAAACCTTATATTGCACTGCCGCTGACATTGTTTCTGGTTGCCTTCGGCACTTTGAGCGCTGCGACAGAAAGCCGCGATGTCCATGCCCTGCCGCTGCTATTGCCGCTTGCCGTACTGGGTGCAGCCGCTATTGAATCGTTGCGCAGGGGAGCCGCCAACGCCCTGGACTGGTTCAGCGTGATGACTTTCAGCCTGATCGCGGCAGTGCTATGGGCTGGCTGGTTCGCCACCTTGACCGGCCATCCTGCAGAACTGGCCCGGAAATTCGATCAACTCCAGCCCGGCTATATCGCTCATTTCAATGGGGTGGCACTGCTCCTGGCCCTGATATTGAGTCTTGCCTGGCTAATTGTGGTCATCCGCATGGAACGCGGCGCACTACGAGCAGTCGTCAATTCCGCACTGGGCATCACATTGGTATGGGGATTGCTGGCGACGATCTGGCTGCCCTGGCTGGATGCAGGAAAAAGTTATCGTGACATGCTAACTTCCATGCGTCAGGCCATGCCGTTGCAATACGACTGCCTTTCCAGCAGGAGCTTGGGCGAACCCCAGCGCGCCATGCTGCATTACTTCACTGGCATCATCAGCGAACGGGAAGAGCTTTACCAACCCCATTGCAGCTTGCTTCTGGTGCAGGGTCGCCCTCAATCGACCGAGCCACCCGGCCAGGATTGGCGTATCCTGTGGGAAGGTCAGCGTTTGGGTGACAATTCCGAATGGTTTACGCTATTTCAGAAGAAGTAAACCTGTGACATGCCGCTTGAATTTTTATTCGGCCTGTGTCCTAATGTCGAAAATTAGTCATAGTCTAAACAATTCCGCACAATAAACTGTTACAAACAAGGAGCAAATAATGAAAAACACCCTTAACAAAATCAGCATTACCCTGGCCCTGAGCCTGGTCTTTTCTTCCGCAGCCTTTGCACACTCCGTGGAAAAAGAAGGTTATTTGATCGACACCCGCGGCAACGTGGTCAAGAACAACTACAAAGAGTGCTGGAAAACCGGCTACTGGACCCCGGCCATGGCAATCGCCGAATGCGACCCTGACCTGGCCAAGAAAGAAGAGCCCAAAGCTGCCGCTCCCGCTGCCCCTGTAGCAGGCCCGGCACCGGCAGCCTTCGCAAAAATCACCCTGCAAGCTGAAACCCTGTTCGATTTCGACAAAGCTGTAGTACGTGCAGATGGCAAGAAAACTCTGGACACCGAAGTCGTTGCCAAAATGAAGCAATACCCAGAAGTTGAAGTTGTTCTGGTGTCCGGCCATGCCGACCGTATCGGCAAGGAAGGCTACAACCAGAAACTGTCAGAGCGCCGTGCTGCCGCAGTCAAGGATTACCTCGTTAACCAGGGCATCGAAGCAAAACGCATCGAAACCGCAGCCAAGGGCGAGTCCGAGCCAGTGGTTGCCTGCAGCGATGTAAAAGGCAAGGAAAGCGGCAAGAACAAGAAACTGGTTGAGTGCCTGCAGCCTAACCGTCGCGTCATGGTTGAAGTTAGAGTTCAAAAACCCGCTCAGAAATAAGTGAGTTGAACTGGTAACCAAAAGCCCCGCTTACTGCGGGGCTTTTTTCTTGTGGCTGACCTAAAATGCAACAAGCTGACATCATCATCAATGCACGCTGGGTGATACCGGTAGAGCCGGCATTTACGGTTCTCGACCATCACAGCATCATTATCGCCAAGGGTAATATTGCAGCCATCCTGCCCACGGCTGAGGCCCATGTGCGCTTCACCGCCAGGCAGACTGTCACGCTTGACGAACACGCCCTAATCCCCGGGCTGATCAACCTCCACACCCATGCCGCAATGACCCTGATGCGCGGCATGGCAGACGACCTGCCGCTTATGGAGTGGCTCAAACACCATATCTGGCCAGCCGAAAGCCGCCATGTCTCGCCCGCTTTCGTGCGCGATGGCACACTGCTCGCCTGCGCCGAGATGCTGCGCGGCGGCACCACCTGCTTCAACGACATGTACTTCTTTCCCGATGCGGCTGCGGAAGCCGCACTTGAAGCCGGCGTGCGGGCCACCATCGGGATGATCGCAATGGAGTTCCCCACCGCCTATGCCAGCGATGCCGATGATTACCTGCACAAGGGATTGGACATCCGTGACCGCTTTTCCAGCGAACCGCTACTGTCATTTTCGCTCGCCCCACATGCCCCATATACGGTGAGCGACAAAACCTTCGGCAAGATTCTGACTTATGCCGAACAACTTGAATTGCCCATTCATATCCACCTCCATGAAACCCAGGACGAAATCCAGCAGAGCCTCAGCCAGTACCAACTCAGGCCGGCACAGCGCCTGCAGAACTTGGGCCTGCTAGGTCCTAACCTAATTGCAGTGCATGCAGTGCATCTGAACAAGGATGAAATCGCCACCTTCGCGCGCATGGGTTGCCATGTTGCCCACTGTCCCGCTTCCAACCTCAAGCTTGCCAGTGGGATCGCCCGACTGGAGCGCGCCCACATCAATGTTGGCCTGGGTAGCGATGGCGCCGCCAGCAACAATTCCCTCGACATGTTCCAGGAAATGCGCCTGGCCGCCCTGCTCGCCAAGGGCGGCAGCGGCAAGGCGGAAGAACTACCAGCCTTCGAAGCACTCCAGATGGCCACTCTGAACGGCGCAAAAGCCCTGGGTCTAGAAGAAAACATCGGCTCGCTGTTGCCCGGCAAGGCGGCGGACATCGTAGCCGTCAATCTCGGCGATGTGGAAACACAGCCATGTTATGATCCCGTTTCCCATCTGGTTTACGCGGCAGGCCGGGAGCATGTGACCCATGTCTGGATCAACGGCCGAGCGATACTGGAAAATCGGAATTTGCTTACCCTGGACGTAAAAAGCCTGGCTGCACAGGCAATCGCATGGCACGACTGCATCGCCAGAAAACATGAGTGAAACTGCAAAAATGAACACCACACTGAACGCAGACCAACAGGAACTGGACAAATTCAGCCAGCTTGCCCACCGCTGGTGGGACCCCAGCAGCGAATTCAAACCGCTGCACGACATCAACCCATTGCGCCTCGAATACATCGACAGCCTCGCCGGACTTAACGGCAAACGTGTGCTGGACGTCGGCTGCGGCGGCGGCATCCTGTCGGAAAGCATGGCCGCACGCAGCGCTAACGTCACTGGCATCGACCTGGGCGAGAAAGCACTGAAAGTGGCCAAGCTGCACCTGCTGGAAAGCGGCCAGAAAGTGGATTACCGCCTGATCGCCGTGGAAGCGCTGGCGCAACAGGAGCCCGAGCAATATGACGTAGTGACCTGCATGGAAATGCTGGAGCACGTGCCCGACCCCGCCAGCATCGTCAGAGCCTGCAGCCAGCTTGTCAAACCCGGCGGCCATGTCTTCTTCTCCACCCTCAACCGCAACCTTAAATCCTATTTGTTCGCCGTCATCGGCGCTGAATACGTGCTCAACATGCTGCCGCGCGGCACCCACGAATACGCAAAATTCCTCAAGCCATCCGAACTGGCACGCCACTGCCGTGCGTCCGGACTACTCGTCGATGAAGTCACCGGCATGAGCTATAACCCACTTTCCAAGGTTTATTCTCTCGGCTGCGACACCAGCGTCAACTATATGCTGGCCTGCCGACGCGAAGCATAATGATCAAGGCCGTCCTGTTCGACCTCGACGGCACGCTCGCCGACACTGCGCTGGATCTGGGTTACGCGCTCAACGAACAGCGTCAACGTCATGGCCTGGCACCGTTGCCCCACGCGCAGATTCGCCCCTACGCCTCCCACGGCACAGTAGGCCTGCTTGAAATCGGCTTCAGCCTCGCACCTGAAGATTCATCCTTCTCCGCCATGAGAGAAGAATATCTCCAGCTCTACACCGCCAACCTGTGCCGCCTGACCTGCCTGTTCGAGGGTATGGCCGAAACCCTGCAACAACTCGAACAACGCAACATCCCCTGGGGCGTGGTTACCAACAAGCCCGCACGCTTCACCGACCCGCTCATGGCCGCACTGGGCTTGAGCAAGCGAGCCGCCAGCATCATCAGCGGCGATACCTGCACCCACCCTAAACCGCATCCAGAACCCCTGCTCTGCGCTAGCCGCGAAATCGGCCTGCCACCCGAACAATGCCTTTATGTCGGCGACGCCGAGCGTGACATGGAAGCCGCCAACGCCGCCGGAATGCGCCCCATCGTCGCGCATTACGGCTACCTCGGGCCGGACGACCACCCCGAACAATGGTCCGCCCACAGCATGATCAAACACCCGCAGGAACTATTGCGCTTACTGTAAGCAGCGCTGTGTTAAAATCCAAACTTCATTGAACTTTAGCGATTCAAGCCAGTCAATGATTGCACGGGGGCGACCCGGTTTCGACGTGGGTTGCAAAGCAGCGTAGGGCATACCGAGGACCAGTTACCTCGTAAATACATCTGGAAAAAAATAGTCGCAAACGACGAAAACTACGCACTAGCCGCTTAAACGGCTTTGCCTCTGCACCGGTTCTCTCATGGGCCGGGTCAGGCAACTGACAGCAGAGTCATTTACATGAGATCGCGCCGGTCCGGGTTACTTGAACCGGTGCTAAATAAAAGGTAACTCGCCCGAGTCCAGCCTGTCCTGTTGGCGTGACAAGGGTTAAAACCAAATAATCGGACTAAGTATGTAGAACTGCCTGTAGAGGGCTTGCGGACGCGGGTTCGATTCCCGCCGCCTCCACCATATGCCTTTTGTTTCAATCACTTATAGCGCTTCTTGAGGTCCGGGTACGACACAGTGTCCGAACCCGTGTCCGAAAGGAGTGCCAAGTGTCTCATCTCGCCGCCTCAACACCTTACGCTGCACTGCTTTCAGAAGAAATCACCATCCGGCATCCGCACGGCCAAGAACGATGTGGATTTGATATATTTGATATATGAGCGCCTGAAAACGGCGCAAGCAGACTATGAGGCACGCTATGGCAAAGATGATTGAAACGATGGACGCGGGCACTTGGTGACCGTATTCCGCGATCTGGGCTACACCGATGCGGCGGAACGCAAGCCGCAGCGGCGGCGCTGTTCGGCATCCCCCAGCCCCATGTCTCGGAACTCAAACACTACAAGCTCAACCGCTTTTCCTCTGAGCGGCGGCTGCATTTCATGACACAACTCGACCGCGATGTCGAAATCGTCATTCGCCCGCGCGACGCTGCCCATTTCAGGGGCCAGTTGTCGGTGCTGTTCGCAGTTTGAGGGCAATCCCCATGGCAAAAAATCTTGTTGAAATCCTGGCAACCCTTCCCTTGAAACGTCGCCTGAAAATCCAGGCCCGTGCCGCGATACTGGCCAAGGTTGTATCAGGCCGGATCAAGTCCAATAGCAGCCGATAGATATGGGGATATTTCCAAAAATCGCACTAAAAACTGATGGGCTATAATCATGATCTGGAGCCGCATAGCGAGCCATGGGCATGGCGATACAGGTGGAGCGCTTTGTCTGGGAATTGCCCTGCTCTCAGGTGTATTACTCGATTCAATTCTGCCTCATGCGCAGAAAATTCCTAACCAGGATTTGTAATCTAACGTTCATTGTTTGAGACAGCACAGATGAAATTTCACGACTTGGCCATCGGCCAGCGCTTCGAACTTGAAGGCGCGACCTATGTCAAAACCAGCCCGGTACTGGCCAGTAGTGTAAATGGGGGGGAAAGAAAATTCCTCGCACGCTACGTAGTGGTCCATCCATTCGACGGTGAGGAGCAGCGCTCTGCGACGAGTATGGAAAAAATGCTGCGGGCGGAGGCGGTGCTCACCTCTTTTAATACTTACCATGCACGCTGCCGGAAAGCGCTGGAGAGCCTGGAAGGAGCCATAGCTGCCGACAGATTGCAGGAAATGGCCGATGATCTGGAGGAAGGACGGTTAGCTTTCCTGACACAGCTCTGAAGGGTTCAGCACAACATACTGTATCAATCAACGCCGATTGAGCGGGCCTGGCAATCCTTCATGGTGGTGAGAACGTCGCACATCCAGTGATGTGGGCCACCATCGCCGCAAATTTTCAAGCCGTTTTTCCATATCTGGGTGTTTTGCTTGCATTGGCTTTCCCAGTAGGCGGGATGGAATTCTTCGGCGACCTTTTCATCGGTCAGATCGCGCAGGAATTCAACTGTCCGCTCGGTCTCGGTTTTTGGCTTGCCACTACAGCCGGACAAGAGAAAAATAGCGATCAAGGGCGAGAGGGCTAATGCGGCGATCAATGTTGTCTTTTTCTTCATGCGTTCTTTGCTCCAGATGGAACGATTATGGTTATTTAGCATCTCACTCGCAAGATCGGGCGATTGAATCTGCGCCGCCAATCGTGACAATACGCACCCTGAAATGGGTGCAATATAGGCTATGATAAGCATTGTTTCCTAGTGTTGCAGAGTATCCATGATCTCACGTACGCTCACACTCACCATCCTGATACTTGGGCTGGCGGCTTGCGCCTCCCCTCGCTACCAGTCCGTCTATCGCTACGAAGCGCCGACTAACGCTTCAGGTAGTGCTTGCCTCGAAGTCTGCGCGCGTAAAATGGCTGAATGCCGCGAGCAGTGCACCATAAAAACCCAAGCCTGCCTGAAGAGCCTGGAGCCACGGGTAGATGAACGCTACGATGCAGCCTTGAAGCAATATGAGATGGAACTGGAACGCTACCGCCATGAGTTGCTGCATTATGATTTACAGCTGTCGCTGAATTGGGGCCGCCCCTACCCATGGAGGTATGGCTTGTGGCCTTACTCCTGGTCGCTGCCATACTATTTCCCACCTGCGACACCGGTAAAACCCAGTCGTAATGCCGAGTTTGAACGGCTTCGACATGAACTGTGCGATGTGGACTGTGGCTGCCAGCCCGTTTATGACACCTGTTTTCTTGCCTGTGGGGGCAAGAAAATTCCGGAAGTGCAATGCATAAGCAACTGTCCAAAGTAGCGGCCTGACATACCATGCCCCCTGCAAGCTTTCGCTGGCCCGTCAGCGCCATTGTTTTTGTCGCCCTCGGCGTGATCACCCTGGCTATTGGCATCCTGGCTATGGCCGGACTGCTCCGCACAGTGCACCCCTTGCTCAATGGCGATGGCGGTCTGGCGCTGGTGGTTTCCGGCATCGCGCTGATCCTGTCCGGTGCATTTCCGCTGGGGCTGGCGCTGCTTGCCGCTAGCCAAAGCCCGGCCGATTGAGTTCATTCGATGTCATCGTGATTGGTGCCGGCGCTGCCGGCATGATGTGCGCCGCGCAAGCCGCACAGCGCGGGCGGCGCGTATTGCTGCTCGACCATGGAGGCAAACTCGGCGAGCGCATCCGCATTTCGGGAGGCGGCCGCTGCAACTTTACCAACCGCAATGTGGCTGCGGAAAACTACCTGTCGCAAAATCCGCATTTTTGCCGTTCAGCCCTTACCCGTTTTTCTCAGCACGATTTCATCAAGATGGTGGAGCGCCGCTGCATCCCTTATCACGAACGCGAGCACGGCCAACTTTTCTGCGACGACTCGGCGCAGGACATCATCGACATGCTCAAGGACGCTTGCGATGCTGCCGGCGTGCAGTGGGCCATGCCCTGCACAGTGCGGCAAGTCGCACGGATCGAAGGCAGGGAGGGCATGCGTTTTTCTCTGGCCACTGAGCGCGGCACCTTCCGCTGCCAGTCGCTGGTTATCGCCAGCGGCGGCCTTGCCGTGCCGCAAATCGGCGCCAGCCCCTTCGGCTACAAACTTGCGGAACAATTCGGCCTTGCAGTAGTCCCGCCGAAACCGGCGCTGGTGCCGCTGGCCCTCGCGCCGGAAACCCTGATTCCGCTCAAGCCGCTGGCCGGCTCCTCGCTCGACGCCGCCACACAGTGCAATGGAGGTTCGTTCCGCGAGAACATGTTGCTAACCCACCGCGGTCTTTCCGGGCCGGCCATTTTGCAGATTTCCAGTTATTGGCAGATGCAGGAATACAGCGCCGGCAAAAGGCAGCCGATCGAAATCGACCTGCTGCCCGGAATCAACGCGACGGCATGGCTGGCCGAGCAGCGAGGCAGCAAGGCGCGACTCTCCAACTTGCTGGCGCAACACCTGCCGCGCCGCTTCGCGCAAGAATGGTGCGCGCTCTTCGGCTGGGAACGGCCTATCAATGAACTATCAAAGCGCGATATCAGTGCCGCTGCCGAGGCACTCAAGGGGTGGGTCCTGATGCCATCCGGTACGCTGGGCTACGCCAAGGCGGAAGTTACGCTGGGAGGGGTCGATACCAACGGGTTGTCGTCCAAATCCATGGAAGCGAAAACGGTACCAGGACTCTATTTCATCGGCGAGGTGGTCGATGTCACAGGTTGGCTCGGTGGTTACAATTTCCAGTGGGCATGGTCTTCAGGCTGGGTTGCCGGGCAGTTTACCTGAAATTCAAAAGCCTTCACCTGCTGCCAGGCGGGATTTCGCCAGCGGCGGATTTTTAGCCAGGTAGCGCTTGATACCGGAGAAAATGGCCCGCGCCATTTTTTCCTGATAAGCATCGTCAGTCAGCCGGCTTTCCTCTTCCGGATTCGAGATGAATGCCGTTTCCACCAGGATGGAAGGAATATCGGGCGATTTGAGCACCGCAAAGCCGGCTTGCTCCACCGCACTCTTGTGCAGCGAATTGATGCCACCCAGTTCGTTCAGTACGGCCTTGCCCAATTTCAGGCTATCGTTGATGGTCGCTGTTTGCGACAAATCCAGCAGGGTGCGCGCCAGGTAAGGGTCTTTTACGTCCAGATTGACGCCACCGATGAGGTCGGCATCATTTTCCTTCTTCGCCAGCCAGCGCGCTGCAGCTGAAGTGGCGCCCCGCTCCGATAACGCGAACACCGATGAGCCGCGCGCATCCGGACGGATGAAGGCATCTGCATGGATAGACACGAACAGATCGGCGTTGACTTTGCGCGCCTTGACCACGCGACCGTTGAGCGGGATGAAGTAATCGCCGTCGCGGATCAGGACGCCACGCATGTTCGGTTCCTCATCAACCACCGCTTTGAGGCGCTTGGCAATGGCCAGCGTGACGTCTTTTTCATGCGAACCACGCGCACCCAGAGCGCCAGGATCTTCACCACCGTGACCGGCATCTATGGCAATCGTGACCAGCCTCATTACTTGCAACTCGGGCTTGCGTTTCCCAGGCTTGAACAATTTTTCTGCGATCGAGCCAGTCTCCGCCTTGGTAGCATTGGGCTCTACGGGATCGGCCTTGAATACCGGCATTTCTGCCGTAGCAACGTCAGCCACCTTGTCGCTGCCCAGCCCCTCCATTCCACCTTCAGCGGCCTGACGCGGCGAGTCCACAAGTGCCATCAAGGGATCCAGCGATTGGGCCGGGTAGACGTCTACCACCAGCCTATGGCCGTATTCTCCGATGGGAGCCAGGATAAATACGGAAGGCTTGACCTCTGTTTTGAGATCCAGCACGACACGTACCACGCCCGGCTTGAAACGCCCTACCCGCACCAATTTTATGTATGGGTCAGCCTCGCCGATCATGGCGGAAAGGTTTGTCAAAACCGCATTGGGCTCGATGCCTTCAAGGTCAAGCACCAGGCGCTCGGGATCTTTTACTATCGACTGCGAAAACCTGACGGGGGAAGACGTTTCCAGGGTGATGCGCGTATATTCCGCGGCAGGCCATACTCGTGCAGCGGTTACCGTGGCTGCCGCGTAAGCCGCATTAACCACCAACAGCGCGAGCAAAAAAATCGCCCACAGCGCACCCAACCCGAGCAACGAAAACAGGCTGCGCCGTTCGGGCAGCACGTTCAAGTGGTGCCTATGTTCTGAAGCCGGTTTAAACATTGCCTGCCTGCCTCCGTTACCGCGTTCAGCTCTACCGCCCGCCCGCCATCATGGATGGCAAGATGAATGACCACATCTGCCGGAGGTAAAAAACCCTCCGCTTTTTCCGGCCACTCCACAAAACATACTGCAGCCGGATTGAAATATTCACGAAACCCCGAATTTTCCCATTCCTCTGGATCGGCGAATCTATACAAATCAAAGTGGTATAAGTTTAAACTAGAAACAACATAAGATTCAACCAAAGCATAGGTAGGGCTTTTTACTTTTCCCGGATATCCCAAGCCACGAAGGACGGACCTCACCAAGGTCGTTTTGCCTGTGCCCAGGTCCCCGACGAGATAGAAGACCAGGCCTGGATGCAGTACCATGGCCACTTGAGCGCCCAGATTGGCGGTACTGCTTTCATCCGCGAGATATCGCGTAACTTTCATATCGGACATATCGGACTCTAGTGCAGGGTTTATTTACTGATTACGGCGTCTTGAGCGACAAAATAAAGGCTTGGGGAACCGAACTAGGTTTCCAGGCTGTTGCCATTAGCGCCCCCGATCTCTCCGCTGCTGAAACGCGACTGCTGGCTTGGCTGGCGCAGGGCATGCATGGCGAAATGGATTATATGGCAAGCCACGGCGTAAAGCGCAGCCGGCCCGCCGAACTGGTCCCCGGCACGCTCACCGTCATCAGCGCACGGATGGATTATCTGCCACCGGACGCGCACGACAGCCATGCAATTCTCGCCAGTCCGGATAAAGCCTTTATCTCGCGCTATGCTCTGGGGCGAGACTACCATAAAACACTGCGCGCCCGATTGCAGAAACTGGCGGACAAAATCAGCGCAGAAATCGGGCCCTTCGGCTACCGCGTTTTTAGCGACAGCGCGCCCGTGATGGAGGTAGAACTGGCCGCCCAGGCCGGCCTCGGCTGGCGCGGCAAGCACAGCATGCTGCTGTCGCGCCAGCATGGGTCGTGGTTTTTCCTGGCTGAAATCTATACCGACCTGCCCTTGCCTGCCGACCAATCGCAGGTGGCACACTGCGGCACGTGCAAGCACTGCATTGAAGCCTGTCCCACCCAGGCCATCATTGCCCCTTACCAGGTGGATGCGCGGCGCTGCATCTCCTACCTCACCATCGAGAACAAGGGCAGCATCCCCGTTGAGTTGAGGCCGCTGATGGGCAACCGCATATACGGCTGTGATGACTGCCAACTGGCCTGTCCGTGGAACCGCTTTGCAAAATCCACTACTGAAAAAGATTTTACGGTACGCCACAGCCTGGACGCCGCCGAGCTAACTTCTCTGCTTGCCTGGGATGAAGAAGAGTTCCGCACCAAAACCGCAGGCAGTGCTATTCACCGCATCGGGCATGAGCGCTGGTTGCGCAATATCGCGGTGGCGTTAGGCAATGCGCCCACAACTGGCGTCGTCATTGGGGCGCTTGAAGATCGAGAGAGCCACCATTCCCCCTTGGTACGAGAACATATCGCTTGGGCGCTGGCGCAGCACCGGCAATCATGCGATGATTGCCGCCATTCAGAAAACCGGCGCGACAACTAAAATGCAGCAGCAAGTCCAACCTCTGTTAGCCGAAATTATTGATGCCCGTTACCCAAAAAGTGGCTGCGCAGCCTGCGATCTGCGTGACTTGTGGTGTCTCCCCAAAGGACTCAATGGTGACGAGTTCCTGCAAGTGGATCGCATCATCAACCGCCGCAAGCGGATCAAGCGAAACGAATACCTCTACCGCACCGGCGACGCTTTCCGTTCGGTCTATGCCATGCGCACCGGATTTTTCAAGACCTTTATCACCAGTTCACGAGGTCAGGAGCACGTATCCGGATTTCATATGACCGGCGAGTTGCTCGGCATGGATGCGATTTGCGAGGACAAGCACAACTGCAACGCGATAGCGCTAGAAGACAGCGAATTGTGCGAAATTCCCTTCTCTGAACTGGAAATGCTGGGCCGGAAGATTCCCTCCCTGCAACATCATTTCCACAAAATCATGAGTCGCGAGATATCGCGCAACCACTCCCTTGTGATTTTGCTTTCCAGCATGAGCGCAGACGAACGCCTCGCAGCATTTCTCTTGAACCTCTCCCAGCGCATGGGTGCACGCGGCTACTCCTTTACGCAATTCCAGTTACGCATGACACGAGGCGATATAGGCAGTTACCTTGGACTCAAACTGGAAACCATCAGCCGTATGCTATCCAAATTCCAGGAAGAGGGTCTCATCAGTGTGCAGAACAAGAATCTGGTTCTGAACGATCTGGCAAGACTGAGGCAGATTGCCGAGCACACCACCGCTGAGGCGCCCGGCACTCCGACCTGACACACTAATCGTTTTTGACAGGCTCGTTGATTTTCTTGTTGATCCAGATGATGAAAAACAGCGCGATAACGATAACGAAGCCGATCGTGAACATGCTGAACAGCCCGATATCAGTGGTAAACAACGTCTCCATAAATCCCATTTTCTACTCTCCTCTTAGCGTTAGTGAAGCCCATCATCCCCGTGAGGACAGTGCCACAGAACTGTCCTTGGGTACTTGCCACATGCCGGTCAACCGCCAGTGTTTATCAATATCTTCCAGAATCAGACGCCACTTGGCGGCGCCCAGTTGCTTGATTCCACCCTCGTAGTAACCTTCACCACGCTGCGTCAACAGCACCTCCTGATCCAGGCCGGAACGTGTGGGGTGAAGCACCTTGAGCCGTAACTGCTGAGGCAAGGCACCAAGATCCCCCGCCTGCAGCATCATGCGTATATGGCTCGGATCATCGCCAACCATCAAGTGAGCCTTGATGTGAAGCGACTGCGCCACCTGATCGCGCTCTATGGTCTGGTTGATGGTAAGACCCTTCTTGTAATAATCGTCTTCCACCAACCCGTCTTCCGTGCTGACGGCTAGCCACATCATGAATGAACCCGCTACCACGGCCGTCACTGGCATGATCATCAAAATCCACGGCCAGGGCTCGCGGTACCAAGGTTTACTTTTTTCTATCATGACGCTCATGTCTTACCTCACAAGGAAGCTGGTTTTCTCGTTGGTGCTGTTTCCCGGGTTATCAATATCCTGAACCTTGATGTAAACCCTGGTCGAACCCGGTTTCAGATCCTTTGGATCGGCGATCAGGCCGACTGACACCACCCGGGTCGACGCCGGCGCGACTTCAAGCGGCAGCGGGTCGCTGGTCGTAACCACAAGATTGTCCACGCCGGAAGCCGTCAGCGTATAACGATGAGCCTGCTCATCCATGTTGATGATCTGCATGCGATAGACGTTTTCCAGCAAACCCTCATCCGTTTCCCGGACCATGTTGGCACGGTCGCGGATGATGTTGGCCTTGAGCGGGGTACGCATATACAGCGCCACACCCAATGCAATCGTGATGGCGGAGAGAATCGCGGTGTAAAGCAACACACGGGGGCGGAATACGTGGGCCATCATGGTGCGCTCGGGAAACTTGCCAAGCATCACATTTTCCGTCGAGTAGCGTATCAGGCCGCGTGGATAACCCATCTTGTCCATCACGACATTGCAGCCGTCGATGCAGGCGGAACAACCGATACATTCGTACTGCAATCCCTTGCGGATGTCGATGCCGGTCGGACAAACCTGCACGCAAATGCCACAATCGACGCAATCGCCCTTGCCCTCGGCTCGGTAATCCGAACCCTTGCGGCGCTGGCCGCGCGGTTCACCGCGCTTTTCATCGTAGGTAATAATCAGGGTGTCGGGGTCGAACATCACGCTCTGGAAGCGTGCGTAGGGGCACATGTACAAGCACACCTGTTCGCGCATGTACCCGGCAAAGCCATAGGTGGCAAAGGCATAGAAGAACACCCAGAAGGTCTCCCATGGCCCCATGGAGAATGTCACGAACTCATGGGCCAGTTCCCTGATCGGGGTAAAGAAACCGACGAAGGTAAAGCCAGTCCAGAGCGCAACAGCCACCCAGGCGATTTGCTTGGCGGTCTTGAGGCCGATTTTTCGGGCATTCCAAGGCGCCTTGTCGAGTTTTATCTGCTGTGGGCGGTCGCCTTCAATGGCACGCTCTATCCACATGAATATCTCGGTGTAAACCGTTTGCGGGCAGGCATAACCACACCACAGGCGACCCGCGACAGCGGTAAACAGGAACAGACCCAAGGCGGAAATAACCAATACGCCGGTTAGATAAATGAAATCCTGGGGAAAGAAAATATAGCCGAAGACGTAGAACTTCCGGTGTACCAGATCAAACAGCATCATCGGTCGATCGTTCCAGATCAGCCAGGGGAAAACGTAGAACACAAATTGGGTAACTGCGACACCCAATATGCGTAGATTGGCGAAAATGCCGCTTACAGAACGCGCATAAATTTTCTTGCGCGCCGCATACAACTCACTGCCTTCTCCCGGCTCTTCGACCTCTCCGGGCAACTTGACTTCCGACTGGCTCACAAACACTCCTTCATTTTCGACAATTGAATGTCGCGCCCCCCAGTCTTGCTTCACGCGATCCACAAACCTGTTTTGTGATGAATTGGAAAGGGCGAAATCATGATTAATCCCGCCCTTCCCATATACAACTTGTTATTTTTATTTCTGCTATTTATTTACCCTGCGACAAGCCATATACATAAGCTGTCAACAAATGGATTTTAGCCTCGCCGAGGAAATCCTTCCACGCCGGCATTACGCCATTGCGGCCCTTGGTGATGGTTTCAATCACAGCAGCCTCTGAACCGCCATACAACCATATCTTGTCGGTCAGGTTGGGCGCGCCCAGCGCCTGCATACCAGTG
>Ga0209077_1000119_pt1 | contig 19213 bp, 17 predicted proteins | sample PPLLak1March2015_FD_187247 | JGI IMG/M metagenome (GOLD analysis project Ga0209077, IMG submission 187247) | Freshwater sediment microbial communities from Prairie Pothole Lake near Jamestown, North Dakota, USA - PPLs Lake P7 Core (1) Depth... | ecosystem: Environmental > Aquatic > Freshwater >... | reverse complement strand
GATCTGGCATTCGTCCGCGTTGAGCGCGGCGGCCAGCGCCACGCCGGTGGTGTCCGAGCCGCCGCGGCCGAGCGTGGTGATGTTGCCGTTCTCGTCCACGCCCTGAAACCCAGCGACCACGACGACGTGGCCAGAATTGAGGTCGGCATTGATTTTTTCGTCGTCAATCGAAACGATGCGCGCTTTGGTGTGAGCGTCGTCGGTAATGATTTTTACCTGTGCGCCGGTGTAACTTTTGGCCTTGAGCCCTAGTTCCTTGAGCGCCATGGCAAGCAGGGCGATGGTGACCTGCTCCCCGGTGGAAACCATGACATCCAGTTCGCGCGGGTCGGGCGTGCTCTGAATTTCCTTGGCCAGCGCCAGCAGGCGATTGGTCTCGCCGCTCATGGCTGATAGCACCACCACTACTTGATGGCCGAGGCCACGGAAACGCGCCACGCGGCGCGCGACATTTTTGATGCGTTCGGGGTTGCCGACAGAGGTGCCCCCATATTTCTGTACGATCAGTGCCATTGCATGCTCTGCAAAAATTGGGGATTTTAGCGTATTTACTGACAGAAAACGAGAGCGTAATGTTCACAGACCAAAGGCATTATGCTTGGTCCGTAACACAAAAATTTTTATATTGTCTATAGGGAAAACCACTATTCTGTGTTATTATTTCCACGTCATTTTCGGACTGTCTGCCGAATAATCCATTGAATTCATTTGCTTGAGGTGTCTAAATCATGAAACTTTTCGAAAAAATTGCTAACCCCCGTGAAATCCGCCGCAAGCTTGGCATGAACCAGCAGGAGTTCTGGACCAAGATCGGCGTAACCCAGAGTGGCGGTTCGCGCTATGAAAGCGGGCGCGATATGCCCAAGCCGGTGCGTGAATTGCTGCGCCTGGTGCATATGGAGCAGGTCGATCTATCCAAAGTGAAGCGTGAAGATTTCGAGATCGTGGAATACATGAAGCAATCCCACGCCGACCTTTACAAGAGCATGAAGAAAGCCGTGCGTAGTGCCCACAAGGAAAGTGGCACCAACGTACACTAAGTACTGAGTTTTACCGCCAACCCCAGTTGCCTGATGTCGCTGGCAAAGGCTTCGAGCCAGGCGCTGGGCGGCTGGCTCAGGCGCGGCGCCTCTGGTTGCAACGAAGGGCGTGCCAGCCCATATAGCAATATGCCCTGCAGCGGTATAACTTCTTCCCGGCAGCGCGCCAGGAAATGCAGGTAAGCCTGGCGCTCTTGCGGCGGAGTTGGCTGGTCATCCAGCGCAAATGTCGCGGTTTGAATCCAGGTTGGGCAGAGACTGGTTGCAACGCGTAAATTCCTTAGTGCGGTTTCCGCTGTCTGGCGGGTGTGATTGATGCGCAGTCGACCCTGGGCAGTCGCGCTATCCAGTTTGAACCATACCTCCCCGTTTAATGAGGCCATTTTTTTAATCCCGTTGCGTACTGCGGAGCGGTGGATCAGGCTGCCGTTGGTGATAAGAATCAATTTGATTGTGCCGTTCAGGCTGAATTCATCCATGACGCGCCCAATCAGTTCAATGACTTGTTCGAATTCGGCGGCGCTGGTGGGTTCGCCGTTGCCTGACAGGGCGACGTCATTCAGGCGCCGCGCTTCGGGCGGCACGTTTTCGAGCATGAATGAGCCATGCAGCAATTCGCTCAAAAAGCTTCGCAATTCCTTTTCCAGTTGGGGCAGGTCCACCGGCGGGGCGCTACCGCGTTGCAGGTTCGGTACCTGGCAATAAATGCAGCGCCAGTTACAGGCGTTGTTGGTATTGAGGTTGATGCCGACAGATACGCCGCCGGCGCGGCGCGATACCACAGGGTAAACGTAGCGCAGGCCGGCGCTATCGCGGCTGTGGTCGGCGGGCGTGAGTTGCGGGTTTTTGTCGCTCATGTGCTGGATTGAACCACTGAACGCCGCCTCGGGCAAGGATGGGTGATATAATTCGGACTCATTTTTCAAGCGCTTTTCAATATGCTGATCACCCGCAGGCTGGAGTTCGACGCCGGCCACCGTATTCCCAACCATGACAGCCAGTGCCGGCATTTGCACGGCCACCGCTACGCGCTGGAAATAAGCCTTTCCGGGCAGATTATCCGTGCTGAGGGTGTTTCAGAGCAGGGCATGGTGATGGACTTCTCCGCTGTCAAAACTATTGCCAATGAAACCCTGGTCAGTCGCTGGGATCATGCGTTCCTGGTCTATCGGGGTGATGTTGCAGTAGTGGGTTTCCTCGCCACCTTGGCCGGGCACAAGACGGTGGTGCTGGACGTCGTGCCAACCGCGGAAAATCTTGCCGAAGAGGCCTTTCGCGTGCTGGATGCGGCCTATGTCGATACCTATGGAAACCAGTTGCGCCTGGAGCGCGTGCGTCTCTATGAAACGCCCAATAACTGGGCGGATGCCGTGCGTTAGCACGTATGCTTATGTTGGTTCCCGAGTAGTGCGATGTTGAGACTGATGGTTCTGGTTTTTTCCTTATTGTTGCTGCCACAGGTCTCTGTTGCCAGTAGCGACGACGATTTCCTGGCGGCACGAGATGCTTTTCGTAGTGGCGATGCCGCACGTTTCAATGCGCTCGCGAAGCGCCTGGATAGCTACGTGCTGGCACCTTACGTGGCCTATTACCAGTTGCAGATGCGGCTTCGGGACGCTAGTGCGGAGGAGGTGCGCAGCTTTTTCGCGAGCAACCCCGATACCCACCTTTCCGACCGTCTGCGCGCCGACTGGCTGCGCGTTTTGGGGCGACAGCAGAATTGGACGCTGTTTGAGGAAGAGTATCCTGCACTGCTGAACAAGGATGATGTAGAACTGGCCTGTTTTTCCCTGCAGGCCCGCCTGCAAAGTGGTGATGAGGCGGTTATTCCGGATGCGCGGCAGAAATGGTTGAGTGGTGGAGAATTACCGCCGCCCTGCAAGCCGGTATTCAACACATTGTTTGCGGCTGGGTCACTCAATGTCGATGACGTCTGGGCGCGCATCCGTCTCGCGCTCGAATTGGGCAATATCGGCGTGGCACGCCAGCTAAGCGCCGAATTTCTGCCCGCGGAACAGGACGCCAGTCTCAAGAATCTGCAGGGCGTGGCCGATAATCCGCAGCGCTTTCTTGACTCGGATGCAGTGGATGCACACAGCCGCCCGGGTCGCGAACTGGCCATGTTTGCCATTTACCGCCTGGCGCGCAGCCAGCCGGCCACCGCGCAGTCTTACTGGGAACGCCTGCATACGCAGTTTGGCGCCGCAGAGCAGGGCTACGTATGGGGGCAGATGGCTTTCCATGCCGCGCGCAAGCACGATCCCGTGACCTTGAAGTGGTTTCACAAAGCGGGCGACACGCCGCTCAACGAGCTGCAAATGACCTGGCGGGTGCGCGCCGCGCTGCGTGAGCAGCATTGGCCAGAGGTTCTGGCTGCCCTCGCTGCCATGCCCGAGGCGTTGCAAAACCAGGGCGCATGGCGTTACTGGAAAGCGCGTGCGCTCAAGGCGAGCGGCAAACTCGGTCCAGCTAACGCCATTCTGGTGCCCCTGTCGCGCGAGCATAATTTCTATGGCCAGTTGGCAACCGAGGACTTGGGCGCTGTGGTCAGCAATCCTGCTTCTACTTATGAACCCGGTGCAGATGAAATTAGGACGATCCATGCCATGCCTGCTATCGAGCGCGCGTTGAAGCTGTATCAACTCAAGCTGAACACCGATGCCAACCGCGAGTGGTTGTGGGCGACTCGCAGTTTTGACGACAAGCAGTTGCTGGCCGCCGCTGAAATAGCAAGACGCAACAACTGGCTGGATCGCGCCATCAATACAGCGGACAAGACTCGCGAATTGCACGATTTCAGCCTGCGTTATCCCGCACCGCACCGCGATGTGATGCAAGGCTATGCCCGCGAGCGGGATATCGACGAGGCCTGGGTTTATGGTTTGATCCGGCAGGAAAGCCGTTTTGTGCAGCAGGCGCGCTCCAATGTCGGGGCGTCCGGTTTGATGCAGCTGATGCCGGCAACCGCACAATGGATCGCCAAGCGGCTGGGTTTCAAGCACTTTCAGCAAAATCTCGTCAATCAGATCGATACCAATGTTTCTTTTGGCACTTATTACCTGAAATACGTTCTGGACACCAATGATGGCCAGCCCGTGCTCGCCACCGCGTCCTACAATGCAGGTCCCTCCCGGGCCAAGCGCTGGAAGGGTGAACATGCGCTGGAGGGGGCTATTTATGCCGAATCCATCCCCTTCACTGAAACCCGAAACTACGTGCAGAAAGTCATGAGCAACGCTAGTTACTACGCTAACCGCTTCGGGCAGCGGCTGATTACGCTCAAGCAAAGGCTGGGGAGCGTTTCTGGCCGGAATGGTAAAACAGAATGTCAGAGTCGGGATGAGCGCAGCCCGTCCTGCGATCCGTGACGTGCGACCGATATTCAGGCTAGAATTATCCTGTTTTCAAAGAAGCGGTTTTTATAAGGCGCCAAATGAATATTAAAAAAGTGTGTGTGCTGGGGGGCGGCGGTTTTGTCGGTATCCATGTCGTCAACAAGCTGGGGATGGCAGGGTATTCAGTGCGGGTTCTGACGCGCACGCGCGAGCATGCCAAGACCGTGGCGGTACTTCCCGATGTGGAAGTGGTGGAGGCCAATATTTTCGACCCGTCCGAACTCAACCAGCATTTTGTCGGCATGGATGCGGTGATCAATCTGGTAGGTATTCTCAATGAAGAGAAAACCAGCCGGGGTAATTTCCATGAGGTTCATGTTGAATTGCCGCGCAAGATCGTGCAGGCCTGCGCGGCGAGCGGCGTGAAGCGTCTGTTGCACATGAGCGCACTGAACGCTGATCCTGGTGCGTCGAGCAACTACCTGTGTTCCAAGGGGCTGGGAGAAACCCTCGTGCTCGCGGCAGGCATGCGGCACGGCGAGGATGAAAGCGCACATCCCACCAGATTTATCGATGGCTATGGGCTTGCAGTGACTGCCTTCCGGCCCTCGGTGATTTTTGGCCGCGAGGATTCTTTCATCAACCTGTTCGCCAGGCTGCTTAAAATTGTGCCGGTATTGCCGCTGGCGAGTCCCGGTTGCAAGTTCCAGCCGGTATTTGTGGATGACGTGGCTCAGGCTTTTGTCGCCAGTCTCAATAATTCAGACACCTTCGGGCAAAGCTATAATTTGTGTGGACCAAAGGTCTATACCTTGCGCGAACTGGTGGAGTTGGTGGGCGCCATGATTGGCCGCAAGCGCAAGATTATTGATTTGTCTCCTCGCCTCTCCTATCTTCAGGCGTGGGTGATGGAATGGCTGCCGGGCAAGAAAATCATGACGCGCGATAATTATCACAGCATGCAGGTCGATTCGGTGTGCAGTGATGAATTCCCCGCGATTTTTGGCGTCAAGCCGAGTGCGTTGGAAGCTGTGGCGCCGGGGTATCTGGCCGAATCCAGCCCGTATCAGGGGTACCGCTCTGCAGCGGGGCGCTGATCGCTCGATGATCGTCTATCAGGTCGGTGGGGCGGTGCGTGATGAACTGCTCGGCCTGCCAGTAAAGGATCGGGACTATGTGGTGGTAGGCGTCACGCCGGAAGAAATGTTAAAGCAGGGCTTCCGGCCCGTGGGCAAGGATTTTCCGGTCTTTCTTCATCCGCGGACACATGAGGAATATGCCCTTGCCCGTACCGAACGCAAGACTGGGCCCGGTTACAAGGGGTTCCAGGTCCACGCTTCTCCCGAGGTGACGCTGGAGCAGGATCTTGCGCGGCGCGATCTCACCATCAATGCCATTGCCAAGGATTCGGAAGGTCGCCTGATCGATCCCTATGGCGGGGTGAATGATATCAGAGCGGGCATCCTCCGCCATGTCAGCCCGGCATTCGTCGAGGATCCGGTGCGGGTCCTGCGGGTGGCGCGTTTTTCCGCCCGCTTCGAACAATTTTCCATTGCCCCTGAAACGCTCGCCCTGATGCGTGCCATGGCGGACAACGGCGAGGTCGATGCGTTGGTTCCCGAGCGCGTGTGGCAGGAGATCGCCAAGGGGTTGATGGAGAAAAAACCCTCGCGCATGTTTTGCGCCTTGCGCGAAAGCGGTGCCCTGGAGCGTATCTTGCCTGAAGTGGAGCGCCTGTTTGGTGTGCCGCAGCCAGCGCAATATCATCCAGAAATTGATAGTGGCGTACACGTGATGATGGTGGTGGATTGCGCTGCGGCACGAAATTACCCACTGCCGGTGCGCTTTGCCGCTCTGACGCACGATCTGGGCAAGGGAACCACACCGCCGGAAGAATGGCCGCGCCACATTGCCCATGAGGAGCGCGGCTTCGAGTTGATCAAGCCGCTGTGTCAGCGTTTGCGTGTCCCCAACGATTGCCGCGATCTTGCTCTGGTAACGGCGCGTTTCCATGGACTTGCACACCGCGCATTGGAGTTGCGCCCGGAAACACTTATGAAGCTGTTGCAGGAAACCGATGCCTTGCGTCAGCCACAGCGTTTCGAACAGTTTTTGCAGGCCTGTGCTGCCGATGCCTGTGGCCGGACGTGTTTTGAAAATAGCACCTTCGAGCCGGAAGAATTCCTGCTCCTGGTGTTGAAGGCAGCTGCTGGGATCGATGCCGGGGCGGTGGCCAGCCAGTGTGTTGATCCCGCCGCCATCAAGGAGCGTGTTGCCCAGGCACGCCTGGCGGCCGTCAAGGAATGGATCCAGCACAGGCGCAACGCTGTACTGCAATAAATCCCATTCAATATGTTCTCGTGATCTTTAACTGGAATCCTCAAACCATGCAGACCTTAGGCCAATATCCTTTCAAACGCATGCGTCGTATGCGGCGCGATGACTTTTCCCGGCGCCTGATGAGGGAGAACCAACTAAGCCCCGCCGACCTGATTTATCCCGTGTTCGTGCTGGAAGGGGAAAATCGCGTCGAGGCTGTAGCCTCCATGCCGGGCGTCGAACGCGTGACGCTGGATCACTTGCTACAGCGAGCGCAACAGTGTGTCGAGTTGGGTGTGCCGGCGCTGGCGATTTTCCCGGTGATCGATACTTCCCTCAAGAGTCTGGACGCGGCTGAGGCCTATAATCCGGACGGTCTTGTGCCACGGGTGGTGCGCGCACTGAAACAGCGCTTCCCTGAACTGGGCGTAATTACCGACATTGCACTTGATCCCTATACCAGTCATGGTCAGGATGGCCTGATTGATGCAGCCGGCTATGTCATGAACGACGAGACGGTGGCGGTGCTGGTCCAGCAAGCCCTGGCTCACGCGGCGGCAGGGTCCGACGTGGTTGCGCCATCGGACATGATGGATGGTCGTATCGGTGCGGTGCGAGCAGCACTGGACAGCGCGGGCCATATTCATACGCGCATTCTGGCGTATTCGGCCAAATATGCGTCCAGTTTTTACGGGCCATTCCGCGATGCGGTGGGTTCTTCCGCCAATCTCGGCGGGGGCAACAAATATACCTATCAAATGGACCCGGCCAACAGTAACGAAGCGCTGTGGGAAGTGGGCCAGGATCTGGCGGAAGGCGCGGATATGGTGATGGTCAAGCCCGGCATGCCTTATCTCGATATCGTGCGGCGCGTGAAAGATGAATTCAAGGCGCCGACTTTCGTTTATCAGGTCAGCGGTGAATATGCCATGCTCAAGGCGGCTGCGCAGAACGGCTGGCTGAACGAGAAGGCCTGTGTGCTGGAGGCATTGCTGGCATTCAAGCGTGCGGGCGCGGACGGGATTCTGACTTATTTCGCGCTGGATGCTGCGCGCTGGATGCGGGAAAAATAGTCACTGGGACAATATTGCGCGGCGCTCGCGATCCAGCTTGATGATGTAACGCTGAATCATGGCTTGCTGGCTGGCCGGCAGATCAATAAACAAACAGCCGGCGCGCTGGACCTTGGCGCCGTTTTTCATGGTGACCTTGTGTTCGTTGCGGATCTCGATATCCGTGGTGACCGTTCCGATCCCCGGCAGCACGATACGGCAAGCGGGGAATTTGTCGCCAATTTCAAAGCTGATCAAACCCTGGTAATTGGCGATGGCGATGCCGCCCAAACTGATGTCGGCGATCGTCGCCTCCATCTTGCCGCCGTCAGGCTTGGCCATGCTGCATTTGATGGGGTTGGCCATCGGAGCGGCAAGGCGGTAGTACTCGCGCCGTTGCAGCTTCAGCAACTCGCTGGGAAGGTCTGACTTGAATGCGGGGCGGCCGAGGTATTCGACTTGCTCCATGCCATCGACCACAAATTGCACCTTGACGTGATTCAGGTTTGTTGCCAGGATGATCTTACCGCTTGCCAGCGCACGTTGGTTTAGTGCTTCATTGGCGCCAAAGTCGAAGATCAGGGAGCCAGTGTCGCCATCCACGTCGAGAAGGGAAGTCAGAATGAAATCGTTGCCTTGGTTGAAATAGGCGGTGACGAATTCGTTTTTGTGCTGGATCGCACGCAGGATGTAGAGTATCTCCATCCTGGAGTGAATCATGTAGTTGCTGTTGTCAGTGACAGCTTCGGTTTCTAGGGGGGGCTGGCTGGCCATCCGTGATCTATGCGCTCAATCAAAGGCCAAGTTCGGGGCGATCTTGAGTCCATTTGTTTACAATATACGGCAGCTGTCATTTTGCCTGATGATTTAAACCGTGGCCAGTTCAGGGCGCGCTGTTTCAGGTAATTTACAGGAGCGCTTCCACTTGACTGATTCTGGCGCGCTCGAGCGTTTTTCCCGCCGACGAATTTTTACGCAAGTCGTCGGTGGCAAACACCGCCAGTTTGATCTCGGCTGCTTCGCCTTGCAGGGTAAAGGTCGGCACAGGATGAAATTCATCGTTAAGGCGAAAGCGTTGCTCTCCTGTCGCATACGGTAGCCCGCGGTTAAGCAGAAAAAGTTCGACATCCTTGATGTTGTCGGTGAACAACTGCAAGTTGATGTCCGAGTGGCGTGTCGCTGTTCCGCTTAACACGGACCCCGTAAGGTGGGGGTTGAACCGTTCCAGCAGCCGCATGGCGGCCAGGGCTTCCTGTCTCAGGTATCTCAGGCGCGCCGGCTGTTCATCCTTCTGATAGAGTTCCTGATAGGCGCGCAGAGCTGTTTCAACCTCGATATTGCTGGGCAGGCTGTGCGTGTCCGGCACCCCGATTTGACGGGCGGCCTTGCGCTTGGCGGCAGCATAATCCTGCATGCCATCCTCGGCTATCAGACGCGCGGCTGACTGGGCAATTAGTTCTCGCATCTGGCGCCGCTGCGGTGAAGAGTCTTTGTTCATGTGATGCACCAAGAATAATTGCTCCTAAAAGAGCTGATCCTTGATTTCATCTGGACTTTTTGTCCCTGGAAAATCAATGGCATCATCAGTCCATAAATTTTGAGAGGGGGGCGGAAATTCCTGGTAAAAATATTCTGGAATACCTCCCCCACTGGTGCGTAAGCCATTCCCTGTGTCGATATTTATTACGCTGACGCCATCGGGAATTACATATTGGCTCTCAGAGATGTTCTTGAGTGCCTTGCCCATGTAGCTAATCCATATTGGCAGGGCGGCCTGCCCACCGGTTTCATTCCCGCCCAGGGGGCGTGGCCGGTCGAAGCCAATCCAGCTTACTGCCACCAGGCTTGAATTGAAGCCGCAGAACCAGGCATCAATCTGGTCATTGGTGGTGCCGGTTTTTCCTGCCAGATCCTGGCGGCCCAATTGCATTGCCTTGGTCGCCGTGCCGCGCCGCACCACATCCTGCATCAGGGACGTCATGATAAAGGCATTGCGTGCGTCGATTGCCCGTTCGGCAGATTCTCCGGCGCGCGCCGGCTTGGTCTGCGCAAGGAGGGCGCCTCGCCCGTCCAGGATGCGGTCGATGAAGTAGGGTTCGACGCGATAACCGCCATTGGCGAATATGGAATAACCTGCCGCCATCTGAGCCGGTGTAACAGAGCCTGCACCTAGCGCCATGGTGAGGTAGGGCGGATGCTGGGCAGCACTGAAGCCGAAACGGGTGATGTAATCTTGGGCGTATTCCGGCGTGATGGATTGCAGGATACGAACAGAAACCAGATTCTTGGATTTGGTAAGCGCGGTGCGCAGCCGCATCGGGCCTTCGGTCGTGCCGTCAAAATTCTTCGGTTCCCAGGGTTCTCCTGCGATGGCGCCGGGTAATGAGAGTGGTGCATCGTTGATAATCGTGGCGGGGGTAAAGCCTTTTTCCAGCGCCGCGGAGTAGACGAAGGGTTTGAAGCTTGAACCGGGTTGTCGCCAAGCCTGGGTTACATGATTGAATTTGTTGCGGTTGAAATCGAATCCGCCCACCATGGCGCGAATGGCGCCATCATGGGGATCCACTGCGACAAAAGCGGCTTCCACCTGAGGCAGTTGAACGATTTGCCAGCCGCCTTTGTTGCCAGGCATGATGCGAATCAGGGAGCCACGGCGCAGGTGGGTTTTCATGGCTGTGTTTGCGGCAAGGAACTTTTGTGCAAAGCGCAGCCCTTCGCCGCTAATTTCCACTGTGTCGCCATTCTTGTGATAAGCCTTGACCTTTTTGGAACTGGCTTCAAGAACAACGGCGGGCAGCAACCCGGCGACCTCGTCCACGTCTTCCAGTGCGTTTTCCAGGAAATCATCCGGTAGGGCGCCGTCATGTTGTAAATCGATAAAGCCTTCCGCGCCCCGGTAGCCGTGACGGCGGTCATAATCCAGCACACCCTGATGTAGGGCAAGATTGGCGGCTTCCTGGTCCACGCGACGCAGGGTGGTGTAAACCTTGATGCCGCTGCTGTAGGTTTGATCCTGGAAGCGTTCATAAACGTTCTGGCGAACAAGTTCGGCGACATAGTCAGCCTTTACTTCAGCCATCTGCAAGTCGTGGCGGACGTGCAGCGGTTGTTGTTGTGCCGCCTGGAATTCGTCATCCTTGATATAGCGGAGGTCGTGCATGCGTCGCAACACGTATTGCTGGCGTATTTTGGCGCGCTTTGGATTGACAACCGGATTGTAGCGCGAGGGCGCTTTGGGCAGGCCGGCAAGCATGGCGGCCTCGGCTATGTTGATTTGAGCGAGCGGCTTGCCAAAGTAAAGTTGGGAGGCAGTGGCGAAGCCATAAGATCGCTGGCCAAGGTAAATCTGGTTGATATAGAGCTCAAGGATTTGATCCTTGGTAAGGCTGTGCTCGATTTTCATCGCCAGCATGGCTTCGCTTAGTTTTCGGGTCAGGGTCTTTTCGCTGGAGAGGAAAAAGTTGCGTGCCACCTGCATGGTGATGGTACTTGCACCTTCGCGTGCCCCGCCTGACGTAAGATTGGCCAGGGCGGCACGGGCCACCCCCATGTAGTCGACTCCGCCGTGCTGGTAAAAGCGGTCATCTTCGGCGGCAAGGATGGCCTGGCGCATGATGAGTGGAACTTCCTTGATCTTGACCAGGGCGCGCCGCTCTTCGCCAAATTCACCGATCAACGCACCTTCAACAGTATAAATACGAAGTGGGATCTTCGGCCGGTAATCTGTCAGGATATCCAGTGAAGGCAGTTGAGGGTAAATTAATGTAACTGCTAGGGCTATCAGCGCGGTCACGATGAGAGCGCCAGCCAACACTACAAAAGAGGTGTAGTGCCACCAACGGAGAGCCATAATTTAGATTTTCTGGAAAAGTATGATGTAATTAAGTTGTATCGGATTATAGACGGTAATATCCAGCAAAAGAAAACTTGCATTAAATTAGTTTACAGGGTGTATAGTTGCTGATAGCATTTAATGTAAATTATACGTATCGCTTCTAACCAGGCTGTGCGGAAGGGGAAATTTACTTGCGATTCGATTTTCTGGAAGCCAAGTCGCCACCTTTGATAGGTGTGGACATTAGTTCTTCTTCAGTAAAGATGGTGGAGCTTGCTGAGGCAGGCAAGGATCTTTATCGCGTGGAGCGCTATGCCATTGAGGCGTTGCCAAAAGATGCGGTGGTGGACGGCAATATTGTCAACCTCGAGGCAGTGGGCGAGACACTCAAGCTTGCGTGGAAGCGGATGGGGGGCGGCATCAAGAATGTTGCCATGGCCCTGCCCTCGGCGGCGGTGATCACCAAAAAAATTGTTGTTCAATCTGGCCTGCGAGATGAAGAGTTGGAGCTTCAGGTTGAAACAGAAGCCAATCAATATATCCCCTTTGCATTGGACGAAGTAAACCTGGATTTCCAGATCATCGGCCCCGCACCCAATAATCCTGATGAGGCAGAAGTGCTGATCGCCGCGTCGCGCAAGGAAAAAGTTGACGATCGCGTGGCCGCAGCTGAAGCGGCGGGACTCAAGCCGATAGTGATGGATATCGAGTCCTATGCCACGCAGGCCTCCTATGATTTGATTGCCCGTCAGTTGCCGGGTGGAGGGCGGGATCAGACGGTGGCAATCGTGGATATTGGTGCCGCCATGACGCATATTAACGTGCTGCATAACAATCAGTCGGTGTATCTGCGCGAGCAAAATTTTGGCGGCAATCAATTGACGCAGGAAATCCAACGCCGCTACAGTCTTTCGGTTGAAGAAGCAGAAATTGCCAAACGCCAGGGTGGGCTGCCGGATAATTACGAGCCGGAAACATTGCAGCCCTTCATGGATACCCTGGCTTTGGAAGTGGCGCGCGCATTGCAGTTCTTCTTTTCCTCCACCCAGTTTAACCGGGTGGATCACATTCTTCTCGCGGGCGGTTGCGCCATGATTCAAGGGCTTGACGAAGTAGTGGCCAGTCGGACGCAGGTGAGCACCATGATTGCAAACCCCTTTGCCAACATGGCTTTGTCATCTCGTGTCAAACCCAAGCAACTGACCGCTGACGCACCGGCGTTGATGATCGCATGTGGCTTGGCTCTGCGGAGGTTCGATTCATGACAGTCCGCATCAATCTTCTGCCGCACCGCGAACAAAAACGGGCGGCCAGGCAACGCCAGTTCATTATTCTTTCCGGCATGGTCTTGGGCTTTGGCGCAATTATAGCTATTGTTGGGCATACCGTCATTGCAACCCAAATAGGCAATCAGGAGGGGAGAAACAGTTTCCTTAGTGCGGAAATAACCAAGCTTGACGAACAGATCAAAGAGATCGATGAACTCAAGCTAAAGACAGAGGCGCTGCTGGACCGCAAAAAAGTGGTTGAGTCCTTGCAGGCCGACCGCTCCATGGTCGTTCATTTACTTGATCAGTTGGTGCGTGGGTTGCCTGATGGCGTTTATTTGAAATCCATCGACCGGAAAGGTAACAACGTCAAACTGGTGGGCTATGCCCAGTCCAATGCGCGTGTGGCCTCATTGATGCGAAGCTTGGACGACTCGCCGTGGATGGAGTCACCTGCACTGATAGAAACCAAAGCGGTTATACAGAACAGTCTACGGGTGAGCGAGTTTTCTCTTAATATCAAGCTCACTCCCCCTAAGGTGCCTGAAGGCAAAGACGCAGCGTCTGGCAGCAAACCAGCCAGCAAAAAAGCAGCGGCGTCTTCCAATTCCAAGGACAAGAAGGCATGAACCTCAACCTTAACCTTGAAGAATTGAAAACCCTGAATTTTAGGGATATCGGTAGTTGGCCCGTTCTGCCAAAAATGGGAGCTTTGCTATTGCTGTTGGTGGCCGTGGTGTTTGCGGCCTACTGGTTTGACTGGAAAACTCAACTGGAGCAATTGGAAACCACGCGGCAAAAAGAGGCCAAACTGCGTGACACCTTCCTGGCCAAGAAACAGCAGGCAGTAAATCTCGATACCTATCGCCAGCAACTCAAGGAGATAGACCAGTCCTTTGGCGCGCTGCTCAAGCAATTGCCTAACAAATCTGAAATGGATGCGCTCTTGGTTGACATCAATCAGGCTGGACTGGGGCGTGGTTTGGAGTTCGAGTTGTTCAAGCCGGCACCAAGCGAAACCAAGACGGAGTTCTACGCCTCCTTGCCAGTGACGATTAAAGTGACCGGTGGCTACCATGATCTTGGTCACTTCGCCAGCGACATATCACAACTGCCCCGTATTGTGACGCTGAACGATATTAAAATCGAGGCTTCCAAAGATGGCCGGTTGACCATGGATGGTGTGGTGAAAACATTCCGCTATTTGGATGAGGAAGAGGTCTCTGCCCAGAAGAAGCCGGTTGCGGGTGGCAAGAAGAAGGCTGGGGGGGTGAAAAAATGAGATGGTCGATAATAGCTGCCGTGTCGCTGGGTTTGGCAGGCTGTGGAAGCGGCCAGCATGATGATCTGGACAAGTTTGTGCGCGATGCGGGCCAGGGCATGCGAGGGAAGGTGGATCCGTTGCCCGAAGTCAAGCCCTATGAGCCATTCCCTTATGAGGCTTTCAATTTGTCGGATCCTTTTCAGCCGCGCAAACTCAAATCTTCTACTGGTGGCGGTGGAGGTTTTCAGCCGGACCTGAATCGTCGCAAAGAGCCGCTTGAAGCCTTTGAGCTGGAAAAGTTAAAAATGGTGGGCACCTTGCAGCAAAACAGGGTGATCTACGCCTTGGTCAAGGCGCCAGATAACAGTCTTCATCGCGTGAAAATTGGTGATCACATGGGGGTCAATTTTGGTCGCATCACCCATATAGACGAACAACAAGTCAAACTGACCGAAATTATCGAGGATAGCGCGGGCGACTGGAGTGAAAAGCCAAACAGCCTAACGCTGCTTGAAGAATCGAATGCGGGTCAACAAAAGAAATAGAGGGCGCCATGAATAGATCGAATTTGATAAAGAAAACGATGTTCAGTATGGCATGCGCCGTACTAATGACAGGAATCGTAACAGTCTCTGTTGCTGCTGAGGGTGATGCCACGGCGGCAATCACGGCGCAGAACAACATTGAAAACGTCACATCCACTACGCTTCAAAATGGAAAAGTGGAAGTCAGGGTCAGCCTGAAGCAGGCACTTGCGATACCACCGGCTGGTTTTACGACGAACAACCCTCCCCGCATTGCCCTGGATTTTCCCAGCACAGCCAATGCGCTAGGCAAGAACACGCTGGAGGTGAGTCAAGGTACTTTGCGCACAGTGAATGTTGTACAAGCGGGGAGCCGCACACGTTTGGTACTAAATCTTGCGAAACCGGCTGGCTATGAAACGCGCATGGATGGGAAGGATTTGTACATAACGCTGCAGAGTTCTCCAACTGTCGTGTCAAATGCGAACGTGACCACACGTTTTGCTGAGGCCGGGGCTGCAACCGGGCAACAAACTCACCGGTTGAACGATATTGATTTTCGGCGCGGCAGCAATGGAGAAGGGCGAATCGTTGTAGGTCTCTCGGATGCGACGACAGGGATAGATATTCGCAAAGTGGGTCAAAATCTGGTGGTCGACTTCCTGGATGCCAAACTTCCGAGCAATTTGGAGCGCAGATTAGACGTGCTCGATTTTGGCACGCCGGTTAAAGCACTTGCCACTTCAAGTCTGGGTAAAAATACCCGCATGGTGATCGAACCGCAAGGGCTGTGGGAGTACTCCGCCTATCAGGCTGACCGTCAATTCATAGTTGACGTGAAAAAAGTTATTGAAGACCCCAACAAGATGGTGGCCAGCGGGAAGCAGGGTTATGCGGGTGAAAAACTCTCCCTGAACTTCCAGAATGTGGAAGTGCGGACGGTATTGCAGGTAATAGCGGACTTTACCAACCTGAATATCATTACCAGTGATTCAGTGTCCGGTTCCCTTACGCTTCGGTTAAAGGATGTTCCATGGGACCAGGCACTCGACATCATTCTGAATGCAAAGGGTCTGGATAAGCGCAAGAATGGTAATGTGGTTTGGATTGCTCCACGAGACGAATTGGCAGTAAAGGAAAAAGCTGAGTTGGAAGCCAAGGAACAAGTTCTGAAGCTTGAACCCTTGCAGACGGAATACTACGCCCTGAATTATTTACGTGCCGATGTCGCCAACAGAATGTTGCTTGGCCAGGCAGGAACTTCGTCGGGCGCGGCTGGAAGTGCTGCAACCTGCTCACCCTCTGCGAGTAGTTTGGCTGTGTCAGCGCCAGCGGGAGCGGCGGGGGGGGCAGGCACCAAGCAAAAAATTCTGTCAGATAGGGGGACCGTGACCTACGAGCAAAAAACCAATATGCTGATTGTCAATGATATTCCCAGCAAGCATGAAGAAATAAGGCGCCTCCTGTCGGTGCTTGATGTGCCAGCAAAACAAGTCATGATAGAAGCGCGAATTGTTTTGGCAACCGATACTTTTGGTAAACAGCTGGGCGCCCGCTTTGGGAGTCAAAGCGGTCATAATGCCTCGAATTATAATTTGGGTGTTTCTGGCAACCTGGATAGTTCCAGCTCATTATCAACAGGTGTGCGGCCAAGTGGTGGAAGCAATTTGAACGTTAATTTGCCAGCAACGCCTGCTGCCGGATCGCTGGCTTTTACCCTGCTAAACCTCGGTAGTGGGAACCTTGTTAATCTTGAAATATCCGCGATGGAATCGGATGGCAAGGGAGTGGTTGTTTCCAGCCCAAGGGTTATGACATCGAATCAGCGCCCTGCTGCGATTCTGCAGGGAGTTCAAATCCCGTACTATACTGTTTCGCAGCAGGGAACACAGACGAACTTCAAGGATGCAGTATTGTGTTTGCTTATCAATCCCCAGATACTAAACAATGATTCCATATTGCTTGACGTTGAAATACAAAAGGACAGGGCGGGTGAAGTAACGTCTACGGGTGTGCAGATCGACGTTAGCCGGGTTAAAACCCAAGTCCTGTTAAACAATGGCGAAACTGCTGTCCTTGGTGGTATATTTCAGGATGAAGTTCAGAATGATACAACCAAGGTTCCGCTATTTGGAGATCTGCCCGTGCTTGGCCACCTGTTCAAGAATACCTCGAAGAGGCAGGAAAAGCGTGAACTCATGATTTTCATTACGCCCAAGGTTCTCAAGGAAAGCTTGAATATCCAGTAGGCCGTAAGCAAGGTCAAAGAAAATGGGGTGATGTATTTGCATCACCCCATTTTTTTAAATGCATACTTTAATTATTGCGCATCAGCGCAAAATTCCCTTCCGATTCCTGATCCGGTTTGAACCACGCCAGTTTTCCCTGTAGGCTCACCACCTTGCCAACGATAATTAATGTAGGCGGCTTGAGTTGCGCATCGGTAGCAAGTTGTGGCAATGACTCAAGCGTTCCGGTAACAACACGTTGGCTCGGCGTCGTGCCTTGCTGCACGATGGCAGCCGGGGTGGCGGGAGTCAGTCCGTGTGCAATCAATTGCTGGCACAACACCGGCAAGCCCAGCAAACCCATATAAATAACCACAGTCTGGTTGGGACGCGCCAGCATGTCCCAGTCCAGGTCCATGGTTCCATCCTTCAGGTGTCCGGTAACAAATACGCAGGCTTGCGCGTAATCGCGATGGGTCAGGGGGATGCCGGCATAGGATGCAACACCTGACGCCGCGGTAATGCCGGGCACCACCTGAAACGGGATGTGGTTGGCAGAAAGCGTTTCGATTTCTTCTCCGCCGCGACCAAAGATGAATGGATCGCCTCCCTTGAGGCGAAGCACCCGCTTGCCTTCCTTAGCCAGTTTAACCAACAACTCGTTAATTTCTTCCTGACGCATGGCGTGGTTTGCGCGCTGCTTGCCGACAAAGATTCGATCTGCATCGCGCCGGGTCATTTCCAGAACTTGCGGGGTTACCAAATTATCGTAAACGATAACGTCAGCCTGCTGCATCAGACGCAAGGCACGGAAAGTGAGTAGGTCTGGGTTGCCGGGACCGCCACCTACCAAGTATACCTCACCCTGTGGTTGGGTATCAGCTGCCTCTGCGGTAATGGCCTGTTCCAGCGCCTGCATTGCCTGCTCCTCACGTCCGGCGAAGACCATTTCCGCAATTGGGCCCTGAAAAACTTTTTCCCAGAAAATGCGCCTTTGCCCCGATTCAGTGAAATGCTGCTTAACCTGGCTGCGGAATTTCTCCGCCAGCGCAGCCAGGCGCCCATAAGAGCCAGGAATCAAGGTTTCCAGACGCGCTCTCAACAGACGGGCCAGGACAGGTGATGCGCCTCCTGTAGAAACCGCCACGATAACGGGTGAACGATCGATGACAGAAGGCATGATGAAAGAACAAAATTCCGGATCATCCACGACATTGACGGGAATCCGCTGCGCCTTTGCGATTTCCGAGACTTGCTTGTTTACCGCGCGATCATTGGTTGCGGCAATGACGATGATCGCGTGATTCAAATGCTCGGGAGAAAAAAGCGCCTGAACATGAGTAATTACCCCTTTGTCCGCATGTTCTTTAAGTGCGGCGCAGAGTCGCGGTGCTACCACGGTGATCTTGCCGCCGGAATGCAAAAGCATTGCTACTTTTCGTGCCGCTACGTCACCTCCCCCGATGATCGTGCAGGGTTGGCCTTTGATGTCGAAAAAAACGGGTAAAAATTCCATGACTTGAATAATCCGTGAAAATGATCGGTAAAGCGCTGCGTTTAGTTAGCGTTGGCTGGCGCGTTGGAGAGTTTGTGCTCGACCGCGAAGATTGCGGCTTCGACCCGGGAGGTCAAGCTGAGCTTGGATAGAATGTGCCGTACATGAAGCTTGACGGTATCGTGGCTGATATCCAGTTGGCGCGCGATGACTTTGTTGCTCTCTCCCAGGGCAAGGTGGGAAAGTATTTCGCGCTCGCGCTGGGTCAGGAGGTCGAGCATGGAGGCCGGTTGTTGCGCGGCAGGCTGATTGTTCTGCAGCAGGCCGACGAGTTTCATGGTCATGGAAGGGGCGACCACCGTCTCTCCCCGTGATGCCCGGACTATTGCATCCGCCACATCGTCAGGCTCCATGTCCTTGAGCAGATAGCCGCGCGCGCCGGCGCGTAATACATTCGCCAGATCTTCCTCGGCATTACTCACCGTGAGTACCAGAGTGGGAATATTGTTACCCTCCAACTGTAACTGACGAAGTAGGGAGAGGCCATCCTCAGGCAGCATGTGCAGGTCGGTCACCATGACATCAGGCTTGAGTTCCACCAGCAGTCGGCGTGCGTCTTCCGCACTGCCAGTCACGCCGGCGACACTGATTTGTTCGTTGCGTTCAAGTAGTTCTGCCAAGCCCTTGCGGAAGAGGGTGTGATCGTCCACCAGCAAAACGCGGATGCTCATTTCCCCCCCTCCTTTTTGGGCGCGGGGAAGGTGAGTAACACGCGCGTTCCTCTTTCTGGAAGTTTTTCGACGCTTACGTTGCCGTTGAGACGTTGAGCCCGTTCGCGCATAATGCTGAGTCC
>Ga0209077_1000118_pt1 | contig 19219 bp, 10 predicted proteins | sample PPLLak1March2015_FD_187247 | JGI IMG/M metagenome (GOLD analysis project Ga0209077, IMG submission 187247) | Freshwater sediment microbial communities from Prairie Pothole Lake near Jamestown, North Dakota, USA - PPLs Lake P7 Core (1) Depth... | ecosystem: Environmental > Aquatic > Freshwater >... | reverse complement strand
CGGCGATCGCGTCCAGCTGTTCAAGAGCACCAAGGGAAAACTGGCCCTGTCGATCCGCTCAGTCTGGGATACGCCTTACGACGCGAATCACTTCTACAAGTGCTACCAGGCGGTCATCAGCAAAAAGTACCCCGACGCCGTCCGAGAAGTAACTAATGACGGAGTCACTTGGAAATCCTCCGGTCAGCGAGCCGTGATTCGACTGTCGGGCACCCAGGTCGACAGCCTCGAAGAGGACCTGTAGGCGCAGAAGTGCGTTCGGCCCACAGGTATTGACGGAAGGCCGATGTCGTGCGGAGAGCGAGATCGAATGGAGCCGCGCACGAAAGCGAACGGCAGTGAGCGAGAGTAAGCGGACCACCAATCATTCGCTAAGTCGATACATTTAAATACGAAGCAGTGGAGCGAGTCAGGTGGTCCGCTTACTCTCGCTCACTGCCGTTCGCTTTCGTGCGCGGCTCCATTCGACCGCTGGCTTCGCCCGACCTGGCTGGTCACTTGATAATGCCAACGCTCCTTTGCACATGTACCCGCTCGGTGCGTGAGGAGTCCTTCAGCCCCACCACGACCTCCGCCTCCGGTGCGGACGACTGGAATCCGATCGTGTAAGCGGTCCTCAGGTCCCTGGCGACCCGTGCGTAGACAACCTCCAGATCTTCCAGTCGGGCGACCGGAACCAGCATCCCACCCGTTCGCGAAGCCAGACGGGTCATCTGCTCGCGCGCCTGCAAATGTTTTTGGCGCTCCTTCGTCAGAGCCCGATCGCGGCTGTCCGCAGCGTTTATCCCAAGCAGGAAGCCGGCCAGATCCGATTGCCATTTCGCATCCGGCTGATCGAGCACCGTGACGAGCGTCCCGAGCTGCCCAAACAGTCCGGCGCTGAGCGCTTCGGCCTGGTTCTCAGCGATCAGGATGGAATTCACTACCGGGGCCGGACGATCCATTGGGGCGTTGTATTTGGGCCCCTTTTCCTTGAATTTCAGCTCATGGATCCGCCTTTGCAGCTCGTCTCGGTTGGCCGTCCACCCGTGCCACTGCACCGCCGAGGACTTGCCGGGGCCAAGGAGCAGAAAGGAGCACTCACTGGGCGCCTGCTCGATCAAGAAAATCGCAGCCTCCCTCACCTTCTCTTTCCCGGCATCGGTCCTAGCGACCAGCATCAGTTCGACCAGAGTCTGAAAGCGAAGATCAGCCTGTGCCTGGAGGGTTGTCTCCTGGTCCTTGAGCGTCTCGATCAGCAGAGGGAAAATCGAGGTCGGCGTCAGGCCTGCCAGAGCTTCCAGGCGAAGCGAATCGATTCTACTCCCCGTATCCACACCATCCGACAGAACGACAACGGCACGACGGCCGTGGACGCTTCCCAGAACATCCTCAAGCGCCAGGGCGATCGCGTCGTTGATCCGCGTACACTGATTCAGGACCGCGCCAAGTGCTCCAATGGCGCCACGCAGCCTTGCTTTGTCCGCCGTCAGTCCCTCGTGAACTCGAGTTTCGCAACCCGTCTCGATCACGGCCACCTGGGTGCCCGCCGGCAGGTGGTCGAGGAACGTGCCCGATGCCTGGCGTATGAGGGCCATCTGCCCGCTCGTGCTCACGCTCGTGTCGACTATGAGGGCGATCGCCCAGGGAGCACTGGGAGGCTGAAAGTGCACGATGCGCTGGGGACTCCCGCCCTGGGTGACAAGGAAATCATTCGCATCGAGGCTCGTCACCGGCTGGTCACGCTGATCGAGAACCGTCGCCTGGACAAGCGTGTAGTCCACGCTGACGCGGAATGGCTTCGGAGCGGGGGGATCCTGGGCGGCACCCAAGGTCAGGGTGAGAGCCGCGATGGCTGCAAACCACGCAACCACTGTTCTTCGACAGGTCATGGTTTCAGTTTAGCCCTTTTTGGGAAAAGCAAGGGACCTCAACGACCACAAGGACCTCAAGGAAGAAAGGAGACGCGGCTTGCCTGAGGTCCTTGGGGTCCCTGAGGTCGTTGAAGTCGTTTGCTTTTCCGGGGAGGCCTGCACATTCTGCGCGCGCAAAAAAAGGGCCCCGGGTGACGGGGCCCTTGCCTGACTAAGGATGACAGACCGCGAAGCGGTCGGGGTGAACCTAGAAGATGAACTTCAAAGTGATTTGAATTCGTCTCGGGTAATTCACCTGATTCTGCGCGCGGATCTTCCCGAAGTTCGCACTGGCGGGGTTGGTGTCCGGCGCACCGAACTGCGGGTGGTTGAACGCGTTCATGAAGTCAGCCTTGAACTCGAACACCTTCCCTTCGGCGACGGCGGACTTTTTCGATAAGGCGAAGTCATAGTTGTTCGCGACGTCGCCGCGGAAGAAGTCGAAGCGCAGGGGAAAAGTCCGGAGATTGTTCGAAAGCTGCAGGGCCGAACTCTTCTCCCAAAGACTGGCGTCCGTGTTGAACCAACCCTCGATCGAGCGCTCGGATTCGGGCAACAGGATCTGCTCGGGATCGCTTCCCTTGAAGATCACATTACCGAAGGTCGGCATGGCACCGCTTTGAAACGTGTAGATACCGGAAAGCTGCCATCCACCGATGAACACATTCGCCACGCGGTTGATGTCGCTCCCGAACGCCCGTCCGCGACCGAAGGGGAACTCGTAAATACCGCTTAGAGTCAGCCGATGCGGCCGATCCAGGTCGGAAATGACCTCGGTCGGACGCGGGTCCGCGGCGTTCAGCAGCTCCGTGGCCTGCATGAATTCCGAGTACGTGTAGTTCCCCATCAGCGTGTAACCGTGGGAGAACCGCTTCTGGATGTTCAACTGAAAGGAGTGGTACCAGGACCAGCCTTCCTGTTCGTCCATGTTGATGCTGTCGAACCCCGGGAACGGAGAGAGCAATCGAGAGCGTGCAACGTTCGTTCCAGTCAATGCCGCGCTTGCGCCGGCGGGCAGAATCGTCTTCTTTGTCGCCGTATCGTAGAACGGGTTGGGAACGTTCTTGGTCAGGTAGTCAATCGTCGCCTGATCCCTGGTCGGGCTGGTGCTCAGGTACTTGTTGGGAAGCGCGTTCAGGTTGCGAAGGGCGTTGTTGCCGCCCGACTGGTACTCGAGATGAGTCCCGCGGTTGCCGACGTAGCTCGCCTCCAGCACATAACCGGCGCCCAACTCACGCTGGAATCCAAACTGCCAGCGCTGCATGTACGGGGTCTTCGGGTCCGGGTTGAAGAAAGTGATCCCGGCGCCGAGGTTGGTTAGCGTGCCCAAACCCGCGCCCACCGGCTCCAGAACGCCGTCCGGGAACGGATTCGAGAGGTTCGCCGTGAAGTGCAATCCGTTGTCCGTCGTTGCAATGAACGGGGTGTTCCGGCTGAAGCCCGTCTGGATCACGTCTCCGCGACGCTGGCCCAGGAATCCATAGAAGATCCCGTAGCCGGCTCGCACGACCGTCTTGTCGTCGATCTTGAAGGCCAGGCCGACACGCGGCATGAACTGCTTCGTCGGAGAATTCCAGAGAGTGCTCGGCTCGCCGTCTACGCCCGCAAAAGTCAGGCCGCCGCGAAGAAAGAACTGATCCACGGGGACCTCAGGCGTCGTGTTCTTCGCGTAAATGGCACGTGCCTGGGCCTCGAGCGGTTGCACGTAATCAAAATCGAACCCACGAATCGTGCGATCGAACCGCTCGGTCAGCGCACCCTCGTACTCGTATCGCAACCCAAGGTTCACGGTCAGTCGGTTGGTGGCCTTCCAGTCGTCGTGGAAATAAACGCCCCACGATGTCGACTGTTCGGAGTAACTCGCTGCACGGGTTATGTACGAATTCGAGTGGCTCGGAAGTCCGAGTAGCAAAGCAGCGACCGACTGGCCAAGGCTGTTCGGAGCGGCCGTGGAATTGTCGAGAGGACCGCGCACCCAACCGCCGTCGAAGTTCAAGCGAGCCGATTCTTCTGGGGAGAAGTTGCGGTTGTTCTCACGATAGGCCCGGAACTCCACGCCGGTTCTAAAAGCGTGCGAACCGACAATTTTGTTCAACGTCCCGATGAACGAGTGGGTGTCATTCGGCCGGTAGTATCCGGTCCCCTGAGTCCCTTGATAACTTGCGATATCGATACGCGGAAACCGCCTCTTATCAGCCGAGACCAGGTCGTTCATGTACGAGGGGAACCCCAGAGTCGTCAGGTCCATTCCGATCGACTCGCTGTTCCCGGCGTCACCTCGAATGAAACGGTTGTAACCGTAACGCAGATTCATGACCGTCGTCGGGTTGAACGTGTATACATCGTCAAACGTGAAGGCCCGGGTCATGAACTGAAATTCGTTCCCGGTGGTCATGTTATCGAAGTAGTTGTTGTAAGTGCTGTCCCTGCGATACACGCTGCCACGGCCAAACATCTTGTGCCTGTCACTGATCACGTGGTCAATGCGCACGTTGTGCGTGAAGTACTTGGCCTGCTCAAGGAGGTTCGGTTGAACGTAGTTGTTCCTGCCATCCGGGTCTCCGGTCTGGAGCGGGTCGGGGAAAAACTCGAGGATCTTTTTCGCTACGGGATTGATCAGATTCGCCGGGATGATGTTCCCCGGGAACGGATCCTGCTCGAAGCGGCCGGCAGTCGCCGCCGCACGACGCGTAAACGGGTTGTAAATCTGGTACTTCTTGTCGAGCGCGAGCAACTGAGAGAAGTCGCCGTTTTTCATCGCCGCCGTGGGCACGGTTCCCGTTCCGCCGGTGCGCGGCCGGGACTCATGAATCCCTTCATAGCCCCACATGAAGAACGTCTTCTGGTGGCCGTTGTATACTTTTGGAATCCAGACGGGACCACCAAAAGACGCACCCCACCGATTGTAGGTGAAATCGCCGCGCGGGAGATTGTTCCGGTTGGCCCAGAAGTCGTTGGCAAAAATACCGGGTGCCATCTTGGTCCAATACCCCGTGCCGTGGAACTCATTAGTCCCGGATTTCATGCTGATGTTCGTGACACCGCCTTCGGTCTGACCAAAGCTCGCGTCAAAGGTGGCGGTCTGGACGGCGATTTCGGAGACGATGTCCGCAGGAGGAACGTAGGAAGCGGTTACCTCGCTGGCATTCGCTGTCGCAGTCGCAACGACGCCGTCGATCGTCACGTCGCTGCGGTTGGCACGAGTCCCATCCATCGAGTACCCGACGATGTGAGTCGGCTCGAACGGGCGGTCCAGCCTGGGGTCGCGCGAGAAGCTCGAGCCTGACGCGAGACCGATCAGGAAAAACGGGTTGCTGTGCGGAACCGGCAAATCCGCCACCCGGCGGGAGTCGATGACCTGTCCGATGGAAGCCGAGGCCGTGTTTAGCAACGGCGTTTCGCCTGTGACGATGACGGTCTCCGACTGTTCTCCAACCTGGAGGTCGACGTTGTAGTCCACACGCTCGTTGACGCGCAATTCGACATTGTCGCCAACGAAGGTCTTGAAGCCTGGCATCCCCACCTCGATCTTGTAGAGGCCAGGGATGAGATATAAAGCCTGGTAAAGACCCGTGTCGTTGGTCACAGCAGTGGTAGCCGTCGCCATCGCCTTGTTGGTGATTTTGACCTCGGCGCCCGGAATGACACCGCCACTCGCGTCCTTCACCACCCCCACGATAGTGCCTCGCGCTTCCTGGGCAAGAAGGCCTGAGGTCTGACCCAGCGCTAACACGATCGCCATGAGAATGAGGACAATCACTCTCGTTTTCGAAGCCATGCTTCCTCCTTCACTTCGGCGGCCGGAAGGCCGCCCGCTCGAGTTAACTGGCGCCTGGGATGCCAGTCTTCAGTGGCTGCGTTCACCCGCAGCCACGCTCATTCCACCATTCGTCCGTAAAGTCAGACCAGAGTCTGCATGGGCACCGGATCCATATCCGAGAAATCCTGGTTCTCGCCGCCCATCGCCCAGATGAATGCGTAGTTCGATGTCCCTGCCCCGCAGTGGATCGACCAACCGGGCGCACAGACCGCCTGTCGGTTTCGAACGATCACATGCCTGGTTTCATTTGGAACGCCGAGACAATGAAACACCAGCCCGTCCTCCGGAAGATCAAAGTAAAGGTAGATTTCGGACCGGCGTTCGTGGGTGTGCACCGGCATCGTGTTCCACACGCTCCCGGGTTCAAGCTGGGTCAATCCCATGACCAGCTGACAACTGCGAACCCCACCCTGGTGAATGTATCTGTTCAGAATTCTCTGGTTTGCGTTTTCGGACTGCCCCAGCCGCACCGACTCGACGCTATCCCGTGGGATCACCTGCGTTGGACAGCTGGCATGGGCCGGGTAGCTCACGAAGTAAAACGCCGCCGGATGGTTTACCTCGAGCGTCGTGAAACGTAGCGGGTGCACTCCGCTGCCCACGTATAATCCGTCGCGGCCCTCGAGAGGATATTCGGCCTGGCCAACATGCACCAGGCCCGGGCCCCCGATGTTTATGATGCCGACTTCCCGACGTTCCGTGAAGCAGCGAGAGCGAAGAAAATCACAGGCCTCCAGGAGCAGCGATTTGCCCAACGGGACCGCAGACCCCACGATGCCCCGATCGGCGTCCGTGTGGGCCATCTGCAGCCGCCCGGGGACGAACAGGTCGTCGATAAGGAAATCCCGACGCACCTCGTCGCTCGTCATCGTCGCCAACCGGAGCGGGTCTGCCTGCCGGATCGTCCTAAGGGTCACACTCGCATCAACTTCTATGTCATCCGCAACCCGCATTCCGTCCCTCCTGTTTCACATTCCGAAATACTTTGTGCCTTATGCCGACAAGATATAGGACACTACCCCACTGGATGTCAAGCGAATTTAGGGAGAACAGAGGAGTTGTTCAGACTAGATCGTCTGGATCGTTTCAATTGATGAAACAGTCGGGTTTGTCGGAGGACAGCTGCGCACCCTGTCTTTTTAGAGCGGAGCACGCAGCGCTTTCCAGCAAAGCGGCTTCTCATTTTAGCGTGACCGCGATGTTCGCTGCGTTCGATGAACCCGCTTTGCTCCGCTGAAAAACACTGCCAGGGTGTTGAATAAGCTCGGAGACCGCGGTCACCCGGCAGCATATTGACAGTTTTCTACGCCGAAGGCGTTGCGTAGCGAAGCCCGGGGTTGCACGCGTTTTCTGCGGGAAACCCCGGGTTCACCAGCGCGCAAGATTCAACCCTGAAGGGGTTGCGTAGTGCGGTACGCAACCCCTTCAGGGTTGAATGCCCACACACGCTGTACACCCCAGGGTAGCCCGCACACAACGCGGGCAACCCTGGGCTTTGCTACGTGACCCCGTTGGGGTCATTTCGTCAATCCGCTTCTCGGATATAACACGTGAGGCAACATTTTCAACACCCTCGCTGCGTTCGCGGGTTACTTCGCCGGCATGCGGTTGCCACTCTCCACAAAAGCCACCCGGTCGCCGTCGACTGCCTTTTTCGCCTTGCTCATGTCGTTATTGGCCAGTATCCCCTGGTCCTCGACATTGCTGACTCGGATGAACGTGCCGGTGCCGGCCGGCGCCGTGCAATCGCGAACGGCGATACCCCGCCCGTTTTCGAGCAGGATCGCGGTTCCGCCGCCCTCCTTCGACTGGCGTCCCTCGAAACCCTCGATCCGGGCATCGAGAAATTGCTCGCACTGAATTCCGGCGGAGAAGTAGTCACTTAAACCATCGCCCCAGGTGAGCCCGAAGCCCCGAACTCGCAGTCCATTTACATGGCGGCAATACAGACCCGGAATCTCGTGGGCGAAAATCGAGTCATCCCGCTTTTCGGTAGGTCGGAGGTCAAAGTTTCCGCCGTAAGCCCGACTGAGAGGGCCGTCCACGATTCGAAGCGCGATGCGGTCGAACCAAAGGTCCTGAATCGGGCTTTCCGGCGTCCCATACACCACGATGCCGGTCTCGGCTTTCGCCTGGACGTTGGAAAAACGCACGCCCGCAATCTTCCCGACCGGTTTTCGCCCGGGGTATGGAATGGCCGAAACGTGGATCGGTTCACCCTTGCCCCACCAGTGCCCGGTGTGGAACCGGGTTTCGATGATGATGTCCGAGAAGAGAATGTTGCTGATCGAGCCCTGGTCGCGGGCAAAGACGCCGAGCCCGCGGTTGGAAGAGTAGATGACGAGGTTCTGAAAAATGCAGTTTCGGATGTCGCTTTCGCCGTATCCCACCCGCACGCCGGCGGATCGGCTGGTGATCGTGCAGTTCGTGACGGTGACGTTCTCGGAAACGGTCTGCTTCTCTCCGAGTCCCGAAACGATCACGCCGTCGTCGCCGGCGCGGATGTCGCAGTCCGCGATGTGGATATTACGACTCGAGGTGCAGTGGATCCCGTCACTGTTCGGGATCAGCATGTTGTTGTGGATGCGCACGCCGCGAACATCGGCTCCGTCCGAGTCGGCCAGGTGCACGGTCCAGCAAGGGGAATCAAGCAACAGGACATCTCGCAGGAGTATATTTTTGCATCCGGAAAAGAGAATAAGGCGTTCAGGCCGGTCGCCTGGAAGAACAGGCCCGTCGGCACTCCCAAGGCTCGGGTCCATGAACTTGTCGCCCTGGCGGGTGCGGGAAGGATTGAAGTCGACCGGGCTGTGGATCTCACCAGCGCGCATAAAGCCGGTGCCGCTGCCGTCGATGGTTCCGGGTCCTATGATCGCCACGTTCTCGGCGTTCCGGGCGGTGATCAGCCCGACGGACGCCGTATCGCGAGCCCCGCTCGAGAACACTTCCTTCTGACCCGGCAACCTGTAGTCGCGGACGTTCGGGCTTCCTTTCAAGACACCGCCAGACCGGATCTCGAGCGTGATCTTGCTCGACAACTCAATCGTCCCGGTCAGGAAGACGCCTGGGGGGACGACTACCGTTCCGCCACCGCCTTTCCGTGCAGCGTCAACCGCCCGGTTGATGGCGTCCGTGTTCAAGGTTTTCCCATCGCCCACAGCACCGTAGGCGCTTATGTCGTAGAAACCGAGCTGCTGGGAGGGATTAGGGGTTTGAGCCAGGCCGGTGCCGAAACAGAAAAGGACAAGAAAGATTGTGAGGCAATCAGTCATGGTGTGTTCCTTGTGGAATTTCGGGGAATTTCGGGGACACAAAACTTAATTCTTTTGCATTCGGTGACCGCTCGGTAAATGATTGAGAATTAAGTATTATGTCCCCGAAATTCCCCGAAATTCGCTCCACTGTCTACCCCATCGTCACTTCCACCAGGTTCTGCGGGTGCATGCGGGTCATCGGTATCAGGTCGCCCTCAATCGCTTCCCCGTTAAGCACGATCCGCTTGACTCCCTTCGGGACTCCTGACGGGTTCTCCACGCGGATCGACAACTGGCTGCCGCGGAAACGACGCGTGACAGTGAACTCGCTCCACCCCGCGGGGATGCAGGGGTCGATCCTCAATCCGTCCACTTCCGGGCGGATCCCCAGCAAGTACTGCGTGATGGCGTAGTAAGTCCAGGTGGCCGAACCGGACAACCACGGGATCCGCGAGGCCCCATGCCTGGGACTCGCCTTCGAGTGCGTGGACTGGCAGACGACGTAAGGCTCGATTTCCCGGATCTCGGCCTTGGTGTTGTAAGCGGCGGGGAGATAGGAACGGAGGTAGCGGTACGCCTGGTCGCCGTGCCCCAGGATACACTCGGCCATGACAGCCCAACCCTGCGTGTGAACAAAAATCCCGCCGTTTTCTTTCAGTCCCGGGTTCATCAGCGCCGCCCGCACGACGTTGTGATCAGTGCTGGTGGTGTACGGCGGATCGCACAGAGCCAGGCCGTACTCGGTTGCGAGACGGTCTTGAACATTTTTCATGGCGCTGGACGCCTGCTCCGCAGTTGCCGCGCCGCTGATGACGGCCCAACTTTGCGGATTCAGGAATATCTGCCCTTCGGGGCACTCGCGCGCCCCGAGTTTCATCCCGTCCTCGCGAAGTCCGCGAATGAACCACTCGCCATCCCAGGCCCACTTGGCAATCGACGTGTCCAACCGAGCGCGCCGGTCGAGGGCCCACGCCACTTCCTCGCTTTCCCCGAGCTCACCTGCCGCCTCGGCGTAAACCTCCAGGGCGAGCCGCAGCTGCATGGCGACAAAAACGGATTCGCCGCGGGCGCCCAGGCGCAGGCAATCGTTCCAGTCAGCGCGCAGTCCGCACGGTAATCCGTGACTGCCGCTTCGTTCGAGGGTGAACATGATGGCGCGCTTTAGATGCCCCAGGACGGTGTCCTCGCCTTCATCCGCGTACGGAAGCACCTTCCGGTAGAAGCCCGTGTTCCCCGTCTCTTTGACGTAGGCGGGGACAGCGTTGAAAAGCCAGAGGCTATCGTCCGAACGGTATTCGCTTTCGTCCGGAGCCTGCTCCTGCCCCGGCCGGTGGCTGAAGGGCAAGACGACCGGCATAGCACCGCCAGTCGACACCTGGCCGGTCAGCATCAACTCCAAGCGCTCCCTGGTCTCCTCGGGAATGGCATGCATGACGCCAAGAAAGTCCTGAACCGTGTCCCGGTAGCCCAGGCCGTCACGGTCGATCCCGCTGTAAATCAGGCTGGCCGCCCGTGACCAGGCAAACGTCATCAGCGAGTTATAAATCCCCCACGTGTTAATCGTGCTGTTCAGCTCAGAATCGGGTGTCCGGGCGGAAAACCCCTCCAGTCGGCGGTGCCAGTAGTCGCGAACTCTTGCCAGCTCGGCATCCGCTTTACGGACATCTTCGAAATCGGCTTGCGCCTCACTACCCTCCATTTCCGCGCTGCCGATTCCCACCAGCACCAGGAAGACTCTCTCCTCCCCCGGTTGGAGCACCAGGTCGACCTGCAGCGAGCCGCACGGGTTGTCCCCGTATCCCAGCCTATTGCCGCAGCACCCGCGTTCGACGACAAGCGGGTTGGCGTAGGTGCGATACGGGCCGAGAAAAGCCTCCCGGTCGGTGTCGAAGCTCGAAACAGGAGCACCCGCGATCGCCTGAAAGGTATGCCGACCCTGGTCCTTCTCCTTGAAGTTATGCGGCATCGGGGGGATATTCACGTTGGTTCCGTGATCAATGATTCCATTAACTACCTTCATCTGCGCCGTATACTGCACGTATTGGATGTTCAAGAGATCGTCGATCGCGTTCCAGGTGGCGGCGTACTCGACGTAAGTAAAGGCGCCAAGGCGGCGCAGCCGGTCGCTGTCGTTCCTCACGCGAACCTTCCAGACCTCGAACAGCGCTCCCATCGGAACGAAGTAGCAGACCTCCGACCCGATGCCCTGATATTCGGAGGAAATCAGGGTGTATCCGGTGCCGTGACGGCATTCGGATCTGAACCGGTCAAGCGGTTTGCCGACCGGCTGCCAGGAAGCCGACCAGTAGTCGCCGGTATCGTGATCACGCAGGTAAAGGTAGCGGCCGGGCTGATCCATGGGGACTGAGTTGAAACGCATGCGCATGAATCGCCCCATCCCCCCGGATTTCCAGAAACTGTAGCCACCTGCGTTGTTCGTGATGATCGCGCCGTATTCCGTTGACCCGAGGTAGTTACTCCATGATTTCGGCGTGTCGGGACGGGTTATAACGTATTCCCTGCGCTCGTCGTCGAAATAGCCATATTGCATTTGAGTCCTGCGACCTTCTGGAAGACGGAAGATGAAAACAAAAGCCGATTACGAAGACCAAAAGACAAAAAGCCGATTACGATTACGACTACGCTCACGATCACGAGCGCGAGCGCGAACCCGAGCCAAGAGACCGATCAGGCGAACGCCCTGAGGAGCCCGGTTGAACGGTCAGGGAAATGTGAACAACTTCCCGCTCGCTCGTGCTCGCGCTCGTGATCGTAATCGTAGTCGTAATCGGCTTTTTGTCTTGGTCTCCTCGTAATCGTACTCGTGCTCGGCTTTTTGCCTGGTCTTCCGCCCTCGTACTCGCTCGGCTTTTTGTCTTTTGCTTCCCTTCAGACCAGCGAGTGTTTCTTCGTGAACTCTACAAGCTCCTGAACGTATCCGAACATCAGTGCGGTCACGGTATCGGCCGCCCCGTAGTAGACCGCCAGCCGGCCGGTGGCCGCATCGCACAGGGCGGCGCACGGGAAAGCCACGTTCGGGACATCTCCCACACACTCGTAAAGCGTTTGGGGCGCCAGGATGTAGTGCCGGGACCGGGCGATCACTTTCCACGGTCGCTCGAGGTCCAGCAGGGCGGTGCCCGCACTGTAGACGAACCCGTTACATGAGGTGAGCACTCCGTGATAGATCAGGAGCCAGCCTTCGGAAGTCTCGATCGGGATCGGCCCCGCTCCTACCTTCGTATACATCCAGGAGTTGTCCACGGGTGCCATGACGTGCCGGTGACGGCCCCAGTAGGTCAGGTCCGGGCTCTCGCTGTAATAAATCTCACCGAACGGGGTGTGCCCGTTGTCCGAGGGCCGCGAGAGCATCGCGAAATTCCCCCCGATTTTGCGCGGGAACAGCACACCGTTGCGGTTGAACGGGAGGAAGGCGTTCTCCAGCTGATGGAACTTTTGAAAATCGCAAGTCCACGCCACGCCGATGGTCGGGCCGTGATACCCGTTGCACCAGGAGACGTAGTAGCGATCCTCGATCCAGACTACGCGAGGATCGTATCCGAAAACGAAATTACCGATTTCCGGGTCCGGGCAATCAAATGTCAGCCGCTGGGGATTGATTTCCCACTTCAGCCCGTCAGCGCTGAACCCGGCGTGAAGCTGCATCCGGCGCGAGGTGTCATCGCACCGGAAAACCCCCGCGAAATGATCCCCGAACGGCACGACCGCGCTGTTGAAAATGCTGTTGCAGTTGGGCACTGCGTCGCGTGTGATGACGGGGTTTCGGGAGTACCGCCACACGGGCCGATTCTCCCCGGCCGGCCTGTCTTCCCACGGAATATTCGGCAAATCCCTCTCGTTGATGATCTTCATAGTCCTCTTCTCTTTCTCAGGTTCGGGACAATCCCTTACGCCTTGACGGCCGCGTCAATGGCGGGCGTCCCGGATTCGGCGCCCGCGGAACGACGCTGATTCAGTTCGGTTTCGATCTGCTTCATGGTTCTTTCGTCAAGCTTGTAGAACATGACGAAGAGCGTCGCGAGGACACTCCCGGCCGCCGGGAGGAAACTCATCATTATCCGCAGACCCCACAGTGTTTCGGGCAGTTGAACGGGAACGTTGGGCTGATAGTGGAAGAGCGCGAGCAGCCAGGCGGGTATCGCGCCACCGATCATCCACCCCATCTTCTGTGAGAAGGTTGCCGCCGAGAAAATCAGGCCCGTTGCTCTTCGACCTGTTTTCCACTCGGACCAATCGGCTGCGTCGGCGTACATCGACCACAACAGGACGGATGTCGGTCCCATGGTGAAGTTGGCAAGAATGTTGAGGGCAAACATCCAGGCGACATCCTGCGGCCGGAGCCAGTAAAAGGCTACCGTAAGCACGCTGGAAATCCCCATAAGGATCATGTACATGCGCGCCTTGCCGAACTTCTTTGTCAACCAGTCCACGACGAAAATGCCGACGATCGTCGCAATAGTGGCGGAAACCATGTAGTAGTTGTACAGGTTCTCGTCCCGGGCGTAGTACTTGAGGTAGTAGATCGTCACTCCGTTGCGGATCGCCACGTAGGCCAGAACGAAGAGTCCAATCGCGAGAAGGATCAGCCAGGGCTTGTTCCGGGACAGGTCTCTCAGATCGTCTTTGATCCGTGACTTCTGCGATGGCGGCGGCTGGACGCGTTCCCGGACCGCAAGGAATGTGACCAGGAACAAACCCACTGCGATCGTTCCGTAAAGCATCATTGTGTTTCGGAACCCGATGGCCCGGTCACCCTGACCGAAGTACGCCACCAGCGGAAGAGTGAACGCCTGCACCGTCAGGTTCCCACCGAAGGCGCCAAGGAATTTGAAAGACGACAATCTGACCCGATCGAGCGGGTCTGAGGTGATCACCCCCAGTAAAGACGTATAGGGGATATTGATCGCCGTGTACGCCATCATCATCAGGTTGTACGTCACGTAGGCCCAAATGAGTTTCCCGGTCGGACTGAAATCCGGCGTCGTGAAAAGGAGCACTCCGATGATGCCGAAGGGGACCGCAAGCCAGATCAGGTACGGACGGAATCGCCCCCACCGGGTCTTTGTCCGGTCGGCAATCGTACCCATCAGCGGGTCGTTGACGGCGTCCCAAAGCCGAGTCAACAGAAACATCGTCCCTGCGGCGGCTGCGGAGATCCCAAAGACATCCGTGTAGAAGAACAGCAGAAACGACCCTATCGTCTGCCAATAGAGGCAGGATGCGAGGTCGCCGCATGCATAACCGACCTTCTCTCGAGTCCGAACAACCTCCTGTGCCATTTTGCCTCCGCTTGGTGTTTCGTTTGCCCGCTCGAAAATCCTGTGATGCGGCAAGATACTTTCGAATTCGCGTCGACACAAGGGCAAACACAAGGGGCAGAGGGGCAAAGGGGCAAAGGGACAAAGGGGCAGAGGGGCAGAGGGGCAAAGGGATAAAGGGCGCAGGAATGAGGCAAGGGACGTCAACAGGTTCGTAGTACCGCCTGAGGCGGGCCTTGCGGACCGCGTCTGCGAGCCCGTGCCCCCGGCTTTGCCGACCCGTCTGACCGGCTGAAGCCGGTACTACAAACCCATCGCGCGCCCTTGCCCCACAGGTGCTCGCTCTGCCCCTTTGCCCCTGTTTTCTACTGGCTCGGTGGCTGCTCTTTGATCTCGCCCTCGGCGATGACGATCTCGACCCGGCGATTCTTCTGACGGCCCTCGGCAGTTGCGTTGTCGGCCGCCGGCCGGTCCATGCCGTATCCGACTGCCTTCATCCGCTCGCCCGCGATTCCGTTCCCGGCCAAAAAATTCATGACCGATTCAGCGCGTTGCTGCGACAACGTCATATTCCGCTCAGCGGATCCCGTGGAGTCGGTGTGCCCTTCGACTCTCAAGTTCAGATCCTGCATGATGAGGAGGATGCCCGCCAGCTTAGCGATAACAAGGGAGGCCTCGGGTTTGAGCGTCGCCTTGTTCACGTCAAACAGAATGTCCGGGAGGTTAACGATAGTGCCCCGCGCGGACTGCTGGGTGTCTGCAACCTTTGAAAGAGCAGCCTGCAGGCGTCCACTGAGGAGGGTTTTCTCCTCGTTCAGGGCCTGCATCGATCTTTGAAGCGTGGCCTGTTCGTTCCGCAAGCCTTCCATGACTGATTGCAGCTGGGTCTTTTCGGCTTCAATCCGCTGCTTTTCCACCGTGGCGGCCGTCATCTCCTCCCGGGTTTTCGCCAGGTTACGCGTCGCGCTTTCCGCCTGCGCGGCCGCCTGCGTGGCCTCCGCCCGCGCCTTCTCGGCCTGTTCGGCGGTCGTGCGCGCCTGTTTCTCGGCCTCGGCGACCCGCTGTTCCATGGCCGCAACCTCGGCGCGTCGCTTGTTCAGCTGGGCCTCGACTTCGCGCTCTTCGATGCGTCGCAGGGAGACCTTGATCGCTTCGTTGGTCAGAGCGTACGAGCGACGGGCGTATTCCGCGGCTCCCTTACGGGCGCCGCTCGCCTGCATCGCGCGGGATTGGGCCAACGCGGTTCCGGCATCGCGGAGCGGCACAGGAGCGAGCTCCGGAGCACCGAGACGAGTCGCCAGCTCGTGCGCTTTCTGGGCCTGGGCGAGGTCGAGCAGATTCGACGAATCGTACTTCACGGCCGACAGGTCATCGAAGCCCGTTCGGGGCGCCGGCGCAAAGTCGGCGAACTGGAAGCTGGTTGAAGGAGCGCGCGGATCGGTACTCGGCGCATTGTAGGTGATGATCAATTCGGAAGGTTTCTTCACCTGGTAATACGGCTCGGCCGTCACCAGGAGAGCGAAGCCTCGGAGTCCCGTGGAGAATTTCAGGGAGTCTTTGTCCTTATCCTGTTGGATCCACAACTCGCCGAGGTTTTCGAAGCTGCCGTCCCGGCCGACCGTCCAGAGGACGTAACTGGTCACGTCGCCCCCAAACAGCACTGCCGGCTTCATCTTTTCGTACGAAAGCTCTATCCACGACTGCCGGTCTTCAAATGTCACTTTGGCCGTAACAACCGCACCTGGGATCCGCTTCATCGAGACGAAATTCAGCTGCGTCTCATGCCGTTCGGGAACCTGGACATGGTTCAAAAGGGCAGGGGCAGCGAGCGCCTGACCAAGCGCCGCGATAGAACTTAAAGCCATCAGCAATAGTGTTCTTCTCACAGTTCTCCTCTATAGTGTTTGGCCCACACACAACGGTCTACTGAGGCACCAGCTCGACTCGCCGATTCTTGGCTCTTCCCTCTTCCGTCGAGTTCACGGCAACGGGAGCCAGGTACGCAACGCCGTTGGCGGTCAGGCGGGTCGCCGCGATCCCATGGGACTTTGTCAACGCAGCGACGACCGCCTCCGCACGGTGACGGGACAACGTCAGATTGGCATCATACCCGCCGACATTGTCCGTGTGGCCGACGACGTGAAGCTTCAGACCCGGTTCCTTCTTGAGCAAGGCAGCGATCTGTTCGAGTGCGTTCTTTGATTCCGGCTTGATGTCGAATTTGTTGGTGTCGAAGAAGATGCCGTACAAGGCGACATGTCCGGACGAACCGATCGCTTTTGCCATCTCGTCAGCAGTCACGGTCACCATATTCTGGGTCATTGGCTGCAGTTCGATCACGTCGACCGCGATATAGGCGCCTTTCCGGGCCTTGTAAATACGGTCGTCCTGGCCCCACTCAACGGCGGTCAGGTATACGTAAACGTCGCCTTCAGGGCGGGTCAGCTTGGCGCTTGATACCCGAATGCCCTGTTTTTCTGCCGCGTAGAAGATGTAATAGCCACGATTGGTGTTCAGGTTGGAATTTGAAAACGGTGCGAGGAAGTTAGTCCATTTTGTCGCCTGAGGGTCTTTGGTCGAATCGTACAGAATCTGAAACCCCTTGGCTCGCAGCTCGTTCTGGTAATTTCTGACCAGTTCGGTCGAACTGGTCGCACCGGCTGATTCGTACCAGATCTGGGTGTGTGCTCCCTCGAGCGTCAGAGGCGGTTTCACGAATTCCCGCCGCTTCGCACTAAGGTCGTATTTTTGGAACGTCGATGTCTGTAACTGGAATTGGTCGAATCGCTTGAGGTCGTAACCGACGATCTCGGAGCCGGCAAAACGTTTAAGAAGCGGGTGGTCTTTGGCACCCGGCAGATCCGCCGCGCTGGCAACTGCGCCTGGGAAAGAAAGACCAGCCGCCAAGAACCCGAGAACCAAAATGGTTCGGGTAAAAGTATGACCGCGTCTGAAGGCTTTCATCGATGTCCCCCCTGTCATACCGCGCAACTAACTCCGCGGCATGAGGCTACTTATGCCACAGATGGAGCAGGCCGGGCAAGGGGCGGGTCCGAAACAACCGAAGGGTTATAAGGACCCTCACCGAGCACAAATTCCTCTGCTCCTTGCCGTCCCTGAGGTCCTCGCGGTCTTTGAGGTCGTTCAATTACCAGCTTGACAACGCAGGCCGGATCTCTGCAAAATACCGCGGTTTTCCGACTCGAGAAAATTATGCGATTGATGGCCGCTGCAGCCGCCGCTACGGGCACAGCCTGGGCGACGGTCGAAGCTGGATAGCTTGGAAACAACCGACGCCATGGGCTGGACACGGGCCCATGGCTGCCTTTCGTGCCCTGGACCCTGCTCCGGGGCTTTTTTTTGCCCGCCTCCTGCCCTCCGCGTTGGACAGCAATCTGGAACGGAGGAGTCATGTCGAAAGGATCCGTGGTTCGCTTTGCGCATCGGATGAGTCTGCTTCCCCCTTACCTGTTTGGGAGCATCAACAAACTCCGGATGGAGAAACGCTGGGAGGGGGTCGATATTATCGATCTCGGGATGGGGAACCCGACGGACCCGGCGCCGGCGGCGGTCACCGACAAGCTGTGTGAGGTAGTCCGGGATCCCAAGAGCCATCGCTATCCGGTGGCCGCAGGTTTCCGGAACTTGCGGCGCGAAATCGCGAAGACTTACGAGCGCGACTATGCAGTGGTTCTGGACCCCGAGAGCCAGGTCATCTGCACGATCGGGTCAAAGGAAGGGCTGTCGCACCTCTGCCTCGCGCTGGTCGGCCCGGGCGACACCGTGATCGTCCCGACACCGGCGTTCCCGGTCCACACTTACGCGACGATCATTGCAGGAGGCAACGTCATCGGGATTCCCCTGCAGGACGTCGACACCTTCGCCGGCCGGTTGGCCGAATTGTGCAGATCGCTCCTGCCGGCGCCCAAGCTCCTGTTGCTGAACTTTCCCCACAACCCGACGGGAGAAGTGACAACGCTCCCACTTTTCGAAGAGGCGGTCAGGCTCGCGCGCAAGCATCAGTTCATGGTCGTTCACGATGCCGCGTACAACAAGATCACATTCGATGGATACGTGGCGCCGAGTTTCCTTCAGGTGCCCGGCGCCTGCGACGTGGGAGTGGAATTCGGATCCTTCTCCAAGTCTTTCAACATGGCCGGGTGGCGCATAGGCTATTGCGTCGGACACCCCGAGATTGTGCAGGCGCTTTACCGCATCAAGGGGTATTACGACTATGGAATCTTCTCTGCGATCCAAGTGGCGGCGCTTGTTGCCCTGCGCGATTGCGGCGACGATCCAGCGCAGCAGGCCCTCGTGTACCAGCGCCGGCGAGACGTGTTCTGCGAGGCTCTCGAACGGGCCGGCTGGACCGTCAACAAACCAAAAGGCGGGATGTTCGTCTGGGCCCGCATTCCCGACCGCTACCAGAAGATGGGGTCGATGAACCTGGCACTCGAGCTGTTGGAGAAAGCCGGTGTGGCCGTCGCACCCGGTATCGGCTTCGGCGCCGAAGGCGAAGGGTACCTGCGCCTCGCCCTGGTGGAGAACGAACAACGACTGCGCCAGGCGGTCCGTCAGATCCGGAAGGCATTTCCGGGGTGAATACCACTGCGCACTGCCAACTGCGCACTGCAAAGTGGCCCGCTGACCAGCCTGGGCAAAAACCTGTCAACCGGGTCGAAAAGCGGCGGATTCGCAGTTCGGAATCCGCCGCTTTTCGACCCGGTTGGCGAGCTTCCCGTGTTCTTCGGCAGTGCGCAGCAGGCAGTGCGCAGTGCGCAGTTTCAGCGCGTCATTACCTGAGCACCGAACGTGTTGCAGGCATTCGGGTCTCCGGTGTCGAACCCGCGGCGAAACCATTCGACCCGCATCTCCGAGGAGCCATGGGTCCACGATTCTGGTGCGACGCGTCCGCTTGACCGCCGCTGGATCGTGTCATCACCGATAGCCGCGGCGGCGGCAAGGCCCTCTTCC
>Ga0209077_1000117_pt1 | contig 19296 bp, 9 predicted proteins | sample PPLLak1March2015_FD_187247 | JGI IMG/M metagenome (GOLD analysis project Ga0209077, IMG submission 187247) | Freshwater sediment microbial communities from Prairie Pothole Lake near Jamestown, North Dakota, USA - PPLs Lake P7 Core (1) Depth... | ecosystem: Environmental > Aquatic > Freshwater >... | reverse complement strand
CGCCGAGTTGCACAGAACCGCAAGCGAAGCGTTTTATGCGAAGCGCGCGGATCGAAACAGCAAGCGATGCCTGACTTGTGAGCAATCTTGACCTCAAGCGTGAGCTGTACGGGACTGACATGACACGCGATCTTCCCTAAGGTGTAGGTATTGCAGTTCTGTGTGATCTTGTCTAACAACATGTGATCCAACAAAGGGATGTGAGAAAAATGAGAAAGCTAAGCATGTTTTTGGCCTTATGCGGCTTGTCCTGCGGTTTGCTGTCCGCACAGGCGCCGCAGGCCACGAATCCAATGCAGCAGTGGGTTCAGACTGAACCGGGTATTTCGACGCCTATCTATCGCGTCACCGTAACAGAGCGGACCATGAAGGCGATTAACTACCAACACCGCAACGGCGCTACCACGGTCGATTTCCGTGGCACCGATCTCCTGCCAATGGCCCACGGCGAGGCCAAAGTGGAGAGCAAAAAGGGCTACATGGAGATCGAAGTGGAATTCGATAAACTGCAGCCGGCCACCAAGTTCGGTGCTGAATACCTCACCTACGTGCTTTGGGCGATCACCCCGGAGGGCCGAACCTCCAACCTGGGCGAGATTCTCCTGAACGGAAGCAGCGCCAAGGTAAACGTGACCACCGAGTTGCAGGTCTTCGGCCTTGCCGTGACGGCGGAGCCTTACTTCGCGGTGAGCATGCCGAGCAACCTGGTTGTAATGGAAAACGTCGTGCGCGGCGACACGAAGGGCGAGATCAAGGAGATGGATGCCAAGTACGAATTGCTGGAGACAGGCCAATATGCGCGTTTGGCGAATCCGTTGGCGCTGAAAAGCGATCCGAAGGTGCCGCTGGAGCTTTACGAGGCGCGTAACGCCGTTCAGATCGCTCGTACCACCGGCGCTGACCGGTTTGCCTCAGAGACCTTCATCAAGGCCGAAGACAGCTTGAAGCAGGCCGAGGCCTACCAGGCTCGAAAAGCGGACCGCAAATCGGTGAAGAATGCCTCGCGGGTGGCCGTGCAGACCGCGGAGGATTCCCGAGCAATCGCGGTTAAGCGTCAGGAAGAAGATCGTCTCGCGGCCGAACGCCAGGCGGGCGTGGACCGCGAAGCGCTGGCCAACGCACAGACCGAAACCGAGGCACGCCTGAGGGCGCAAGCAGAATCTGAAGCCGCGACTACCAAACTCCAAGCAGAGGCAGAACGAGTTGCCGCTCAGACAGAGGCTGATCGTGTTAAACGTGCGACCGATGCCGAGGCGGATCGTGTCAAACGCGAGACCGATGCCGCGCGAGCCGCCGCTCAGCTTACGGCTGAGCAGGCAGCCCGAACGGCAGCGCAAGCCGAGGCTGACAGGGCCCTACTGGCGACTCAGGAAGCCGAACGCCTGCGGCTGAAGGCCGAGGCTGAAAAGGCTGAGCTGCGCGCCGAGCTGTTGGGCCAGTTCAACTTGATTCTCGAAACTCGCGATACGGCCCGCGGCCTCATCGTCAACATGTCGGATGTCATTTTTGACACGGCCAAATACACCCTGCTGCCCGGAGCACGTGAGCGGCTGGCCAAAGTGGCGGGTATTCTCCTGGGACACCCGGGGTTGAAGCTGGAAGTCGAAGGCCATACCGATAGTGTGGGTACTGAGTTGTACAACCAGCACCTCTCCGAACAACGTGCGGGATCCGTGCGTGACTACCTTATCCTCCAGGGAATTTCGGGGACGAACTTGTCTGCGGCCAAGGGGTTCGGCAAGACACAGCCAGTCGCCACGAACGATACCGCGCAGGCCGGCAGCGCAATCGGCGTGTCGAGCTCATTGTCTCCGGCGAAGTCATCGGTACGCAGATCGCTTTGTCAGGTGGTGCGGAGTAGGAAGGGGTTTTACGCCGAAGGCGTTGCGTAGCAAAGCCCAGGGTTGGCCGCGCGGTTTGCGGCCTACCCTGGGTTGACGGCCGGTAAACCTCTAACCCTTTCAGGTAGGCTATGCTGGAGTCCGTGACCCAGGGTAGGCCGGACAAAACCCGGCCAACCCTGGGCTTTGCTCCGCGACCCCCTTGGGGTCGTGGGACGTTTTTCACCACCTAACGGGCCAACCTTCACCGGTCGAAACCATAGTTCCAGCGGACAAGAATATGCCAGGTCTTCCTAAAACACATGCCCCATCCGAAACGGCTCAGGCCAGGAAGACGCCCTCCTCAGAAGCATGGGTCCGAATGACCTCGCGGTTCAGGCGCGTTCGCGCCTTCGCGGCCGGTCGCCTGCGATCCGCAAGGGTGCACCGCATTCTGCTATTCGTGGCCGGTCGCCTACGATCCTCAAGGCTACGCCGCATGGTCCTCTTCGTGGCCGTTCCCCTGGCGCTGCCGCTTTTCCTCTTTTCGGGGTTCATCCATCATGTCTACTTCGATCGCAGCGGTCTCCCAGACATCGAGAGGTTCATCCGTTTCGAGCTCCCCACGACAGGCAAGATCTACGATGCCCAAGGCAAGGTGCTGATCGAACTGGCACGGGAGTACCGCCGTGTGGTCTCCTACGACGAGGTGCCGGTGATCGTGCGTCAAGCCGTCCTGGCGGCTGAGGACAAGAATTTCTTTTCCCACTCCGGCGTGGAATACCGGGCGCTGCCGCGCGTGGTCCAAAAGACGGTCGTGCGCTCGCTGGGCGCGTGGCGGAATGGCGGCGACTTGCGGCTGTTGCTCCCCCAGGGCGGCTCGACGCTCACGCAGCAACTCGTACGCGGCTACTTCCTGCAGGACCGGACGAGCGTCGAGACCGGTGACTACCTCTTCCGCCCAAGTCTGATCCCACGGCTCCTCTCCACGGGCTTGGGGCCGCGGGCCACGAACAAGCTCCTCCGGAAGCTGGAGGAGGTGCGCCTCGCGCTCTGGCTCGAAGAGGAGATGCAGCGGCGCTATGGATCGAAGGAGCAAGCCAAGCGCCAGATATTCGCCCGCTCCGTCAGTTTTCACTACCTGGGAAACGGCCGCTACGGCTTTGCAGCCGCCTCGGAGTACTACTTCGGCAAGCCGCTGTCGAGCTACACGCCGGAGGACGCGGGGCAGGCGGCTCTGCTCGCGGGGATTGCCAAGTCGCCCGGGACCTACGCCCCGAGCGGGGGCGAGCCGCCCCGGCGCCGTCGCAACCAGATCCTGGCCCTGATGGCGCGCAATGGCTGCATTCCCAAAAGCCTCGCTGCGCGCTGCCAGGCCGAGCCGGTCCGCGTTGCTGTCTACAGCCCGGTCAAGACCTATGCCCCTGCCGCGATCGAGAACGTTTTCGACGAGCTGAAGCAGCATGGCGTGGACCGTTTCGGGATCGAAGACCTCATCCAGGGACGGATCTCGGTCAGCTCTACCCTCGACGAGCGAGTACAGATCATCGTGAACGAAGCCCTGGAAAACGGCTTGGTTCGTTACGAGAAGCGGCACCCTGGGGCAAAGGGGTCCATTCAAGGTTCCGTGGTGGTGTTGCGCAATGCGAACGCTGCGATCCTGGCCGAGGCAGGCGGACGTCGCCTCTTCAAAGACCGCGTGGCGCGCTACTCCGACTATAACCGGGTCACAGACTCGCTGCGGCAACCGGGCTCGGCCTGGAAGCCGCTGGTCTACCTGGCCGCGTTCCGCCTGGGCCTCGACCTCGCTACCACCGTGCCCGACGAGCCCATCGAGGTGTCCATGGGCGACGATCAGGATGTAAAGTGGATCTCCAACTACGATAATCAGTTCAAGGGGCCGATCCCGATCCGCCAGGCACTGGCTGAATCCCGCAACACGGTAGCTGTGTGGATCACCCGCGAAATCGGTCTGGAGAACGTCCTCCAGATCGCCCGGGAGTTGGGCATCCGAACCCCGTTGCAGCCCTACATTACAACGGCGCTCGGGGCGTCCGAGGTGCGGCTGCTGGAGTTGGCGGGCGCCTATCGTGCCATGGCCTCCGGGGTGTTGGCCGAGCCGCACGTCATCGATCATGTGACGGACGCCTCCGGCGCGGTGCTCTACGAAGCCCCCCCGGCGGGCCGGAGGATCCGCTTTCCTGAGTTGAACCTGATCCAGGAGGGGCTGCGCGGCGTGGTCCGCCTTCCGGACGGCACCGCCCACAGTCTTGACGGTGGGAACTTCCCGATCCCGGTGATGGGCAAGACCGGGACGACAAACGAATTTCGCGACGCGCTTTTCGTCGGATCCACCTACGGGATGCAGGGGATCACGGTGGCGGTCCGGATCGGCTTCGATGACAACCGCACTCTGGGCGAGAAGGAGACCGGAGGGCGCGCGGCGCTGCCGATTTTTCGCGAGATCATGCTGCGCGTCTACAAGGACAAACTGGTGGGGCCGGTGCCGTCATTCCCCCGCGGGATGGAGGAAAGGATCGACGGGTACCTGGCAACGCAGACCTTGCAGGAAGTGGAAGGTGACACGCCGCCGCCGCAGACCTTGACGGCGGCCTCGCCGCCCTCCCAGTGAAGGTCCGGGGCGCCGATCATCACGCTGGTCACAATCGCACACAGCACTGTTCACTATTGCTCAGAACGGCTGTGAGAGCAAGCGTAAGCTTCCAATGCGGCGGCGATCGGACACTCTGGATTAATAACCAGAAACTGCCTTGGAGGGGCCCTGGGCATGTTGGAGGAATCCATGAAAAGAGAAGTGGGTATTTGGATTGACCACCGGAAGGCAGTCGTCGTGAGTGTCACCGAAAAGGGAGAAGAGACAAGCCTGATCAAATCAGACATGGAGAAACATGTCCGACACTCCGGTGCGGCACAGGAGGACTCGGCGGAGGACCAGCGGGACAAGCGCTTTACCGGCCATCTCAACAGGTACTACGACCACGTCATATCGTGTCTCAATGATGCCGAATCCATTCTGATATTTGGGCCCGGCGAGGCAAAGATCGAACTCCAAAGACGTCTTGAGAGGGAATCACTCAGCGAGCGGGTGGTCGGTGTTGAGGCTGTGGACAAGATGACGGATCGACAGATTGCCGCAAGAGTTCGACAGCAGTTCACCACAACGAAGTCATGAACGATCATGGACCTGCACGAGAGAACCGCGACCGAGGGGCGACTCGCATTGTCAGCCAAGGACTTGGTTGGAGAAACGCGCACTCTCAATGAGTTCGCTTTCAGCAAAGAGGGAGGTTGCCATGCCAATTAAGAAAAGTGAACCTGTCGATTGGGAAGCACTGCTCGCTGGACTCCCCCGCGGGAAGACCATTGCGGAATACGGTGCCGATCGCTGCATCTTCCGGCAAGGAGAACCCGCTGATTCCATATTCTTTCTTCGAAACGGGAAGGCGAAGCTCTCGGTTATATCATCGCAGGGCAAGGAAGCGATTGTCGCCACACTGAGCGCCGGCGATTTCCTGGGCGAAGGATGCCTCGCGGGTCAGCCACTACGCATGGCAACGGCTACAACGGTCACGGACTGCAACGTCTTCCGGATCGAGAAGTCGCTGATGCTGCGCATGCTTCACGAGAAGCACGAGATCTCGGAGTTTTTCGTCGCGAATTTGCTTTCACGAAATATCCGATACGAAGCGGACCTGGTGGACCAGCTTTTCAACTCGAGCGAAAAACGTCTGGCGCGGATCCTCTTGCTGCTCGCTCATTTTGGCAAGGAAAGCAGAGCTGAACCTGTTCTTCCCGGAGTCAGCCAGGATAACCTCGCACAAATGGTCGGCACAACCCGGTCACGAGTCAGTCATTTCATGAACAAGTTCAGGAGGTTGGGTTTTATCCAGTACGGCGATGACGACGGGTTGACGGTCCACAGTGGTCTGCTCAGCGTGGTTCTGCACGACTAGCGGTTTGTGAGGTTCTAGCCCCGCATTTCTGACGCCGTGCTCGGGCATTCAACACCCTCGCAGCGCTTTTCAGCGGAGTAAGCGGGTTCTTGCCTTGAGCACGGTGGTGGCTGGTGCCAAGAACCCGCTTACTCCGCTGAAAAGCGCTGCGTGTGACGGCGCGGCTCTGACGGAAAAAGCAGCCGCAGAGTTGTGAGAAATGCGGGCTAGTGGGTCAGAAGGTATGAAAGAGTTGGCGAGGTCAGAGAGTGTGCCATCCCGCCTGAGGCTTACCGCCTATACGCTGATGCGGAAAAATCCAAGGCGCAACGGTCCCTCGACTCCACCACCTCCAGGTAGCGGGAGTCGTGCGGGATGTACCGTGGAGACGGGGCACGCATAAGGGGATATTCCGAAATCTGTCCCCTATCTGAGCAGCTGGGACAGAGCATGTTTCGTACCAGAAGCCAGTAAGTCTTGCCTTGTGGCCTGTCGACCACAAGCATCGTTTGAGCAATCTGCTCTGCGCTATCCATCCACCCGCTCAGCTCTTCGATCCCGTCCTCGCGGACAATTCTCACCTGATATTCATTACCGTGGTTGTGCGCCATGTGTTTTCTCCTGATAGCTGGATTGGCATAGCGGAGTCCCGGGGTCAGCACACTAGAACAGACAAAGTTCTTACCTGGGCCGACGCTCCGCCGACAAACAGGTACAAGAACACCACGATGAGCAGGGCCAGCCCGACGATTCCGATGCCTCCGCCCGAACCCCATCTCCGGTATCCGTAATAGCCTCCGCCGCCACCGAACAAGAGAAGCAGGACAATAATCAGAACGATTAACGACATTTGGACTCTCCTTCCGACTCCGGGCCGATTTCGCTCGTGGCAAGCAGTCTTCCGAAGGCGCCGGCTCACGGTGTCAGAAAAGACTATTTAGCGGGAATCTCCCTATCTGACCCCAGTTTCGAAAATTTAACCGCGTGCGAATAGAGCTGTCTGTTCAAAAAGGATCACCCGTCTGTTCAAAACGAAACACCTCGGGCACAGCCCAGTTTGGGAGACAGGGAGACAAGGAGAGGGGGAGACAAGGAGACAAGGAGACAAGGCAAAAAGCCGATTACGACTACGATCACGATCACGAGCGCGAGCGCGAAGATCACGCATATACAAGTGGCTGCATCCCAGCATTCTGTTGGTCATCCTTCTCGTGCTCGCGCTCGTGCTCGTGATCGTGATCGTAGTCGTAATCGTAATCGTAATCGGTTTTTGCCTTTCCTGCTGTTCTCCTTGTCTCCCCCTCTCCTTGTCTCCCCGTCTCCCCCTCTTCTTAGTCTCCCTCCGCATGAGCACTATTGAACAGAGATGTGAGCAGCATCGAACAGACACGCCACTTAGCCCCGGAGTAGAAATAACATCAAGGAACGATGTGTCGCCGACGCCACTAAAAAGCGAATCCCAGTGAATTCAACCGGGACAGCAGAGCAGAAGCCGTGTGGACATGGCTTACTCGCTTGGTCGCTGTGACAGCGGGTGCTTTTCGAATTGTTCGTCGGGTTTGGAGGAATGAAATGAAGAAACTATTGGGACTGTTCGCCCTGGCAACGCTGGCTTTTGCCCAGGCGGGAACGATTGACACCGGCACCAGTGTAACGGTGCGGACCAGCGAGAAGATCAATGTCAAGAAGAGCGACGGACGGATATTCGCTGGCGTCGTGGATCAGGATGTGAGGGATGCAAACAACAGTGTTGCCATTCCAAAAGGTTCGCAGGTTGAGCTGACCGTGAAGCAACTTGCGAAGAACGACCTGGTGCTCGATCTGGAATCGGTCACAGTGGGTGGCCAGCGATATGTGGTAACGGCAGATGATGCGGACATGGGCAGTGAACAGAAAGACGGCATCGGCAAAAACAAGCGGACTGCCGAATACATCGGCGGCGGCGCCGTGCTGGGTACGATCATCGGCGCGATTGCCGGCGGGAAAAAGGGCGCCGCGATCGGCGCTGCGGCGGGAGCGGGTGCGGGCGCCGGCGCCCAGGTCCTGACCCGAGGCAAGAAGGTGAACATTCCCGCCGAGTCCCTGGTGACGTTCCGTCTGGAGAAATCGCTCCGGATGGGAGTGGCCGACAATCGAATCATTCGCAACGGCCGACGTTATCGCCAGACGAATCCATAGTGCTCTAAAACAGGATGGAGGCAGAAATGGTTACTCACAATGCAGACCGCTCCACTGCCGGCCGTGCCCGGCCGCTCGCTCGGGGTATGGGGCACCCAGCCATGGTGGCAGCCTTCGTAGTGCTCATGTTGACACAGCTCGCTTGGGCGCAGCGCACGCCGCTTAAGCCGGGCTGGAACATGTTCTCGCCGCAGCAAGACGTCGAAATGGGTCAACAGGTCTCTCGCGATGCTGAGCAGCAAGTGCCCATGCTCAACGACTCGCGGGTGGATAATTACCTGAACAATCTGGGGCGCACACTGGCCTCTCACGCGCCCGGCGAGAAATATCCTTATCAGTACAAGTGCGTCAACGACCGGACCATCAACGCTTTCGCCCTGCCTGGCGGATTTGTGTACATCAACCGAGGCGTGATCGAGACCGCCGACAATGAAGCGCAGCTGGCCGGTGTAATGGCCCACGAGACCGCTCACGTGGCCTTGCGCCACGGGACCAACCAGGCCACCAAGGCCTACATTGCCCAGGTGCCTTTGGCCATCCTCGGTGGTGCGTTGAGCAACAAGAACTCGGTGGCCGCCGTGCTGACGCAAATAGGCGCACAATTCGCGACCAACTCCCTGTTGCTCAAGTATTCGCGAACAGCCGAGAGCCAGTCGGACGAGATGGGCACCCAAATCCTCTATGATTCGGGCTACGACCCGCGCGCGATGGCCGAGTTCTTTCAAAAAATCCAGGCGGAAGACACGGGTGGACGGCAGGTGGAATTCTTCAGCAACCACCCGAACCCTGACAACCGTATCGAGCGCGTCGACCAGGAGATCAACCAGCTCGGCGCCGCGAAGCGCGGAGCAAAGACGGATTCGCGGGAATTCCAGGACATCAAGCGCTATGTCCTGTCACTCCCCGCGCCCAGGGGCGGCACCCAGAACCTGGCGGGGAACACCGGCAGCCGCAGCACATACGGATTAGAGATACTGTCCGCCCGCTATGGTACCGAAGATAGATTTAACGACGTCCGTGAGCTGTTACAGTCCCGAGTGCAGAACGACCGGTTGAGCTTCAAGGTGACCAATGCGGTGATGGGCGGCGATCCCGTCAGAGGTAACAAGTCCCTTCGTCTGAGCTACGGATGGGCCGGCAGGACTTACGACGTGACTGCAAAAGAGAATCAGCAGGTTTCTATTCCCACCGCCCAACAGCAGACGCAAACGGGGGCGCCGAGCGGAACACAACCCGCGTGGCCGTCAAACCGTTCGACCCGTTTTGAGAACTCCCTCTTGCGTATGGATCACCCGGACAACTGGCAGGCTTACGGGCAGGGGGACATTGCCGCCACGATTACGCCCGACAAGGGCCTGGTGAGTGATAACCAGGGTAACCAGGCATTGGCTTACGGCGTCATCGTGAACATTTATGAGCCTCGCTTTACCCGTAATGACCGGCAGCAGCTGCAGCCCCGAGGTTACGGGCAGCCATCAGAGATGTCTCTGGAAGAGGCCACGGACCGGTTGATCGAAGATCTCCGCCTCTCCAATCAAGGAATGCGAATCATTCGCTCCCCTGAGAACATCCGAGTCAATGGGCAGCAGGCTCTGTCCACCGACCTCTCCAACGAGTCGCCGCTTGGAGGTCGCGAGACGAATTGGCTGGTTACCGTGCCGCGCCCGGAAGGCTTGCTGTTCTTTGTTTTCGTCGCGCCCGACCGCGACTTTCAGAATTATAACCACGCCTTCCGGATCATGCTGGATTCGGTCCGCTTCCAATAAATGCCGGACAGCGCGTCACAGCACAACGCTGGGCGAGAACGATTCCTCGCCCAGCTTTTTTCCTTTGGCGGGTTTCACCTTTCACATTGAGTGCGGCCGCAGAAGGACTCCGTGTGATAATCCTGTTAATCCTGTCAATCCTGTCAATCCTGTCTAGAAATCTTTCGACAGGATTAACAGGATTGACAGGATTGGCGCCCTGAGGACTCAGTTCTGAAGAGGAAACCAGCTTGAAGGCGAGCAAGACGATTTTCGGGGTGCTCCATTCCGTGGCAAGTCTCCATGGCGAAGGCCCGGCGCAGACGTATGGCGGCGACGAATCGCCGTTGCGGTCGGAACTGTTCAGCAACGACCAGATGGAGCAGCACGGCAAGGCCTTGGCCGGTTCGCATCGGGTGGGTGCCGGACACGCTCCGGACCAACTCCTGACGCGCTTGGCAGAGAATGAAGCCGTTCTCGCTAAAGTCCGCGATTTACTCCTGGAGCCGGTCGAAACCAGCCGCCGTATGACACCCGCCGGAGAATGGCTGCTGGACAACTTCTATCTGATCGAGGAGCAGATTCGCACGGCCAAGAGGCATCTGCCCAAAGGTTACAGCCGGGAACTGCCTCGCTTGCTGAACGGCCCATCCGCCGGACTGCCTCGTGTATACGACATCGCGCTGGAGACGATCTCGCACGGCGATGGACGGGTGGATTCGGAATGTCTCACCGGCTTCGTCGCAGCCTACCAGTCGGTCAGCCCCCTGAACCTGGGCGAATTGTGGGCAATCCCGATCATGCTTCGCCTGGCACTGATCGAGAATCTCCGCCGCGTGGGAGCCCGGCTCGGCGCCGGCAGAATCGCCCGAAACCAAGCCGACCATTGGGCCAGCCAGATGACGGAGATTGCCGAGAAAGACCCGAAGAGCCTGATTCTCGTAACCGCGGATATGGCGCGGACCAATCCGTCAATGGAGAGCTCGTTCGTTGCGGAGTTTACGCGCCGTTTGCAGGGACAGAGCCCCGCCCTGGCATTGCCGCTCACCTGGATGGAGCAGCGCCTCTCCGAGTCGGGCCTGACGATCGATCGGCTGGTTCAGTCGGAACACCAACAACAGGCCGCCGACCAGGTCTCCATCAGCAATAGTATCGGCAGCCTCCGATTCCTGGGAGCGATGGACTGGCGAGAGTTCGTCGAGACGCTCAGCGTGGTTGACCAGGCTCTTCGTGAGGACCCCGCTGGAGTCTTCGGCAGGATGGATTTCCCCACCCGGGACCGCTACCGTCACGCCGTGGAGAAAATAGCAAAGAGCAGCCCGCTTTCCGAAGACCAGGTGGCGCGCAAGGCTATCCAGTTAGCCCGCGAAGGCGCAGCCGACAAGGGGAATCTCCACCGGGAGGCCCATGTCGGATTCTGCCTGATCGACAAGGGTGTGCCGCAGCTCGAACGAGCCGTGAAGGCGCGCCTGTCCATGACGGAAGCTGTTCGGCGCATGAGCAGCCGGTGTCCTCTGATCTTCTTCCTCGGCGCCATCACTCTGGTTACAGTGCTGCTCTCCGGGGGCTTGGCGGCCACAGCGTATGCCGGCGGGTTGCGCGGTTGGGCACTCGCCCTGTTTGGAATCCTGACGATTTTGTGTGCAAGTCATCTGGCGGTCGCGCTGGCGAACTGGCTGGTGACCCTGCTGGTAACGCCGCATCCGCTGCCGCGCATGGACTTCTCCGGAGGGATTCCGCCGGAATCCCGCACCCTGGTCGTGATCCCGACCATGCTCGCGAGCTCTCAGGATGTCGAGGATCTTGTCGACGCGCTTGAGGTCCGATTCCTGGCCAATCGAGATGAAAACCTGCACTTCGGTCTGCTGACCGATTTCCGGGACGCCGACGAGGAAACGATCCCGGAGGATGAACCGCTATTGCGGCTTGCCGAGGAGAGAATCAGGGATCTGAACGAGAAGTACGGGGGTGCGAAATACAGCGCCTTCTTTCTCTTCCATCGCCCGCGCCGGTGGAATTCCCGGGAACGGAGGTGGATCGGCTACGAGCGGAAGAGAGGGAAGCTCGCGGAATTGAATGCTTTGTTGCGCAGCGGCTCGCGGGAGCGTTTCTCGGTCGTGGTCGGAGAAACTGCTGTCTTGTCCAATGTGAAGTACGTGATCACGCTCGACACGGATACGCAACTGCCCCGCGATTCGGCGCGGCAGTTTGTCGGCGCCATGGAGCACCCGCTCAATCGGGCGCGGTACGACGCAGACAAGGAGCGTGTCAACGACGGGTATGGCATTTTGCAGCCGCGTGTGGCCGTGAGCCTTCCGGGCGCCAACCGGTCCAGGTATTCCCGGCTGTTTGGAAGCGAGTCGGGTATCGATCCTTACACACGCGCGGTCTCCGATGTTTACCAGGACCTGTTCGGTGAAGGCTCGTTCATCGGCAAAGGCATTTATGATGTGGACGCGTTCGAGCTGGCGCTCAAAGGGCGCTTTCCTGAGAACCGCATCCTCAGCCATGACCTTCTTGAAGGGTGTTACGCGCGGTCCGGGCTAGTGAGCGACGTGCAGTTGGTCGAGGAATATCCCTCCCGGTACAGCGCCGACGTGAGTCGCCGTCACCGCTGGATTCGCGGAGACTGGCAGATTGCCCGGTGGTTGCTCCCGCGCGTCCCTGGCCTCGACGGGCGCCGGCAGAAGAACCCGCTCTCCGGACTATCCCGATGGAAGATCTTCGACAATCTTCGTCGCAGTCTCGTGCCTTCGGCTCTGACACTGCTGATGTTGCTCGGCTGGACGGTCTTGTCCCCCGCCTGGTTTTGGACCTTGGTGGGGCTTGGCGTCATCCTGGTTCCTTCTCTGATCACCTGCATCCTGGACCTGCTTCGAAAGCCGGATGATGTACTTCTCGGTTCGCACCTTGCCGCCTCAGCTCGCTGCGCCGCCCGGCACTTCTCCCAGGCGGCCTTTGCACTCGCATGCCTTCCTTACGAAGGATTCTTCAGCCTGGATGCAATCGTACGAACGACTATAAGAATGGTCGTCACACGCAGGCGACTGTTGGAATGGAGCCCATCGGCCGATCCGGATCGCGATAAGCGCACCAGCCTTTCTGCCTCCTGCCGCTCGATGTGGATCGGGCCCTTGCTCGCCGTCGCGGCAGGAATCTATCTGGCGCTCTCGAGACCTGCCGCGCTAACCGCCGCCGTCCCGGTCCTGGGTCTCTGGTTTGCCTCTCCCGCCATCGCCTGGTGGATCAGCCGGCCGCTTGCGCGGCGACAGGCAAGGCTGACGGCTGAACAGACCATTTTTCTCCGCAGACTTTCCCGAAAGACTTGGGCGTTCTTTGAGGCTTTTGTCGGCCCGGAAGACCATTGGCTGCCGCCCGACAACTTTCAGGAGCATCCGGTTGAAGTTGTTGCGCATCGCACGTCGCCGACCAATATGGGACTTGCGCTTCTCGCCACTTTGTCTGCATACGACTTCGGTTACATTCCTGCCGGAAAGCTCATCGAGCGCACGGGGAATGCGTTCGATACGATGGAGAGCCTGGAGCGGCACAGAGGCCATTTTTACAACTGGTACGACACGAAGTCTTTGCAACCGCTGTTTCCGGCCTACATTTCGTCCGTAGACAGCGGAAATCTTGCGGGCCTTTTGTTGACATTACGGGCAGGGCTGTTCGAGCTTCCAGATCAGAGGATCCTGGCGCCGCGATTTTTTGACGGGCTTGACGAGACGCTGGGGATACTAATGGAGGCTGCAGGAGAAGCCGCTCCAGACGAGTTGGCCGGACTCCAGAGAAGCCTGGCGCCGTCCTCGACGCCGACGACACTGGATGCGGCAATGCACCACCTCAGCGGGCTGGCCAGATCCGCCGCGGCGGTAGCGAGCCGGCTCAATACTGACTCTGGGAGCCAGGCGCAGTGGTGGGCGAGCGCCCTTGCCCGGCAGTGCAAGGAAGCCCTCGATGACCTGATGTTTCTCGCTCCATGGGCCGCGCTGCTGCCCGCGAAAAGCCCGATCGCCGCACTCTCCGCACTTGATGAGATCCCAACCGTGCGCGAACTGGCAGGATTTGAAGCAAACCTGCTCCCGAAGATCGAGCACCTGCGCCAGGCGGGGGGGAATCCAGAGGAGAAGGCCTGGCTCGGGGAGCTTCGACCTTCCATCGTTGAAGCAAGCCGGCGCGCTCAAGAGAGGATTGCAGCCATCGAGAGGCTCGCGTTGCGCTCGATCGAGCTCTCCCGTATGGAGTACGACTTCCTGTATGACAAGGGCCGTCACTTATTGGCTATCGGATACAACGTTTCCGAGCACCGGCGCGACGCGAGCTACTACGATCTCCTGGCGTCGGAGGCGAGACTGGCCAGTTTTGTGACGATCGCCCAGGGACAGCTGCCTCAGGAGAGCTGGTTTGCCTTGGGCCGTCTGCTCGTTGCCGGCGGCGACGATCCGATCCTTCTTTCGTGGGGCGGATCGATGTTCGAGTATCTCATGCCGCTCCTGGTGATGCCCAGCTACGAGAACACGCTGCTCGACCAGACCTGCAAAGCGGCGGTGGACAGGCAGATTGAGTATGGGAGGACGCGCGGGGTGCCCTGGGGCATTTCCGAATCCGGCTACAACGCGGTCGACGTCCATCTCAACTATCAGTACCGCTCGTTTGGCGTGCCCGGCCTGGGACTCAGACGAGGACTGACCGAGGATCTGGTCATTGCACCTTATGCTTCCGCACTGGCGCTGATGGTGGCGCCTGAGGAGGCATGCCTCAATCTCGAGCGACTCGCCGACGGCGGGTTTGAGGGAAGATACGGCTTGTATGAAGCCATCGACTACACGCCGTCGCGTCAACCCCGCGGCCAGTCGAGGGCCGTGGTCCGGTCGTTCATGGCACACCACCAGGGCATGAGCTTCCTGGCGCTGGCGTATCTGCTGTTGGATCGCCCGATGCAGAAGCGATTCGAGTCGGATCCATTGTTCCAGGCGACGATGCTCTTGCTCCAGGAGCGAGTTCCAAAGGCGACGGCGTTCTTCTCGCAGGCTGCCGAGCCTTCCGACGGACGTGAGATCTCCGGTGGCACGGAAACGCCGATCCGCGTTTTCTGCAGCCCCGACTCCCCGATACCGGAGCTGCAGTTGCTGTCGAACGGCAGATACCATGTGATGGTCACGAACGCGGGAGGTGGATACAGCCGTTGGAAGAACATCGCGCTCACGCGCTGGCGAGAGGACAGCACCTGCGACAACTGGGGCATGTTCTGTTACCTCCGCGACGCAGCCAGCGGGGATTTCTGGTCCACCGCCTATCAGCCGACGCACCAGGGATCGGAGAGGTACGAAGCGGTTTTTTCGGAAGCGCGCGCGGAGCTCCGTCGCCGGGACCACGACATCGACACACATACGGAAATCGCAGTCTCACCCGAGGATGACATCGAGCTGCGCCGGATTACCCTCACCAACCGGTCTCGAACCCGCAGGGTGATCGACCTGACGAGCTATGCGGAAGTCGTTCTCGCGTCGCCTGCAGCCGATGCCCTGCACCCGGCGTTCAGCAATCTCTTTGTTCAGACCGAGATCATCACCCGCCAGCGGGCGATTCTATGCACCCGCCGGCCGCGCTCTCTCAACGAGCCAACGCCATGGATGTTCCACCTTTTGAGCGTCCAGGGCGCGGACAGGGGTGAGACCTCCTATGAGACCGACCGCCTGCAGTTCATCGGCCGGGGAAACACCGTCGCCGATCCGCAGGCGATGCTTGGTTCTGCGCCGCTTTCGGGCAGCCATGGGTCCGTCCTCGATCCGATCGTCGCGATCCGACACCGGATCACGCTCGATCCGGAGGAATCGGCGTCGGTAAATGTCGTCTCCGGCATCGGCGATACGCGGGACGTCTGCCTGGGGCTGGTTGAGAAGTACCAGGACCGGCGTCTGGCGGATCGCGTCCTTGAGCTTGCCTGGACCCATGGCCAGGTGATCCTGCGACAGCTCAACGCCACAGATGCCGACGCGCAGCTCTACGGGCACCTGTCCAGCTCCATCCTCTACGCCAATTCCTCCCAGCGCGCTGACCCGAGCGTCCTCATCCAAAACCGTCGAGGGCAATCGGGTCTGTGGGGCTATTCCATCTCCGGCGATCTGCCGATCGTGCTGCTGCGGATTGGAGACCCGGCCAATATCGATCTGGTGCGCCAGTTGATCCAGGCTCACGCGTACTGGCGCCTGAAAGGACTGCCCGTCGACCTGGTGATCTGGAACGAAGATCACGCCGGCTACAGGCAACTCCTGCACGACCAGATCATGGGGCTGATCGCGGCGGGCATCGAAGCCAACGTAGCAAATCGGCCCGGAGGCATCTTCGTGAGAACTGCGGAGCAAGTCTCGAACGAGGATCGCATCCTGTTCGAATCGGTCGCCCGCGCCATCATCACCGACAGTCGAGGATCGCTGGCGGACCAGATCAATCATCGCCGCCCCGCGCCAGTAACAGTCCCGCGCCTTGCGCCGAGCCGAACCGGCCGTGCCGAACCTCCGGTGGCTGCGCTGCCTCGCCGCGATCTGATCTTCTTCAACGGGCTGGGCGGATTCACCTCCGATGGACGCGAGTATGTCATCACGACCGCGCCCGGGCAAGTGACGCCGGCCCCGTGGGTGAACGTGCTGGCAAACCCGCAGTTTGGGACTGTAGTCTCAGAAAGCGGCGCCTCCTGCACCTGGAGCGAGAATGCCCACGAGTCCCGCCTCACTCCCTGGAACAACGACCCGGTGAGCGATTCGAGCGGAGAGGCCTTCTACATCCGCGACGAAGAAACCGGGATCTTCTGGTCGCCAACGCCGCTGCCAAGCCGCGGAGCGACGCCTTACGCCAGCCGACACGGATTCGGTTACAGCGTCTTCGAGCACGTAGAGCGTGGGCTCCGGTCGGAGCTTACGGTTTTCGTGGCCGTGGACGCCCCTGTCAAGCTCGCCATCCTGAAGGTGCGAAACGAGTCCGGCCGATCGCGCCGGCTCTCGGCCACGGGGTATGTGGAATGGGTGCTGGGCGACGTGCGGCCAAAATCAGCCATGCACGTGGCCACCGAGGTGGACCCCACCGGCGGAGCCCTGTTCGCGCGGAACCCGTACAACACGGAGCTCCCCGGTCGTGTCGCATTCTTCGACGTGAATGGTGCCAATCGAACCGTCACCTGCGACCGGACGGAGTTCCTGGGCCGTAACGGCACGCCTCGGAGTCCGGCCGCGATGTCCCGGGTGCGGCTTTCCGGGAAAATGGGCGCCGCGCTGGACCCCTGCGCCGCCATGCAGGTCCCCTTCGAGCTTGCCGATGGCCAAGAGCGTGAGATCATCTTCAGGCTCGGCGCCGGGCGGGATGCCGGAGAAGCCGCCCGGCTGGCGAGTCGCTTCCGGGGCGCCGCCGCGGCGCATGAAGCGCTCGAAGCGGTTTGGGAGTATTGGAACCACACGCTGGGCGCCGTGAATGTGGAAACCCCGGACGAGTCCCTCAATGTCCTGACCAACGGCTGGCTTTTGTACCAGACTCTAGCGTGTCGTCTCTGGGCGCGAAGCGCCTTCTACCAGCCGGGCGGCGCTTTCGGTTTTCGCGATCAGCTGCAGGACGTCATGGCGCTCATCCACGCCGAGCCTCGCCTGGCGCGCGAACACCTCCTGCGCGCCGCGGCCCATCAGTTCGCGGACGGAGATGTCCAGCACTGGTGGCATCCCCCGTCGGACCGGGGCGTGCGCACGCACTGCTCGGACGACTTCCTCTGGCTGCCGCTGGCGACCTGCCGCTACGTGCTCGGTACGGGAGATACCGGGGTGTTGGACGAACCCGTCCAGTTCCTCGAAGGACGCCAGGTCAACGCCGACGAGGACTCGTATTACGGCCTCCCCGGCCGGTCCGAGGAAGCGGCCAGTTTGTACGAACACTGTGTGCGCGCAATCAAAAGGGGCCTCAAATTTGGAGAACACGGCCTGCCGCTGATCGGCTCCGGGGACTGGAACGATGCCATGAACCTGGTCGGCGAACAGGGCAAGGGCGAAAGCGTCTGGTTGGGATTCTTCCTGTATGAAGTGCTCATGCGCTTCGCCGAAGTCGCCGCCATGCGGGGCGAGGGCGCCTTCGCCGATCGCTGCCGGAGCGAGGCGGCCGAAGTGCGTAGGAACCTCGAGCAGAATGGCTGGGATGGCGCGTGGTACCGCCGCGCCTACTTCGACGACGGCTCGCCGCTTGGCTCGGCGGGCAACTCCGAGTGCCAGATTGATTCGGTGGCGCAAAGCTGGTCCGTCCTGTCCGGGGCAGGCGATGCCGGACGCTCACGCCTGGCGATGGAAGCGGTAGATCAGCGTCTGGTTCGCCGGGACGATCGGCTGATCCAGCTCCTGGACCCGCCGTTCGACAAGTCGGATATGAATCCCGGCTACATCAAAGGGTACGTCCCGGGGGTGAGAGAGAATGGCGGGCAGTATACGCACGGCGCGGTCTGGGCGTCGATGGCATTTGCCGCCTTGGGCGACAGCCGGCGCGCCTGGGAGCTGTTTGACATCATCAATCCGGTGAACCACTCGAGATCTCCGGACGGAACGGCGACCTACAAGGTGGAACCCTATGTTGTGGCGGCCGACGTGTACGCTCTTTCGCCGCACACGGGCCGCGGCGGCTGGACGTGGTACACGGGCTCGGCCGGATGGATGTACCGGCTGATCGTGGAATCGCTCCTGGGGCTGCGTCTGGAGGTGGACAAACTGCGCTTTGCTCCGTGCCTTCCCGCGGACTGGAAGGAGTTCAAACTCCACTACCGGTATCGGGAAACCGTCTATCACATCGCGGTAACGCAAACTCTCGCCGCGGGGGAGGGAATTACTGTGCCGGCCGAGATGAGCGCGCATGGGCGGATGACGGTGACCGTGGACGGCATCGAGCAAGCCGACCAGACGATTCCGCTGGTCGATGACCGGAGGGAGCACTCGGTCGAGGTGAGAATGAACAGAATAGACCTTCACACGACGAAGGACAGCACCGCGCCGGATGCCTCCCTCTTGCTGCCAGCCAACACCCGCGCCGCTCGGTGAAGGTTGGGGATCTGGACCAGACGGCGCCGATGAGCTTGAGCCGTGTCTGCACGGCGTGTTGCCCACGTGCGCTTTCATTCCCTCAGGCCGTCTTTTGCCTGAGCTTCATTTCCAATTTCACTTGGCGTATTTGGGGTGCTCACCGACACTACGATCACGCGAACGCCTCGGCCCTTGCAGCTCTGGGCTCCCCGGCCTTCGCGTGCACCGCCGACCTCTTCCCCGACCTGATCCCGGCGGCATCTCCTGCCGCGACCTCGCCGCTTGGGCCGCGTCACACAACGTCGTCACGTCGCGTGCAGTGGGGTAACACTGGGCCATTACGACACGTGAAGGCACATCCCCGAACGACTAAATGGGAGTCTTCTTAGCGCTTGGCCACGACGAGTCGCTGCCAACCGCTTCAACCGAGCGCGTCAGGCCCCGTCCCCGTCCCGTGTCATAGCGAGTACCTGGTCGTCCAAAACGGGGGCGAGCAATCGGACCGGGTCGGACCGAGATTATTGGCAATCGGACCGGGTCGGACCGAGATTATTGT
>Ga0209077_1000116_pt1 | contig 19309 bp, 13 predicted proteins | sample PPLLak1March2015_FD_187247 | JGI IMG/M metagenome (GOLD analysis project Ga0209077, IMG submission 187247) | Freshwater sediment microbial communities from Prairie Pothole Lake near Jamestown, North Dakota, USA - PPLs Lake P7 Core (1) Depth... | ecosystem: Environmental > Aquatic > Freshwater >... | reverse complement strand
CCGACGTGCAAGCCCCCAAGAAGCGTAGCAAACCATGCGAGTAGCATTTGATCTGCGACCGGCGCTCAAGAAGAACTCCAGAAGGCGTGGAATCGGGAAGTACACCCTGGAGGTGGCCCGGGCGCTCCTGGAGCTGGGCGACCCGAGGCTCGAGCTGATCGCTTACGGTTGCGGCTCTGACATGCCTGATTTGCCCGCCGGCAGCTATGAGTATCGTTCACTCTTCCAGCTATCCAAGCCCAGTCGCCTGTCCTGGCTGCCCGATCGCTTATTGTTGCCGCGCCAGCTGTCAAAAGACTCCGCTCAAATCTTCCATGCCAATGAAATCACCTCGATAGCTTTTCGATCGGGAGTCAAAACCGTGGTGACAGTCCACGATGTTATTCCGCTCGTCTTCGCCGAACAAATGAAGCAATCCATCCCTTGGGACTACTCGCTGGCGCTTCGCCAGGGCTTTCGGAGAATACCCCGAGCAGACCTCGTGGTGACCGATTCCGCCTACTCCAAATCAGACATTTGCCATCATCTCGGGGTTAATCCGGAGAAGGTCGCGGTCGTCTACCCGGGTTGCGATTCCCGCTTTTCGCCAGTCCAGGCGGAGCTGGCAAAACGGCGAGTTGACGAGGCGTTCGGGATCAGCCAGCCTTTCCTTTTCTATGTCGGGGGCACCGATTTCAGGAAGAACCTCATATGCCTCATCGACGGGTTTGGGCATATTCGCAAGTCCGGGTATCAAGGGCTTCTGGTGATGGCCGGCGAAACGTTTCAATGGAACATCGATGAGGTCCGGGAGCTGCGACGAAGAATCGCTGAGCACGGCTTGGAACCGTTCGTGAAATTTCCGGGCTTCGTGACCGAAGACCAGCTCGTCGATTTCTATTCTGCTTGCGAGGCGTTTGTTTTCCCGTCTTTGTACGAGGGTTTTGGCCTCCCGGTTCTCGAAGCCTTGAAGTGCGGGGCCCTCGTGCTGACCACCCGAGTCTCATCTATCCCGGAAGTGGCGGGGGACGCGGCGGTATACTTTGATCCGGGAGACCCGAACAGTCTTGCCCGGGGCTTCTGCGAGTTGAAGGCAGATCCGGGCAGAGGCGACGAACTTCGGGAGAAAGGCAAGGCGAGGGCAGAGGTTTTCACTTGGACTCAGGCGGCTCGCCAACTTCTGACTCTTTATGACTCGCTCCTCTAGCCGCCCTACCATAGGTATTGATGCGCGCTCGCTGTCAGCGGGGCTCCCTGGCGTAGCGACATACGTCTCGAACCTGATCCAGCACATCCCTTACCTTGACCCGCTGCGTGTAACTTCTCCTCGCAACAACTTCCTTTGGAACCAGGTGCGGGTTCCGTTCGCGTTCCGCTCTCGTGGCTGGGCGGCTTACCACGCGCCCGCCTATACAGCCCCGTTGCTCGATTGCCGTCCGCTGGTTCTCTCCGCACACGATGTTTCCTACCTGGCGAACCCTGACTGGTACCCCCATCCTGTCGACTCACTGCGCCTTCGTTACTACACGGCCTCGCTCAAACGCGCCGATCGGATCATTGTGTCATCCGACTTTACCCGTGCAGAAATCCTGAGACTCCTTCCCGAAGTCGAAGCCCGGGTCCGCCGAGTCTACCTGGGCGTTTCCAGGGACGACTTTTATCCGGACGCGATCGGTGCCGACAAAATCAGGCGTGAGCTCTCGCTTCCCGACAGGTTCCTTTTGCATGTGGGCGACATTCACACTCGGCGAAATATCCCCCTGGTCGTTGAATTGTCCGAAAGACTGGGAATGCCGTTGGTCCTGGTCGGTAACGTGCTGCAAGGAGGAGAGCAATTCCAGGAGTGGCCGCTCCGATTCTCGGGGCTCAGTACCGATTGCCTCCGAGCAATCTACTGTGCCGCGGAGGCACTCGTGTATCCGTCTCTTTACGAAGGTTTTGGTTTGCCGATTCTGGAGGCGATGGCGTGTGGCTTGCCGGTTGTCGCTACCAGGACGACCTGCCTTCCCGAAGTCTGTGGCGACGCTGCAGTCCTGGTTGACCCGGACGTGCAGTCTCTCTGTGAAGGTGTCCGGCAAGCCGGAGAAGAACGGGATAGGTATCGGCAAGCGGGCCTCTGCCGTGCCGGAGAGTTCAGCTGGAAAAGGACGGCCCGCGAGACGGAGAAGGTGTACTCGGAAGTGGTACCGGACCTGAAGTGACAAGGTGGGGCAAGGGTCCGCAAGAATTGACCTTATCCTTGCGAACCGACGTCGTTGCGGCCGAAAAGTCGGTTTTTCAGCAGAGCCAATCCATAAAGACAATCTATACCCAGAAAAACCGCTCGATTCTTCAACGCACTGGCTTTCGCGCCATAGTGCTTCCGGTAGAAGATCTTCATCGCATTATAGAAGTGGAAGTTGTTGACGTGGGGGTCCTGCGATGAGCTCTTTCGTTTGTGGTGAGTAACAGCAGCTTCCGGGTAGTAGTAAATGGTCCAGCCGGCGAGCATGGCCCGGTAACAGAAGTCGAGATCCTCTCCGTAGAGAAAGAAAGTCTCATCCAGTGGGCCGATCGCCTCGGCTACTTCGGAGCGAAACATCAGGAAGGAGCCGGATACAGCATCGACACGATTAGCCTGGCGATCGTTCAGGTACGTATAGTTGTACCTCCCGAAGCGCGGGCTGGCAGGAAAGAGCCGGCTGAGCCCCGTCAGCCGGTAGAAAGCGACCGAAGGCCGGGGGATGCTCCGCCTGCAGGCCAGCTGCAGCGAACCGTCCGGGTTCTGCACCCGGCACCCGAGTATCCCGATGTCGGGTTTTGTGTCCAGGTAGTTGAGGCATTTCTCGACGGCGTTGGCGAGGACTACGCAGTCAGGGTTGAGGAGCAGGTAGTAACTGGCGGGAAAACAGGCAATGCCCTGGTTACACGCCTTCGCAAAACCAAGGTTCTCGGAATTGTACAACACGCCGAGATTCGGGAATCGCGCCGTCAGTGAGGAGAAAATGGAACAGTCCTTGGAAGCATTGTCCACTACGACAACCTTCAGATTGGGGACCGCGGTTTGCGAGTAGAGGCTTTCCAGGCAATCTCCGAGATAGTCTTCCGAATTGTAGGCAACAACGACAACGGTCAGCCGGTTCTTCATGCTGCTCTGGACGCCTTGAGACGATTTTTCAGCCAGTTTCGGACCAGGATCTTGCGGACCTGGCCTGTCGTCAAAACTCGGGACTTCTGCACAGCGCGCCGTTTCCGAATCACCGAGATAAGGTTTCGAAGGAAGTCGAGCTTGGCTCGGAGGAATGAGATCGAGCGGCCTTTGCCGAGAAAGAAAAAGAACGACGCGAGGTCGAAGAGCATTCGCTCCGGCAGATACAGCAGGAGGAGCGCTAGAGGCATCGTCTTCCAAAAAACGTACTCGGAATTTCGGTGGCCATAGAAGACGTAGGTGTGGCTGAAAGAACCGATACTGGAGTTGACGTGGTGGTAAGCAACGGCGGTCGGCACGAAGAGGCAACGGAATCCCAGGAGCCGCGCGCGGAAGTTTAAGTCAGCGTCCTCGTAAATCAAGAAGAAATCGGGATCGAAGCCGCCTGTTGCCTGCAACAAGGACCGGCGGTAAAGGGCGGCAGCGGCGCAGGGGCCGAAAACCTCCCGCGGTTCAGTGCGATTTTGCGCAGGCTGCAGGTGGCCGATTTTGAAGCCCGCTCCCACCACAGCCATCGCGTCCCCGGCACTGTCGATCTTGTCCGGCTCTGACGCGAAGAGAATCAGGGAGGCCCAGAAGCTCCACGGTTCCTGATCGTGCTCGAGAAGCTTCTCCAGCCAGTGAGAATGGAGGATTGCGTCGTTGTTCAGTACTGCCACAAGATCGCTGGAGGAGGCTTCAATCCCGCGGTTGCATCCTTCCGCATAGCCGACATTCTTGTCAATTTGAAGGACTCTGACCTGCGGAAAGCGATCGCGGACCAGGGTAAGGCTGGAGTCACTGGAAGCGTTATCGACCAGGATGATCTCATCAAAAGGCCGGGTCTGAGCCAGGACAGACGAGAGGCAGGGGGCGAGAAAGCGCTCCCCGTTGTAGTTTACGATTACAACGCTGACCGACGCAGACACGCCCGTTATCTTAGCAGAGAAAAGCAGGGACCGAGGAGCGAAGGGGCGGAGGGGCGAAGGGGCGGAGGGGCGAAGGGACGGAGGGGCGAAGGGGCGAAGGGAAGAGGGGAGAAGGGGAGAAGGGGAGAAGGGGAGAAGGGAAGAAGGGGAGAAGGGAAGACACCCGAGTCAGCGGCGGTTGAGTGGCGCGTTTTCGGCGCCACTCAACCGCCCCTTCTTCCCGTCGTCCCTTCGCCCCTTCGCCCCTGCTTTTGGCCAAAGGTGGGGTATAATAACGGCCGTTTTATAAAGGGGCGCGGTGAAAAGCGAAACTGAGGTCCGACCGGTGGAACAGGCAGCGACGTCCGACGTTCGCGAGGTGGCGAACACGTTTTTGCGACGATCGCTCGTGCTGGGGATCATCGACCTGGTTCTCGCCTGCGGTTGTTACGTGGCCGCCTGGATGGCGCGCACCTTTCTAAACCTCCCGTACACGGAATCGCTGCTGCCCCAGGAACGGTGGGATGTCGTCAGCCATCCGTGGATTGCCTTGGGTGTCACTCAGATCCTTTTTCCCTACGTGCTCGGGCTTTACGATGACGTGAGACGGATCCGCTACCGGGAGATCGTCACGCTGACATTCGCCGCCTGTTTCCTGCAGGTCCTTACGGTCGCATCCATCTTCTTCTTGACCAACCAGGCCTTTCCGCGCACGGTCATCCTCATCTTCGGCGGCCTCAATTTCCTCGCACTCTGTGCCTGGCGCTCTTATGTCAAAGCGGAAGTCGCGAAGGTCAACATCCGAGTGCTGATCGTGGGGGAAGATTCCGAATCGGTCGAGGAGATCATCCAGGAAATCGAGGCGAGCCCCTGGATGGGATTGAGGATCGTCGGCCTGGTTCTTCACCGGAACGGGGACCGCGAGCACCTCAGCTACCCGATCCTGGGTGAATTGGAGGATATTCAACAAATCATCACCCGCTACTCGGTGCGGGAGATTGTTTTTGCCTCCAAGCAATCCTGGAAGGACAGTTTTCTGAATTCGTTGAGCCAGGTTCAGGCTTCAACCTCGGTGCGCGTCGCAATCATCCCGTCGCCGTTCGAAATGGTGATCGGACGGCTTCGTCACGTGAACATTCACGACACTCCTTTAATCGAACTAAGCCGTAACCCCAACGAGCCTTTGGAGCGATTTCTCAAAAGGAGCTTTGATCTTTTTCTATCCGCTGTGGGCACGATTGTCTGCCTGCCTCTGATGATCCTGATTGCACTGGCCATCAAGCTGAACTCGCCCGGCCCGGTTTTCTACCTGCAGGAGCGGGTGGGTTATTCGGGCAAAGTTTTCAGAGTAATCAAGTTCCGGACGATGATCGATGGCGCCGAAGAGCTGTCGGGAGAGACCTATGCCCAGGAGAACGATCCGAGGGCCACGGGCGTAGGGCGCCTGCTTCGGCGGTTCCGGATCGATGAAATCCCGCAGCTGTGGAACGTGCTGCGCGGCGAGATGAGTTTTGTGGGCCCCCGTCCCGAGCGTCCGAAGTTCGTCAAGGAATTCCTCGAAAGAGTCCCGGGCTACAACGAGCGGCACAAGGTAAAACCGGGCATCACCGGGCTGGCCCAGGTGAAAAGCTTCTACGGCACCGCAGCCGAGAAGAAGCTCAAGTACGACTTGGCCTACATCTACAACTACAGTTTCTCGCTGGACCTTCTCATCCTGGTTCAAACACTCAAGACGGTGCTTAGGAAGGGCAGCTGAAAAACTGCGCCGCGCGGCCGTTGCGCGCTGGGCCGGGGCCGCTCAAGTGTTATAATCGGCCTTTCTTTTGCCGGAAATGAAGAAAATATCCGTCATCGTCCCGCTCTACAACGAGAAAGAGTCGCTACCTTTTCTCTATGAGGAACTGGTTTCGGCTGTCACCGGCTACAGCCGTGACTACGAGTTGATCTTCGTAGACGACGGAAGCACGGATGGGTCCTTCCAGATGTTACGCGAGTTCCAGGATCGCGACCCGAGGATCAGGCTGGTCCGCCTCCGACGCAATTTCGGAAAATCGGCCGCGCTGTCGGCAGGGTTTCGGCTGGCCGAAGGCGCCATCATCGTCACCATCGATGCCGATCTTCAGGACCGGCCCTCGGAACTGCCCAAGTTGTTGAGTCGTCTGGAAGACGGGCTCGATCTTGTGTCAGGCTGGAAGAAACCGAGGCGGGATCCGCTGAGAAAACGGATCCCATCACGTATCTTCAACTTCTTCACGGCTATCCTGACGGGGGTTCCGCTCCACGATATCAACTGCGGGTTCAAGGTCTACCGGCGCGAGGTCATCGAGGAGATCAAGGTCTACGGAGAGATGTACCGGTACATCCCCGTGCTCGCTAGTTACCGTGGATTCGTGGTTGGGGAAGTCCCGGTGGAGCACAGCCAGCGGCGGTTTGGAAAGAGCAAGTTCGGGGCGAGCCGGTTTCTGGGCGGATTCTTCGACCTGTTGACCGTGATCATGCTGACCCGCTATAACAAAAAGCCTCTTCACGTGTTTGGCGTCCTCGGCGCCTCGCTGTTCACAGCGGGTCTGGTGATCGAGGCGTACCTGTCCATTGGGTGGTTGTTCCTGGACAAGTGGATTGAGGACCGCCCGCTTTTTATCTTAGGAGTTCTTTTCCTCATTGTCGGCGTGCAGTTCATTTTCTTCGGCCTGATCGGTGAGATGATCGCCTATTCGACCCGGCGGGATGAGGACTACTCGGTTCGAGAGGTGGTCGAGGCAGACGCCGACTCCGTTAGAAAGGCTCCTTCTTCCCTCCTGCGCCGATGAGACTTGCGCTGATCGGACCCACGTATCCACACCGCGGCGGAATTGCCCAGTACACCGCGAGTCTTTATGCCGCGCTCGAGCGGGAAGGGCACGGAGTGCTGGCCGTCTCCTTCAAACGGCTCTACCCCTCGCTGCTGTTTCCGGGGAGCAGCCAGATCGACTCGAGTGCCTGCCCGATCCAGGTGCCGCACGAGGCTTTGCTCGATTCCATTTCGCCCTGGTCCTGGAGGGTTGCCAGCCAAAGACTTGCCGAATTCAAGCCGGACGCCGTTGTGGCCCAATGGTGGCACCCGTTTTTTGGGCCGGCCTACGCGGGAGTCATCTCACGGCTGAAACGCCGGCTCCGCGTGCCCGTCGTTTTTCTCTGTCACAATGTGTTCCCGCACGAGCGGCCTCGCCTGCCCGGAATTGGCCGCCTGATGGGCTTGTCAGTTAGACGGACGTTTCGGCACGTCGATGGTTTTCTAGCCCACTCTCAGGAATTGGCCGAACAGATCCGCCAGTTGCGCAAGGGCGCGGTGGTCCGCCGGATTTTCCATCCGGTCTACGATTTCTATCCGCGAGTCAGTCCCCGTCGTGCGGCCGGCGGTCGTCCCCGCCTCCTCTTCTTTGGGAATGTCCGCAGGTATAAGGGACTGGGGGTCTTCCTCGAAGCACTCGGAATCGTGAAGAAAGAGATGCTGTTTGAGGCGATGGTGGCCGGAGAATTTTACGTGGACAGCGCCCCCTTTAAAGCACAAGCTACCGGGCTGGGGCTTGATGGGTGCCTGGACTGGAAGGACTATTACATTCCGAATGAAGAAGTGCCGGCGATTTTCGAGCAGGCCGACCTTGTCGTGCTCCCGTACCTCGACGCTACCCAGAGCGGGGTAGTCCCGCTTGCGTACCGGTTCGGAGTGCCGGTCGTCGCGTCCGAGGTGGGCGGGCTTTCGGAGGTTGTCCAAGACGGGCGGACAGGTTATCTTGTATCATCTGGCCGCCCGGAAGCGTTGGCCCAACGAATCGTGCAATATTTCCGGGAGAAGAAGCGGGATGAGTTCGAGGCGAACATCGAGCATTTCCGCGAACAGCTGAGCTGGGGCCAGGTGGTCCGGAGCCTGGTAGAAGTGGTGGAAGCGGTAAGGGCGGGGGGCTAACGCCGTGGGGGCCCCCACGTTGTTCTTTCAGAGCCGCGCATGAAGCGGACCAACACGGACTGACACGGACCAACACGGACGTCCGTGCTCGTCCGTGTTGGTCCGTGTTTGTCCGCTCCGTGCCAGGCTCTGTGAATTAACGCCGCGTGGACAGACAAAATGGGGCGAAAGCAGCGCGTTACTAAGACAACATCAATGCCGGGATGGTCGAGCAGCCGCACGTTATGGGCGATACTGCTCGGGCTGCTCGCCTTTGTGTCGTACGCCAACACTCTTGGCCACGGCTTCGTGATCGACGATGCCTCCCTGATTTCCCAAAGCTCGGTTATTCACGAGTTGAGATGGACGGACATGCTCAGCCCATCGCACGGCTATCGGCCCGTCCGCACCTTCACCTACGGCTTGAATTACCTGCTGGGGGGCAATGATCCCTTCGGCTATCACCTGCTCAATGTCATTGTTCATTCAATCAACGTTGTTCTCCTGTTCTTCCTTTTCCTGAGATGGACGAGTAGCTTGATGGCCGGGGCTGTGGGCGGCCTCTTCTTTGCGATTCATCCTGTTCAGACCGCGGCCGTCGCTTACGTTTCCGGGCGCAAGGACCTGCTGGCGACGATGTTTGTGCTGCTCGCCTGCCATGCCTATACGTCTTTCCGGCGTAAGGCGAGACCGGGGCCGGCCATTCTCACCCTCGCCTTGTTCGTTCTCGCCATTCTCGCCAAGGAGGTCGCGATTGTCCTTCCGGCCTTGCTCATCCTTGTGGACGCGTTCATCCTGACCGGCCCCGCCGAGGCCGAGAGCGACAACCGGTCGTTTATCGAGAAGGTGATCGGTCCGCTCCGCCGGGCTCCGCTTTTCTACGGCGCTGCTATCCTCCTGCTTTTGTTCGGAGCTTATTATGCGGTCTTTGTGACTAAGGCAAGCCGGATGACCGGATTCTGGGGTGGAGATCCCTGGACCCATTATGGGACGAGTCTCAAGCTGTTCCTCCACTATGCCAAGCTGGTGATCATCCCCTACCCGCTGATTGCCGACTATCTCGGCGAGGTCTTCAGCCTGTCTAAAGGATTAGCCGACCCGGTCACGCTTGCCTGCGTGGCCTTTCTAGCTGGATACCTGTTTGTCGCCGTTAAAGTGCACAACCGTAATCCGCGGGTCACGTTCGGCATGCTTTGGTTCTTCGTGGCATTGTTGCCGGTCCTCCAAATCGTCCCTTTTCATGAGCTGGCGGCCGATCATTTTCTCTATCTTCCACTGGTCGGAGTCGTACTGCTTGCCTCGGAAGCGGTACACTTCCTAAAGAGTTCCTGGGGTGCACGGGTTGCCGTATCGGCTGCGGCAGCAGCTGCTATTTGTTTCACCGTCCTGACCGTGGACCGGAATCGAGACTGGAAAGACGAGGTCACCCTGTGGACAGCGACCTACAAAACGGCCCCGGGATCCTATCGGGCCAACCAGAACCTCGGCTTGTTCTATTCGCAGCAGGGGGACACCGACAAGGCCATCCGGTTCACCGAGCGAAGCATCCAGCTGGACTCAACCCATGAGCAGGCCTGGAGCAACCTGGGAGCGCTCTACCGGGTCCGGGGGTCCGAGCAGCGAGAGGCCGGGCATCTGGATATGGCGAGCACCTGGAACGAAAAGGCCCTTCAGTACTTGAACCGCGCCACGGCGATGAATCCGGATGACCTCTGGGCCTGGGCGAACCTGGGGCAAGTCTTCCGAGACCTCGGGTTGCTTGCCGAGCAGCGGGGCCAGGTGAAAAAGGCGCTCGAGCTGCGCACCCAAGCGATCCGGAGTTACGAAAGGGCGTTGAGGATTGGGTCCGACAACCCGGGCTTTCCGCTCATCTGGTTCGAGGAAGGCAAAGTGTTCATGGACGCAGGGTACTACGATCAGGCGATCCCTTACCTCGAGAGAGCGCTAGCCGCCTTTCCGAACCACCCTGAGATCCTATACTCAATAGGAGTGTGCTACTTCAATCTGCGACAGTTTGGCAACAGCATTCCTTATACCGAAAAGTCCCTTCAGCATCAGGCAAAGCCCAGCATCGATCTGTGGGGCATGCTGGCGAAGTGCTACGAGGAGATGGGTGAGAACTACGGCGCCATCAAGGTTTACGAGCGGGCTTTGTCAATGTATCCTCAGTCGGTTGAGATCCATTACAACCTGGGAGTTCTTTATCATCGGATTGGCGATCCGGACCTGGCGGTGCAGCAGCTGGAACAAGCGCTTCAACTCGCGCCCAGGGGTCCGCTGGCGGTCAACATCGAGAAGATGCTCGACGTGATCAAGGGGCAATCGTAGAGAAAAGAAGAAGTCAGGAGTCAGGAGTCAGAAGTCAGAAGTCAGAATGAAAAACAACAGGAGTACAAAGTAAGGAATCAGAAATCAGAAGAAAAAGCGGAGACTCCAAGGTCGCCTGCTCTTATTCTGACTCCTGGCTTCTGACTTCTGCCTTTTCCTATGTATCGAAATCGCAAGATCACCGTCGTGATTCCGTGTTTGAACGAAGAGCAGGGAATCGGCAAGGTTCTCTCGAAGATGCCTCGGTTTGTCGATGAAGTGGTCGTCGTTGACAACTGTTCAACCGACAGAACGGCGAGCATCGCAAGCGGAATGGGAGCCAAGGTCATTCGCGAGGACGTCCGCGGCTATGGCCGAGCCTACAAGACGGGGTTACTGCACGCTCGAGGCGATATTGTCGTGACGCTGGACGGTGATCATTCCTACCCGGTAGATGCCCTTTCGTACCTGCTCGAAGCGCTGATCAACTCAGGGGTGAGTTTTGTCTCGGCGTCCCGGTTTCCGATTCAGAGCCGGAATGCCATGTCTTTTCGGAACCTGGTTGGAAACAAGGTGCTCAGCCTGGCCATGTCGGTACTCTATTTCCGTTGGATCCGCGATTCACAATCGGGGATGTGGATCTTCTACAAGGATGCGCTTGCGAAAATGGACCTGCGCAGCGACGGAATGGCTTTTTCCGAGGAGATCAAGATCGAAGCCCTCTGTAATCCGGATATCGGATTTAAAGAGATCCCAATCAACTTCACCAACCGGGCGGGCGAGATCAAGCTCAGGCCCTGGCGCGACGGTTGGGGGAATCTGGTCTTCCTGTTTGCCAGGCGGCTGAGAGCCAGGCCGGTCGGCAAACCCGAAGTCAGCTGGCGAAGAACGGAAGGCTAACACACTGGTTAACCACAGAGACAAAGAGGACACAGAGAAAGGATGAAGGATGAAGGATGAAGGCAAGGCTTCGTTTCATCCTTCATCCTTCTCCTTTCTCTGTGTTCCTCTTTGTCTCTGTGGTTAACAGTTCATCATCATGCATTGTCCGATCTGCGATTATCCCAACGCCCAGCCGCTTCTCACACTCTCTGACCGCTTTTTTCAGACTTCTCCCGGTCCGTTCGTTCTTTACGAATGCGCCGGATGCCGGACACTGTTTCAGGATGCCGATCAAATCCGCGAGTCGGTCAGTTCCTTCTACCCGCCTGGGTACTGGTGGAGACCGGATGGCCGGGCCTCAGGCCTGGAGCGGGCTTACCGAACCTGGATGGTCAAAAATGACCAGCTTGCCTTCGTGCTATCATTATTCAATAAGGGGCAACAAAACCTCCGCTGTTTGGACATAGGATGCGGTGAAGCGACGTTTGTACGCTTGGCGCTAGCCGCGGGACTGGACGCCTATGGACTGGACCAGGCTGAGGAAGCTGTCTTACTGGCGGACCTGCCAGGACGCATCTTTTCGGGTTCGGAAAGGAACTTGATCGATCGAGGCGAGAAGTTCGACCTCGTCACGCTCTTTCACGCCCTGGAACACATGCTGGACCCGTTTGCGTACCTGAGAGGACTCCAGAAGCTTCTGTCAAGGCCGGGTGGCTTGATCGTGCAGGTTCCCAATCGCGACAGCTTGCAGGCCCGCATTTTTGGCCGCCGCTGGTACGGGCTCGATTGTCCCCGGCACGTTTGCAATTACAGTCTGTTCGCCGTCCTTTACCTGCTTGGCAAAGCGGGCTACCGGATTCGACGGGTGCGGCACTTCTCGTTGCGCGACAACGCCGCCGCCATCGTTTCCAGCCTGTTTCCCGTCCTCGATCCTATGTCACAGAAAGTGAAGCGGATTCGACGATCTGGTTCATCGCATTCGGCTGGGCTCCTCATGAAGGAATCTGCCTACTTCGGCTTCTTCCTTCTGGCTCAGCCGCTCGCCGCTCTGGAGGCTGCCCTCGGGCGCGGGGGTACCGTGACCATCTACGCCACGCTTGATTGAAGGTTCAACGGTTTACCGGTTTTCCGGCTCAACGGCTCAGAGGTCCAACGCTCTCAACGATGCAGACCCTGTACGTTGGACCGTTGAACCCTGAACCGATAAACCGTTGAACCTTTTGGAGATTCTCATGAAGATCTGCGTAATTGGCACCGGATATGTTGGTTTGGTTGCAGGTACGTGTTTTGCTGAGACCGGCAACGATGTCGTCTGCATGGATGTCGATGAGAAGAAGATTGATTCTCTGCGAAAGGGCAAGATACCCATCTACGAGCCGGGGCTCGAACAGATGTTGCGCCGCAATGTTGCCGAAGAAAGGCTGCACTTCACTACGGACTTGGCTGACGCGGTTCGTAAATCCCTAGTCGTTTTTATCGCGGTAGGCACTCCACCTAAGCCGGACGGTTCTCCGGATATGAGTTACGTCATTGGTGCTGCGCGAACCATTGCGCAGAACATGAATGGCTACAAGATCATCGTCAACAAAAGCACTGTCCCGGTGGGGACCGCTGACAGGGTTCGCCAGGAAATCTCGGCCCACACCCGCTTCCAGTTCGACGTCGTTTCCAACCCGGAATTCCTTAAGGAAGGGGCCGCAATTGATGATTTTATGAAGCCCGACCGGGTCGTCATTGGGACCTACGAGGTACGCGTTGCCGAGATCATGAAGGAACTCTACGCGCCATTTACTCGCACCGGCGCTCCGATCCTGATGATGGACCCGCGAAGCGCGGAAATGACGAAATACGCAGCCAATGCGATGCTCGCCAGCCGCATTTCGTTTATGAACGAAGTGGCGAACCTTTGCGAGCATGTCGGGGCGGACGTGAACTGGGTCCGGCAGGGAATGGGGCTGGACCGGCGCATCGGCAATTCGTTTCTCTTTCCGGGCATCGGCTATGGCGGGTCCTGCTTTCCGAAGGATGTGAAAGCCTTGATGGCGCTCGCCCGCGAACACAACTATCCGCTCAAGCTCGTCGAAGCCATCGAAGAGGTGAACGACCTGCAGAAATCCGTGCTCGTCGACAAAATCCTCAAGTTTTACTGTTCTCCGCTGGCTGATCAGCTGGACGAATTCAAGCTGCGGTCCGGCAACGGCCACGAGGGAGCAGCCAAACGGGTTCCGTGTTCGACCGAAAACCTCCCTGCTACCGATTACTCCTACGTGCTGTCTCTGGATGCAAGCAAGCTGCCCGACCTGACGCTGACCCAGAACGACATCGGCCTGACTCGCCGAATGGTCCGCGCTCACGAAAAGGAAGAGAACGGCAGCCCGGTCAAGGGGAAGACGTTCGCTCTCTGGGGATTGTCCTTCAAGCCGCAGACCGATGACATGCGCGAGGCGCCGTCCGTTGTCGTCATCGAGCAGCTGCTGAAGTTGGGAGCCGAAGTGCAGGCCTATGACCCGGAAGCGATGGGCCAGGCTCGCAACCTCTTTGGCAAGCGCATCAAGTACGCCAAGACCAATTATGAGGCGATAAAGGGTGCGGATGCGCTCGTCCTCGTGACCGAATGGAATGTTTTTCGAAATCCTGATTTCGAGAAGATCAGGCAGCTGCTGAAATATCCGGTGATCTTCGATGGCCGAAACCAGTACAATCCCATTGAGATGAGGGAGCTCGGGTTCCTGTACTTCGGTATTGGGCGAAAGGCTTGAGGATCAGACAGTCGGCGCGTCGAGCCGGGCTGCAGCCCAGCTCGACACAGTCACTCGGATACGATGCAACACGACAGCACACCGCTGGTCTCCGTGATTGTGGTCAACCATAATCGCGCGGATCTGCTGCGTGAATGCCTCGACTCTCTCTTCGCCCAGACCTATCCTTGTTTCGAAATCCTGGTTGTCGACAATGGCTCGACGGATGCCAGTCGTGATCTCGTTTCCGGATATCCTGACTCCAGGATTCGTCTCATCGCACTTGAGAAGAATCTCGGGTTTGGAGTTCCCAACAACATAGGCATCAGAGAAGCCCGTGGGACTCTCATTGCGCTTCTCAACAACGATGCTGTCGCTGATCCCGCCTGGTTGCAGCGGCTGGTGGACCGCCTCACGAGTCATCCCGATGTCGGTATGTGCGCGTCGAAAATCCTGGTTTTCGGAACCCGCATGGTCGACAAGGCGGGGCACCTGATGTATCCCGACGGCCAGAATCGGGGAAGGGGCACGGGAGAGATCGACGACGGGCGGTTCGACACGCCCGGCGAGGCCCTTTTTCCGGATGGGTGTGCCGCGCTTTATCGGCGCCAGGCGCTGGAGGAGGCCGGCGGTTTTGATCCCCACTTTTTTGCGTACGCGGATGACGCCGATCTGGGCGTGCGGTGCCAGCTCAAAGGGTGGAGATGCCTGTATGAGCCGCAGGCGGTGGTGCATCATCACCGCTCCTCGACTAGCGGCGCCTATTCGCCTGGGAAGATCTACCTGGTTGAGAGAAACCGGCTGTGGCTCGCTGTGAAGAGCTTTCCCTGGCTCCTGCTGGTACTGAGTCCCTTGCTGACGGCGAATCGGTGGGGGTGGAACCTGGTTGCCGCAGTGGCAGGGAAGGGCTCCGCCGGTAATTATCGTCGTGAGTCGTCAATGGTTGGTCTCGTCAAGGTCCTCTTTCGAGCTTACCGAAATGGGTTTCGAGGACTGCCATTGATGCTGAAAGCTCGAAAGCAGATCCGCCGCGACCGGCGGCTGTCGGACCTGGATTTCTACCGATTACTCTGGCGTTTTCGCATCTCGGCGAGACGCCTGGCGATGCAGGATATTGTCCGTCAGAGCCGGGAGCGTAACGCGCGCAGCGCGTAGCGACCGGGTTGCGGGCTTCCATGCGGGATAGTTCGTCGAGGCCCGCAATCCGGTCGCTACGCGCTACGCGCGTTACGCTCCCGGCTCTGAAGGACTTGCTCTTGGGCGGAGATAGAGCGGGCCAGCGGCATGCGGCCGCCGGCCCGATGTGGGGATACGTTAGAAGCTGACCCGCAGGCCCATCTGGATCCGGCGCGGGCCGGGTGTATTCGTCGTCGTGTCGCTAGGTGCTGCAATCCCTGAAGAGTTCGACGGCGTGAACTGCAGGAAGTTATTCGCCGTGAAGCCCGTTACCGGCGCTCCCCAGTTCGTGTGGTTAAACACGTTGACTGCCTCGATCCGGAACTCCGGCTTTATTCGCTCGGTTGCGAAGAAGACCTTGAAAAGCGCGAAGTCCATGTTCCAAACGGGTGGACGCCTGAAGGTCGTGCGCCTCGTGTCACCGAACCCTTCCACGCCCAGTCCGGTTGGCTGGGAGAACAGGCTCTTGTCGTAGTACGGCTCGGCACTGCCCACCTTCCCCGTCGGTTTCGGATCCTCACCGCCACTGTAGTTGATGTAGATCGAACCGCAGTTCGGGCAGTTCAGGGCGTTATTGGTCCCGCCAATCGCGAACGGAGTGCCGGAGTAAGCTGCGTAGATACCGCTCACCTGCCAGCCGCCGAGGAACTTGCCTTTCGCGCCGGCGTCATTCTTCAAGAACGGCAGGTCGTAAAGGAAGGCCATCTGGAAGTTGTGAGTCCGATCGAAGGAGGCGGTGTCGAAGTTCTGGTCGTACATCATCGGATGGTTATACGTGAGGCCCACCCAACCGTCCTCTCCGTTCGTCGTCATGTCCTTCGCGTGGCTCACGGTGTACGCACCCTTCAACATGAGCCCTTCGCTGAACCCGCGGTTTACCTCGACCTGGAAACTGTTGTAACGGGACTTCGTACGAGCGGCCCAGTCGTTCACGGCTGTGGTGCCCGCTACGGAATAGTAATGGCGAGAGGCGTTGCCGCCGCCCGGCTCGCCGTAGTTCAGGTTGAGGTCGGCGTAACCGCCGTTCGTCCGGGTTCCGACGTAGGAGAACGCGGTGACGAGCTTGAACGGCAACTCGCGCTCAAACGTGATGTTGTACTGGTGAATGGTCGCCCGGTCGATGCCCTTGCCAGAGCCGGGGAAGTACTCGACCCCGGTGTTCGGCGACCGCATGTAGACACCGGCCGGCAGCTTCACCGTGCCCGAACTGTAGTCCGGGATCGGCACTGGCGGGATGCCCTGAGCTAGAGTGGTTGTCCAAAAATAAGTATCAGCGGTCCGGTTGAAGTTGACGTCTTGTGGGAACGAGCCACGGAACGGTCGCGACCACGGCAGTGCGTTGAACGTCTGGCTGTACCCGCCTCTGATCACCGACTTGTCGCCGACCCGGTAGGCGGCACCGAAGCGCGGCGAGAAGTACACTTTCTGCATCTTGAGGCCGACATCCTTGGGCACGTTGCCGACCCCACCGACCAAAACCATGTACGTGCTGTAATCGAGCCGCTCGATTCCGCGGTCCTCTCGGGTCATGAGCGGGTAGATCTCGACCCGGGCGCCCAGGTTCAGCGTCAGCTTCTGATTGACGCGCCAGCGGTCGCTCAGGAACGTACCCCACTGCCACTCACGGCCACTCATGTCCTCGTTCTGGACATCCTTTGAGAAGTATGAAGCCCGGCCGAGGAGGAAACCCGCGAACTGGTTCCACGCCAGCGCGGTATAGTTCTTTGTTCCGGTAGTATTCCCGCTGAAACTCAAACCACCCCGGAGCCCGTAGTCGCCCCATTCGGCCTGGCGGTGATTCAGGTGGAGCTTAACGACTTGCAGCCCGGTCTTGATCTCGTGCTTCGGAAAGATCTTCGTCACATGACTGCTGAAACTGTAGTTGCGCTCTTTCCTGAACAGCGGCATCCAATTCGGTGTGCCGCCAATCGTATAGCCGTTGGCGATCGTCGGCATGCCGCTCGCCCGCTCGTCGTTGGGGTCGTTCGTACCGGGAATACCAAGGTCGAGACCGTAGTTCTTCCCGTAGTCTGGCCCCTTTACGTTCTGATCCTGCCGGTAGTAACCAAAGTTGCCGTCCAGGAGGAATGTCGGGCTGAAAGTCCAGGTGTGACCCAGACTGACTACATATACGTTGGTATCGCCATAGCTGCCCTCGTCCCAGCCGAGGTTGTAATTGTCCACGACGGCGGCGTCCTCCATCGAGAATTTGCCCCAGATCGTGTGTTTTTCGTTCCGCTGGAACGTGATCTTCGTGTCGAAGTTGGGCCGATCACTCTCGACGCCCGGACGCTTGATCACGTAATCGTCGAGCAGGGAGTTCGAGTTGAGGTCCTTATCCGAATTGACCTTCGGGTAAAGGGCCATGATCTTCTTCGCTATCGGGTCGATCAGGCCGGCTGGGACTGTGAAGTTCGCGTACGGCGTCCTCCCCGATCCATCTGCTGCTCCGGTATCAGGATCGTAGAGCTGGAATTTCGAGCCGTAAGCGGCAGCCACTTCCGAGAAATCCCCGGCTTTCATCTTTTCGGTCGGCACCACATACGTATAGTAGGCAGGCCGTCGATCGCGGAATTTCTCATAGGACACGAAATAGAACAGCTTGTCCTTCAGGATTGGCCCGCCAATGGTGCCCCCGTAAATGTTCCGCGACAGTTCGGGTCTATCCAAGTTGAACGCGTTGTTATAGAAGGAGTTAGCGTTGAATTTGTCGCTCCCGAAAAACCAGAAGGCGGAGCCGTGCAGGTCATTCGTGCCAGACTTGGTAATGACCGTCTGGGCCGCCCCGGCGGCAAATCCGGTGTCGGCCTCGAAGCTGTTCGTCGTGATGTTGACTGTCTCGATCGTTTCGGCCGGCTGGATGTAGCCCGCATGGTGCGGCAGCCAGACATTGATCGAAACGGCGCCGTCCACACGGGTCGTGTTGGTGTTCGGCTGCACGCCGTTAACCCAGGTGCGCAGCGAGCGTCCCGGCGTATCGATCTCCGCGTTCTGGAACTGCACGGGAGTAGCACCCGGCACCAGGTTGAGCAACTGCTGGTAGTTGCGGTACTGGTTCAGGGGCAGCGAAGTCACCTGCTTGGCCGTCACTTCAGAGGTGACGTCCGACGTGTCGGTCTGGAGCGAGATCGCCTCAGCCAAAACCGTCACATTCTCTTGGGGGCTGCCGATTGCCATCTTTGCGTCTTGACGTCTCGGCGTACCCGCGGTGACCACGATGTCCTTCTGGATCAATGTCGTGAAGCCCTGTAGCGTCAACGTCAACTCATAGGTGCCCGGGAGAAGGTTGCGGAACACATAATTCCCGGTGTCGTCGGTCACTGCCTCGAGCTTCAGGCCTGTGCCGACGTTCGTGAGCGAAACAGTGACGCCCGGCAAAACCGCTCCCTGGGGGTCCGTCACATTGCCGACGAGACCGCCGTACAACTGTTGGGCCCATGCCGGCGGTGATGTGAATAAAGCGACGATGAGAACTAGGATCGCAGTGCTAAGGAGAACCACGGCGCGGGGCCGTGGTCGACTCTTCGAGTTGCTCATGATCCACCCTCCCTTTGATGTGCCTCGAACTTACTTGAACAGACTTCAGACTCGGATCACACTTCTCTTACGGGGAATATCGGGAATGCTCCTCCCATGGGAATACCGAAATACTTCGCGCCGTCGTTCTTCGGCGTTCGTTTTAAGACATTTAGCACACTTCTCGCTTTCGAATTCGAGCAATTACTATATTGCACAGTTATAGTAGTCGGATGTTTCCCTAAACATCAACCGGTGAGGGGTTAAAACTTAAGTTAAAGCAGGGGCGGAGAGGGGAAGCGCCGAGCGGAGGGGTGCGATAAAGGGCACTCGCGTACGGAGGACCGCTTTTTATTGTGGCCGGACTCTCCAGAGTCCGGTGCCGGGCTTCATAAGCCCGGCCACAATCGTTGAGCAACCACGACACGAAGGGTTAGAGCGGACGCGAAGCTTGGCTGGTGCGCCTAGGAGCACATTGGTTGCCGCCCGTCCGGTTTGGCCGGGCTCTCGGCGAGCCCGGCACCGGACTCTGGAGAGTCCGGCCACAATAAAAAGCCGCTTCCGGGCATAGGAACCATGATCCCGCGGACTCTAATTAATTAATCCCTGAAAATCGCTGTCTGGAGAGTCCGCCCACAATAAAACAGCGCCTCTTACCGCTTGAGTTAGTACTTCACAACCGTTGAATCGACCTCGTCGGCCCAGGCGTGGA
>Ga0209077_1000114_pt1 | contig 19346 bp, 12 predicted proteins | sample PPLLak1March2015_FD_187247 | JGI IMG/M metagenome (GOLD analysis project Ga0209077, IMG submission 187247) | Freshwater sediment microbial communities from Prairie Pothole Lake near Jamestown, North Dakota, USA - PPLs Lake P7 Core (1) Depth... | ecosystem: Environmental > Aquatic > Freshwater >... | reverse complement strand
TTGTCTCCGCCTCTACCCCTTAGACCCAGGGCTGCGCAACAAGCGCTTCGCCCTGGGCTAATATGTGCCGGCCTTTCAGGCCTTAAGAACTCTTTCGACACCCTCGAGAGTGAGCGAAGCGAGCGGGAGTAAGCGGACCACCTGCCATGCCACTTGATTGCTGGCGACCTGAGAGGCTTGCGGCTCCTGATTGGTGGTCCGCTTACTTCGCTCGCTCAGCTCACTTCGTGCGCGGCTCTTTGCGATCAAGCCAGCACGCCGTCGCATGCCTCGCCTCAATCAACAACCGAGACGACGAAGACCTGCTGATCGGCGCTGCGGCCGATAAAGTAACCGGCGGCTGCTCCTGCCGCGATGAAACCCACTGCGACCTGGGCCGAAAGCTCCTCGTCGCCTTCGTTACGAATCGGTCCGGAGAGGGAAATGCCGGCCGCGGCACCTCCACCAGCGCCGATGGCTGTTCCCAGTGCGCGCCACGGGCCTGACCGTCCTTGAAAGCGGAGCACCGAAACCTGCGATCGGGGAATGGAATGCACACCTTTTTCGTAGGTGTTCGAACCCTTCGAGACTTTGATTTGAAGAGCCTGGGGTTCGACCGCCAGCACTTTGCCTTCGACGTCGGCGCCGTCAGGGAGGACCATCTGCACCTTCTTACCCTGCACAGTGCCCGCCAGTTCCTCCCACCGGAGCTGGATCTTTCGCTCGCCCCCGTACACGCTGGTTGCAAACAAAACAGTGACAATCAAGACAGCCAGAAATAGCCTTTTCATGGGTCCCTCCTGTCTGTTCCCTGTGCAATGCAAGCTGCGAGCCCGATTATAGGTCTTTTTTGGGCCAACGACGATGCCCGAGTACGACGACCGACCGCTCAGCCGGCCTCAGCGGTTCCGGTTCAGTGGACTACGACCGGCTTTCCGGCTGGATCAGGTTTCATGGCCTCTTCTCCTATGCGCCGAGGGCAATACTGGAGAGCGTCTAATCCTTCACCAGGTCGATATCCGTCACCGAATCATCCGCAGTCAGGTGGACCAGGATGCAGCTTCTGCTGCTAGCCGTGGTCACCTTGCCATACAGTATCCGGCTGACTTTCGAGCCGTGCCGCTCGATCTGGTTGTCGGAGAGCTCCTCGACCGCGATGAATTCGAGTGATCGCAAGCCGGCCAGGGGCGGGAATGGGCCGGAGAAATCCTTGCGGGCGCCCGGGCTCAGCGCCGGAACTGATTGGATTGCCGGTCCACCCTGCCCGAGGGCATCCAAAACCGCCTTGACTCTCCCCGTCCGGACCGGATCGGGATCAGGCTGGCGTTTGAGGGAGTGAACCAACGGACCGATGCGCGGCGCCTTCCCCTTCCGCTCTCTTTCCTGCCACTGAAACCCGGTTGTCTGGCCCTTGTCGTTCTTCAGGAACTCGATTTGTCTTTCGCTGTTTTGAAAAACGAATCGGGAGTCTGTTTCAGGGATTAGTTCCTCATCGATAAGTCCGTCGACGGTGGTGAACAGTTTTCCTTTCTCCACCACGAACGCCGCCATGTTGTTGTTGGACAGCTCGTATCGGCCGGTCAGGGCCTCGAGAGCTCTTGCGTCGACTTTCGCAGGCGCGCGCCTGGTCAAGCTTGGAAGCGGAAAGTCGGGCCACTTGTACTCTCGAGCGATGAATTGCACTATCCGTGAAATGCACCGGGAATTGTCGTTCGCGTTGATCATCACTGCGGCCCCCTGACCGGTCTCCGCGTATGCGACCAGCGTCGCGTCGAACCCCTCGTCCCGCCCCCCGTGGCTGAAGCGCAGCTTGCCGCCACTGGAGTCGAGTCCGACACCCAGGCCGTAGTTGTTATTGACGATCGTCAGCATCTCGCCCGTCATCGCTGCCGAAATGACCGGGTTGGCGCGTCCTGCCCGGGACTGCTGAATGCCGATGGCGAAGCGGGCCAGGTCGGAAGCAGTAGTCCAGAGGCCCGCAGCAGCCATTTCGGGGTAGAGATGCCACCGTCCCTTGACCTTGCTTCCATCCTGGTAGTGACCCGTAGCGGTGCGTTTGGCCCAGTCCTCCGGCAGCGGTTGTTCAAAGGAACTGGACTGCATCTGGAGCGGGGTGAGCACCGTTTCCTTCATGAAATCGGGGTAGGGCCTCCCGGTCACATCTACGACCAGCTGCTGCATGACGGTAAAACCGCCACCCGAGTAACGCCATCGGCTGCCGGGAAGCAGATCCACGCGGACAGGAGCGGTGTTGGCAGGTTTCGCGCCGTCGAGCACCTGGACAAGCGTCGGGATCTTGTCGTCAATCGCGTACCCCGGAAACCCGTGAACCGTCAGGCCGGCGGTATGGCTAAGGAGGCGACGCAGTGTCACCTTCTTCTCCCGCGTCAGATCGTTTTCGGGCACTTTCCAGCTGGTCAGACGGCCGTTCACGTCGTCGTCCAGCGACAGCTTGCCCTTTTCGACCAGCTGCAGGGCACCGAGTGCGGCGATCGACTTGCTGATAGAGCCTGCCTGAAAGAGCGTCGAAGTCGTCACCCGGCTCTTGCAGCCGGCTTCAGTGGTGCCGTAACCGGTTGCCCTGATGATCTTTCCATCCTGAATAATAGCCAGCGAGAGGCCCGGAATCTGGCGTCGCTTCATCTCGGCCTTGATGAACTCATCGAGCTTGTCAGCCCGCAGAATGGTGAAGAGCTGAGAGGCAAGAAACAGGAGGAGAACCGCGACACTGCCCTGACGTGCATTCATGGCGAAAGAGGATACACCGCAACGGCCTGGGGGGCACAGCTTTCCGTGTGTTGTGTATGACTCATGCGACACCCGCGCTTCCCGTCCGGCTCCTTTTGATTTCGCTTACATGACAAGACGCGGTCGGGCCTAGTATCGAGCCCGAGAGATTGCTATTGTACCGCCGGAGACCTTGAACCATGAGAAACCGGTCTATGGATGCTGCGCTGATCTTAACCTTGGTCGCGTTGGTTCTTTGCTCTTGCGCGACCGCTGCTCCGGTCTCGCCGCGGGAGCGTCTTTCTTTCAATGCCGACTGGCGTTTCATCAAAGAGGATCCCCCGGGTACGGGGGACAAACTGACTTACGAGAACCTCAAAGGTTGGGTCAACGCGACCGGAGCCGAGTTCGCCCCCGGAGCGCCCAGTACGAAGCGCCCGGAGGGTAACCTGGGCGAGGATGTAGCGTACACGCAGGCTGCCTTCGACGACAGCGCCTGGCGCAAGTTGAATCTCCCGCACGACTGGGGGATCGAAGGGCCGTTCAAGCAGGAGTACCCCGGTTCAACCGGCAAGCTGCCTTGGTTTGGCGTCGCGTGGTACCGCAAGCACTTCGAAATGCCCGCTTCGGACCAGGGCCGGCGTGTGTTTCTCGACGTAGACGGTGCCATGTCCTACGCGAACGTCTGGCTCAATGGGCAGTACGTGGGCGGCTGGCCTTTCGGTTACGCCTCGTGGCGTCTGGACCTCACCCCTCATCTGAAGTATGGCGCTCAGAACATCCTGGCGGTTCGCCTGGACAATCCTCCGGAGTCCTCGCGCTGGTATCCGGGCGGCGGGATCTATCGCAACGTCTGGCTCGTTAAAACCTCGCCGGTGCACGTCGGTCAGTGGGGGACCTACGTGACAACTCCGGAGGTTAGTCCCGCCGCGGCCACGGTTAGTATTCAGGTCAAGGTGGCCAACGCTGGGGCTTCCGACGCGACCGTGTCGGTCAAGAACGACATCTACGAGATCGACGCCAACGGCCGCAGAGGTAGATCGGTTGCCTCGCATTCAGCCGACGCGGTGAAGGTCGCGGCCAGCGGAACACAAACCGCCGAGTCAAAGATCACGGTGAAAAATCCACGGCTCTGGAGCGTCAGGACGCCGCAACGTTACGTGGCCGTGACTTCGATCTCGCAAGGCGGCAAGCTGATGGATGTCTACGAGACACTCTTCGGTATACGGACGATCCGGTTCGACGCGGACAAGGGCTTCTTCCTGAACGGCGAGCGAGTCTACCTGAAAGGCTTCTGTAACCATCACGATCTTGGTGCGCTTGGCGCCGCGATCAACGTTCGGGCGCTCGAACGCCAGCTCGAGATTCTGCAGGCGATGGGCGGCAACGCCATTCGCACCAGCCACAACCCGCCCGCACCGGAGCTCCTCGATTTGGCGGACCGGATGGGCTTCCTGATATCGGACGAAGCGTTCGACTGCTGGGCGGGCAGCAAGCAGCGGCGCAGCGGGGCCGATTACGCGCGGCTCTTTCCCGACTGGCATGAGAAAGACTGGAGAGCCCAACTCCGCCGCGACCGCAACCATCCGTCCGTCATCCTCTGGAGTACCGGGAACGAGGTGCGGGAACAGGGTCAGCCTGAAGGTCACAAGATCTCGGCCCGGTTGACGGCCATTGCTCACGAGGAGGATCCGACCCGCCCCACGACGGTCGGTTGTAACAACCTCCAGGCGGCTTACAACGGATTTCAAAAAACCCTGGACGTTTTCGGTTACAACTACAAGCCAAAAGAATACGGTAAGGCGCACGAAGCCAATCCCGGGCTGCCGATCTATGGGAGCGAGACGGCGTCGTGCATCAGTTCGCGGGGCGAATACTTCTTCCCGGTCACCGTGGACAAGGCAGGCGGCCAGGCCGATTTCCAGATGAGCTCGTACGATCTTTACGCACCACCCTGGGCGACTCCGCCGGACTGGGAATTCAAAGGACAGGATGAGTTCCCCTTCGTCGCTGGCGAATTCGTCTGGACGGGCTTCGACTATCTTGGCGAACCGACACCCTACAATTCAGACAGGACCAACCTGCTCAATTTCACCGATCCTGAAGAGAGGGCCCGCGCTGAAAAACAATTGCAGGAAGTTGGTCGGATACGAACGCCGTCGCGCAGCTCGTATTTCGGGATAGTAGACCTGGCTGGGTTTGCAAAGGACCGCTTTTACATCTACCAGGCGCGGTGGCGCCCGGAGCTCCCGATGGCGCACATCCTCCCGCACTGGAACTGGCCGGACCGCGTCGGGCAGGTGACCCCGGTGCACGTCTACACCTCAGGCGACGAGGCGGAGCTGTTTCTCAATGGTCAGTCGCTCGGCCGCAAGAAGAAGGGCCAGTTCGAGTACCGCCTTCGCTGGGACGAGGTCGTATACCAGCCGGGCGAGCTGAAAGTGGTCGCTTACAAGGCCGGTAAGAAGTGGGCTGAGGATGTCATGAAAACCACCGGCCCCGCCGCTCAGCTCGCCCTGCGACCCGACCGCGACCGCATTCAGGCCGATGGCCGTGACCTGTCATTTGTCACCGTCACCGTGGCGGACAAGTCCGGGCTGCTGGTGCCGCGATCGAAGAATGCCATTCGCTTCGAGATCGAGGGCCCGGGTGAAATCGTGGCGACGGACAACGGGGACGCGACCAGCTTCGAATCTTTCCAGGCCCCTGAACGAAAGGCGTTCAACGGCCTGGCGCTTGTCATAGTACGCGCCAAGCCCGGTCAGGCGGGAACCATCAAGCTGACCGCGAAATCGGAAAGGTTGACGGCGGGAAGCGCCACAATCAAGACGGTGGCGGAGAAATAGGACAAAAGGGGTCGCGGGGCCGCCGCTGGAGTTTTTCGGAGCCGCGCACGAAGCACTGCCTTTTCTGAGCCGCGCATGCAGCGCGGGTGTTGCGTAAGGTCGGAGAAGTGCGTTCGGCCCACAGAGACTGACGGACTTGCCATGGGCTGATGTCGTGCGGAGGCGAGATCGAATGGAGCCGCGCACGAAAGCGAACGGCAGTGAGGGTGTTGAAAATGTTGACTCTAAGTTCTTAAGGCCTGAAAGGCGGGCACATATTAGCCCAGGGCGAAGCGTGCTTTTCGCGTAGCCCTAGGTCAACACGGTCTCGACCGCGAAGCCCTGTAAGGGCGTAAGGTCCTGATAATGTTCGTTCTTGCGCCCTTTCAGGGCTTGTCTCCGCCTCTACCTTAGACCCAGGGCTGCGCACAAAGCGCTTCGCCCTGGGCTAATATGTGCCGGCCTTTCAGGCCTGAAGAACTTTCTCGACAGCCTCTTTCGTGCGCGGCTCGGAAAAACGCTACTCTCCTGTCGGGCCGCCGGATAATGACCTTCCGCCTTACCGGCTGATGCGCTCGTAAACGGCCCTTGCCTGCCGGTAGAGCGCCAGAGTTTCCGCCTTGTCTTCCGGCTTCCGAAAGACACCCTTGGTTTCTGTGTAACGGATCAACCGGTCGATCTTTTCGAGAAGTGCTCGGGCGTCGGCCGCGAACTGAACAGGTTTGCCGTCCAGCGTCAAATAGGCCGGGCTGGTGTGCGCGAAGACGACATTCCCGTCGGTCGCTTCGAAGCTTCTGATGGCGACCCACGAAGAGACTTTCGGTTCGAGATTCTCGCTCAGCTTGAAATCCGTCTTGCCTTGCGCGTCGTAAGTCCGCCAAACCAGGCCGTTGACGATCACGTCGACCCGCCGCAGCCCTTTCCGTGAGCGGACTACTGCCGCAATTTGGGCACTGTCTCCGGTCCGCAATTCGGTCTTACTGCCTGGGCCGACCTGCCCGTTGACCTGGAAATCAATCAGGGGCCCGTTGGTCGAGAAACTGCGGCCCTGCTTCAGAGCGCGCATGAAGTTGTCGTATGTGAGCGGTTGCCTGTCCAGGTGGACGTACACCCTGTCGTAGCCGACGGGGGTAGCCTTCACCCCGCTAGCCGACCCCCCGGAGAGCGGCAGCTCCAAGCCGCAGTTGAGAATCTGGTAGTAGGTATCCATCATCCAGTGGGCGAATTCGAGATCGCCGATGTATCCCATCTCAACCGGCCAATGCGACCACGGGATCAGGTCAGTGTCCACGTCGTGCGGGAGAAAATGGTTGCAGTTGATTTCGATGAAATCCAACTCGCCCAGCGCGACATTCACGAACGTATCGAGCCAGAACAGCTTGTCCCCTCCGACGTAGCCGCCTTGCTTGTGAGTCAGCCGCGTGTAGTGCGCGGCAGGAGGATAAAACTCGTCTCCCTGGAAAGGTATCGGGAGGTCGCGTGCCATGAGGATGACCGCCCCCGGTCCGCCTTGGATCCTTTCTACCTCTTCGGAGTTCGCGGTGAAGAAATGAGATGAATCAACCATGACCGGGAACTGACCTGCGTTGGGATACTGCTGGGACGCCGTCGTGCTCCAGACGTGGTACGTGATTGTCGGAGCGAAGTTCAGGTCTTCAGCGAGGAGAATCTGACCCAGTTCCTTCGGGTCCCGGTGCACGTGCATGTCCGCGGAGTACCAGCCCGCCTGGTTCATCGATGCCCACCGGCGCAGCGAAACCGAAACAGTCCTCCCCTCCTCCGCCTTAAATGCGAGCCGAGTCGGCTCATACTCGAGCCCGCGAACGACTTCGATCTCACACTGTGATGGCGTCAGATCAAAGGAATCGTTCCCGGTCAGCAGGAAATGCTCTTCGGCACCGCGGCGGTAGGCAAGTGCCCCGGGCGGGAAAACCGCCTTGCCGTCGCAGCGCAGGTAAGCCCTGGCGGCAACCGCCTGGCCCGTCTCCGCATCTTTGACTTCGATCCGAACCCTTTCCGCCAGAATCAGGGTCGACATGCAGATGAGCACCATGGACCCGAACAGAATTGAACGCGTCACGGCTGTCCTCCTGACGGAATAGTAGCCCGACTGCACATGCGGTGACCAGCATTCATCGGGGCGCGACACCTTCAATCAAGCCAACCACATCCAGGTCGTAGTCGGTGTAGCTCGTGTACGTTCCCCGCAACCACAGGACAGCTGTCCGCTTGCCGTCCCAAGCGGGGACGGTTGGCCGGATGTTGTCAACGGTTGAATCCCGGGTGATCGGCGTCCACCTCCAGGAGATGCCTCCGTTGCGGGTTATCCCTTTGAAAACCTCGTAGTGTCGTTTGCCGTCACCGGCACTGGCCAGCGGCCTACCGGTTGCCGGGTCCACATCGGCCGAAATATAGACAATGTTTTGGCGATTGGGATCGATGGAGGCTAGGCCGGTGTAATGCTCCTCGCCTCTGTAGAGACGGGTTCCCGCGAAGGCCATCTGGTTGTCGCTCCACCGCTTCCCATCCCAGCGGGCATAGCGGTATCGGTGGTCCTCGTCACTCAGGTGAACGGAGTAGACGGCAACGGGGTTGCCCGTCTCGTCGAGCTGGAGGTCGCTCGGCCACGCCCTGTGGCCGGCATCGCCGGCGAAGACACGAGTCAGCGAGGCTGGATCGGCCGGGCCGGCCTTCAATTCTCTTACTGTGGATCCATCGGTCCGGTGGACGGTGCCTTCCCGCAGAATGCCGTGAAACAGGCTTGTGGTCACGGATTGCTGAGGATGAGCCTCGCTGGCGATAAAGTGAATTGCGTCGCGACCGTTGGATGCGTACTTCAGATATGGGCGGATACGGTTCTCCGGATCGTTGGGGTTTTTCAGCAATTGAGCGAAGTACCTCCAGGTATTCCCCCCATCCGTGGAGACGGCAATGTTCGGGTCGTAACCGCGTCCGCGATGAAAGTCGTAGAGACGGCCGCTTTCCGCAGCCAGGCGGAACACGTTCGAGTAAGTCACGCCGGCTCCCAGGTCGGCCGTGTACTCGGGTCCCCAGTTGGCCGGATCGCCCGCGGCCGCGATCCGCCAGCGCATCAGGCGGTCTTCTCCGTGCTGCGAATATACGGCGAGCGTTCTCCCATCAGGCAGGGCGAGCAGAGCGGGGGAGTTGTGGTCGTCGGCAGGTCGCAGGCCCGGCGCGAGGACGTGAATGGAGCCGACGCCCCGTGTGATGTCGAAAACGGCGAGCTCGATGTTGCCGTCTCTCTGAGAACCGCCGCTTCCCGAGGCGTCAGCCACCGAACCAATCAACAATGCTCCGTCCCGGACGATGACTCGCTCGTCCTGAAACCAGCACCACCCACCGTTGTCGTTGAAAACGATAAGTTTGCCAGATACTTCGTTGTCTGCGCGCACGACCACGGAAAGGGCAAAAGCAACCAGCCCGGCGATGCTGAGACTGCGACGGTTCATGTGGTGATTATAAGGGACCAAACGACCACAACGACCATATGGACCACAAGGACCTCAAGGACAACAAGGACGAAGAGTGTTACTTTTGTCCTTGTTGTCCTTGGCTCCCTACAGCCCCCGGCAAATCATCCCCTGAAGCTCTTTTTCCGAAGGCGCCGGGCAGCCGAAGACCTTCGCCCAGACGTCGGGCTTTTCCATGCACAGATACACCGGCACATGGTCACCTGCACTCTCATGGATCCACCTCACCATTCGCCTGTAAATCTCTACCCTTAAGGGCTTTACATAGCGCAGCTTGCCGTCTTCACCCGGCACCAGCTCCCCCAGCGGCAGAATCGATTTCGGAAACCGCGTCTGCATGACGGCTTTCAAATCCCGGGTCATCCTCAAGCCGCCGAGCGAGATCCAGGCGACGGACCGGGCGGGGACGGTTCGGAAAATCTCGGCGACAAGCGCGGCGTATTCGTCGGCCCAGCCGGGATACTCCACGATCGGATCGAAATGGAAGGCGACGCGATAGCCAGCCGTAACGGATCTGAAAGCCGCGCTCAATCGCGCGTCGATAGAGGCCGTATTGAGCTCTTCGGTCTTCTGAATCGAACGCGGGTTCAAGGACCAGGCGAGGACTGTCTTCCCTTGATGATCCAAACCCAGCAGCCCGTCCACCTGGTCCGTCTTGGTCTTCAATTCCAGGACCGCATTCGTGCGTGAGGCGAAGAATTCGACCAGGAGCGGTCCGTACCCGGTCACAGCGTCTAGAGCGAGCGAATCGGCCAGCTGCCCTGTTCCGACTCGGAAAAACCCACGCGGGTTTGCCGAAAAGACCCTATCAAGCTCGCCGAATAGGGCTTCGCAATTGGCATAAATGATCAGGAACGGATTGGTGAGATAGGACTGCAGGAAACAGTAGGTGCAGTCCATGCCGCAATTCGTGCCGATGTTGATGACGGAGTAATTGCAGCAGACGTTCTGGATGCCAAGTCGCCCACGCCCTCCGGGGCATGCTTCGAAGAACGGGCCCCTCTGTGCTGCCAGCACCAGGTAACGCTTGGCGCTGCCGGTCGAGAGCGACCCCGTCTCACGCAGCAGCACCGCCAGGGAGTCGATCGATTCGAGGGGGACGTCCGGCAGCTCCCGCAAGGTTTTGCGCGTGATCGGGGATTCCCGAACCGATTCCTCGATGAAGATTCTTTCCGGTCGATATCGCTTCATACGCGTTGGTCTCGGCTGCAATCAAAGCAGGCCAAAAATTTCTTCCATCTCTTTCGTGTTTGCAGCCGCCCGAAGCCGCTCGGCCGCTTCCCGGAATTCCCCGGCACTGGCCGCCGAAAAAGACACAGTCAGACGGTCTCCCTCGAAATAAGCAGGGGGCCGAAGTCGAACCTCCGGTGGTAATCGCAATGCTACCTTCAATTCCCGATACTGGTCTTCAAGCTCCGACAGTGTGGGCATTCTAAGCCGGAGCAGAGAATGAAGCGCTTGCTCCAGTGCGGCGCTTGGGCTCTTACTGGACCCAGGATCGCCCTCGCCGATGGCTTGTTCCCAAATCTGCGTCGCGGACAGTCCGGTCTTGCGTCGCAGCTCGTCCAAAAGCTCGGTCAGCTTCTTCTGCGTATTCACGTTCAGCTTGAAGTGGGACTGAAGTCCGAGAAAGGTCTGTTGTTCGGCCTGTGTCCAGTGTGCGATGACGAGTGCCGTGTCGAGCTCGAGTCGCGAATCAACCATCGCCCGCTTCAGCTGCTCCGGAAGCTGATCAATATCCAAGTATCGCTGGAGGTGGAAGGCAGTAGGGCGGATTCCAAGCAGTGGCAGATATTCCTCCAGGACCTTCTGGCGTGATATTCCGAAATCCTCGATAAGCTTGGCGACAGCCGACGCCTTCTCCAGCTCGTGAAGCGGTCGAGAACCGACGTTATCGAGGATGGATTCGACGAACAGGTCTGAACGGCCGCACTTCCTCCTTACCCAGCAGGGCAGGTCCTCGAGTCCGGCATCAATGGCGGCCTGAGCCCTGCGGAAACCGCAGATGATCCTATGCTGACCCCCGTTGACCGGCTCGACGTGTAACGGGTTGATAATTCCAGTCTTCCTTATCGATGTGGAAAGCTGTTCCAAAGGGAACCAGGGCGGTGTGATCGCATAGGTACGATCGCCGAGATCCAGTTGCGAGGCACCCAGCACCTCAAGTCTGTCAAAGCGGCTAAGCATAACGCGTTTTACCACAGCGGTGAATTCGATATACAGTGTTGATTAGAGGCGATCATCCGCGGGTTCTTTTCGGGAGACTCGCCGGGTCGGGTTCGGGAAGGAACCGGACGATGCACGCGACTCTTCGGTTGAGAAGCAACCTTGGTACAAAAAAAACATCCAATGAGTTGTGCGCGTTGAATGGGTGATGCATTTATGGTAAGTTCGCTCGCACTTTTGGACGGTTTAATTCATCGGGCTTTACTCGTTAGTGAGCAGTTCTTTTACTAACGGTAGAATATTAAGGAGGTACTCACCGTGTCGATCGCCAGATCCGCTGAAGCTAAGCTACTCCTGCTGGTTCTCTTGGTCTTCCCTGTGTCGGCCTTGGTTTTGGCTCAGGAGCAACAGGCTCAGCAGACCCAACAACCGACTCCGGCGCAGCCTGCACCCGCCGGCCAGGAACAGCAGCAACAGGCCCAGGAGAGTGAACCCCCTCCGGACGTGATATACACTCCCGAGGAGTACGCTGTATACGACAAGGCGGTCAAGGAGCCCGATCCTGCCACGCGCGAAGACGCGATCATCGCGTTCATCAAGGCCAACCCCAAGTCTTCTCTCGTGAACTATGGGATCAGTAGCTACCTGGAGCTGATGCAGCAGTATATGAGCGAGGGGAACATGCAGAAGCTGGTGGTGGCCGGAGAAAAAATGCTCGCTCTCCGTCCCGACGAAATGCCTATCGTCTACAGGACCGGCGTTGGCTACTTCCAGACGCAGCAGCACCAGAAGGCAGTTGGGCCACTGGAAAAAGCGTATCAGAAGGAGCCCGATCCCAAGATCGCCTTTATGCTCGCCGTGTCCCACTCGGCACTTGGGAATGACGACAAAGTGGTCAAGTACGGTGAGATCGCTTGCGCCAGTTTCGAGCCGAAGGATTGCTACCAGATCCTGACTCAGTTGACCCGCGTTGCGCTTGACGGGAAATTGTGGGCCAAGGCCGCCGAACATGCCAAGAAGACGATGGCCGCCCTCGACCAGGTGGCCAAGCCAGCGGCCATTTCCCAAGCCGAATGGGACGACTACGTTGCGCGAGAGAAGGCGATCGCCTACTCCGCCATGGGCCGTCACGCGTACGAGGGAAACAACTTGCAGGCTGCGCTCGCCAACTACCAGTCAGCGCTTAAGACCTATAGGAAGCTGCCGGGACTCAACGCCGAGGCCTTCTACCACATCGGCATGGTTCACGTGAAGATGCAGAACGCCGAGGCGGCCATGAAGAGCTTTGCGTGCGGCCAGGCGCAAAAGGGCGCACCTCACCAGAAGCCCTGCCGCGACCAGCTGGAATACCTGTACAGGTATGGCCATGGTGACACGCTCGCCGGCTTGGATGAGTACCTGGAGCAGACACTGTCGACTTGCGGTAAGTCGTCCTGAGACGTTTCTTCTCCTCGGTCAGGCTCTCGTGCTATGGTGAAACACTCGCGCCTGGGCAAGGGAAGCGTTCAGAGCGAGGACTCACGAGAGCCCGACACGGATGAGCGGAGGCGACTACCTCAACGAACTGAACGACCAGCAGCGTTTCGCTGTCACCCACACAGAGGGTCCATTGCTGATACTCGCGGGAGCGGGGAGCGGCAAGACCCGAACGATCACCTATAAGGTCGTTCACCTGATTGCGCAAGGGATCTGTCGGTCGGAAAACATTCTGGCTGTTACCTTCACCAACAAGGCAGCCGAGGAAATGAGAAGCCGCATCGAGCGGCTTCTCCCCCCTGTCGAATCTCTTCCTCTCGTATCCACCTTTCATTCCTTCGCAGTGCGAGTGCTGCGCCGGCACGCCGATCGGTTGGGGTGGCGTCGCGACTTCAGCATCTTCGACGAGGACGATCAGAAGTCGATCCTCAAGCGGATCTACGAGGAGCTTCACCTGGATGACGCAGAGGTCCCGATCAGGAAGTCGCAGAGCACGATCGGCTCGGCAAAGAACAAGGCCTGGGACCCCGATCAGTACATGCAGAAGTCCGAGGACTTCGATGCGGCCCTCATCTACCGGGTCTATCAGCGCTATGAACGGTATCTGAAGGAGTCCAACGGGTTCGATTTTGACGACCTGCTCCTCAAGACCGTGGAGCTGTTTTCTCGTTTCCCGGAAGTTCGTGAGCTTTATGCCCGACGGTTCACCCATGTCCTGATCGACGAGTATCAGGACACCAACCTGCCACAGTTCGAGATGGCCCGGCACCTGGCCAGCATCCATCACAACATAACAGCCGTCGGCGACGAGGATCAGTCCATCTACCGCTTCCGTGGCGCGGACATCAACAACATCCTTCGGTTTGAACGCGACTTTCCAGGCGCGGTGATCGTCAAGTTGGAGCAGAATTACCGGTCCACGCAGAACATTCTGGATGCCGCGGGCGCCGTGGTGTCCAACAACCTCAAGCGGAAAGGCAAGGTCCTGTGGACCGATAAAGTGGGCGGGGAGGCGCTCGAGTTGTTCATTGCCAATGACGCGACCGAGGAAGCCGAATACGCCACCCGTCGAATGCGTGAGTACCTTGCCGGCGGGGAGTCCCGCATCGCCGTCCTGTACCGGACCAACTTCCAGTCCCGCCAGTTCGAAGAAGTCCTTCGGCGATTCCAGGTGCCTTATCGCCTCGTCGGATCGGTCAGCTTCTACAGCCGCAAGGAAATCAAGGACGCGTTGGCTTACCTGCGGCTGCTAAACAATCCGGACGACCCGGTTTCGTTGTTGAGAGTCATCAACGAGCCGCCGCGGGGCATCGGAAGGACGTCCGTCGACCGGTTGATCGATCACGCACGGACGAGCAAGCTGAATCTCTGGCAGGCGCTCGAAGACGCGCTGGCAAGCCAGCTATTCCCCGGGCGGATGCATCTGGCCCTTGAACGCTTCGCAAAAATCATGCGGGAAGCCGCGGCTCTCAAGGAGTTCCCTGTCCATGTGGCCCTGGAGTCGATTCTCGAGGCGAGCGGCTACATCGCGGCTCTGAAAGAAGAAGCGACGGAGGAAGCCGAGGACCGAATGTTGAACCTGCGGGAACTGGTGACGGTTGCCGAAGAATACAGCCGGCGCGGGCAGCCGCTCCAGGACTTCCTCGACTCGACCGCGCTGCATGCAGATTCCGACGACTACGACCCGAATGCCCCGGTCACACTGATGACCCTCCATAACGCCAAGGGTTTGGAGTTTCCCATCGTGTTTCTCGCCGGCTGCGAAGAAGGAGTTCTGCCCCACAGCCGCTCCACCTCGCAGGACGACCTGGAGGAGGAAAGACGACTGTGCTACGTCGGCCTGACCCGGGCCGAAAAGAAGGTCCATCTGAGTTATTGCCGACGAAGAAGGTTCTATGGCGGGGACTCCGAGGAAATGAACAAGCCCAGTCGATTCCTGTCCGAGATCCCGGCGCGCCTGGTCGAGCAGGTGCCCAGTGCTTTCCAGCAGTTCGCTTCCCGGCGTTCCCCGGGAGGGCTCTCGATTCAGACGTACAACTCGGTCGAAAGCATCCGCGGTTTTCTCGACCGAAAAAAGGATCAGAAGGGCGGCAGTAAGTCCGGATTCAAGACCGGAGCCGCAATCTACCACGAGCAGTTCGGGAGAGGCCGGATCCTCGAAGTACAGGAAGCCGGCGATGACCTCAAGATCACGGTTCAGTTCCCCGGACTGGGTATCAAAAAAATGCTTCAAAGCTATGCCAAGCTGAGGCTGATCTAGCGGAAGAGGGAATCTAAGGCACGGATTCGCTGTTCAGAATCCGCCGCTTTACGGCCCGGTTGGCGAGTTGTCGCCGACGATTCCTGCAACTACGTTCGGGGGGAGAGAACAATTGCCATCACAACTGCTGAGAACCAAAAACTTGGGAGAAATCCTGCGTTCCGCTGAAGACAGCACCCATACTCTAAAGCGGGCACTCGGTCCGGTGGAACTGACGCTTTTGGGGATCGGCGCCATTATCGGGGCGGGCATTTTCGCTCTGGTCGGAACTGCCGCGGCGGGCAGCCCGCCCGAACGGCTTGGCTCGGGACCGGCCATCATGGCGGCGTTCGTGATCACCGCCTTCGCCTGTGCGCTTTCAGCTCTCTGCTACGCGGAATTCGCCTCGGTCGTGCCGATTTCCGGAAGCGCCTACACGTATAGTTATTTCACCTTGGGCGAACTGGTCGCCTGGATTATCGGGTGGGACCTCATCCTGGAGTACGCGGTCGGAAACATAGCGGTTGCCATCTCGTGGTCCGGTTATATGAATCAGCTGTTGCGCGGTTTCGGAGTCAACCTGCCATTTTGGATGACGACCAACTACAACGCTCCCGGGCTGACTCCGGAGTTGATTGACAGCGCCCCTCACCTCTTCGGGCTTCCGGTACTCGTTAACCTGCCGGCCGTTTTCATCGTCGGCCTGGTGACCACTGTTCTGGTCATTGGCATCAAGGAAAGCTCCGTCTTCAACAGCATCATGGTGGTCATCAAGCTGGTCGTCCTGCTGTTTTTCATCGGAGTGGGCGCCTTCTACGTGAAGCCGGAAAACTGGGTTCCGTTTGCGCCCAATGGGTGGCAGCCCATAATGACGAGCGCTGCAGTGATTTTCTTCGCCTACATCGGATTCGACGCGATTTCGACCGCTGCGGAAGAGACCCGCGATCCTCAACGAAGCCTTCCGATTGCCATGATCGCCTCGCTCGCGGTCTGCACGGTTCTCTACGTGGCGGTCGCGGCGGTGCTGACGGGCATCATTCCTTACCACATGTTGAACGTACCGGAGCCGCTCTCTCTGGCCTTCAGTTACCTCAAGATGGACTGGGCGGCCGGGATCGTTGCTTTCGGGGCAGTGATCGCAACCACCGCGGTGCTGCTAGTCTTTCAGCTTGGACAGCCCCGGATTTTCTTTTCCATGTCGCGCGACGGGCTTCTGCCCAAGTGGTTCTCCACCGTGCATCCCCGGTTTCGGACCCCGCACGTGACGACGATCCTTTCGGGCGTGTTCGTCGCTTTCTTTGCGGCCTTCATGGACATCGCCGAAGCCGCGAATCTGAGCAGTATCGGGACGTTGTTTGCCTTCGTGCTGGTCAGCGGGGGGGTCATCGTTTTGCGCTACAACCAGCCCGGGCTGCGACGCCCGTTTCGCACGCCCCTCGTGCCGCTTATTCCGATCCTTGGCATCGGAACCTGCGGGTACCTGATGGTCTCTCTGCCTTGGACCACCTGGGTTCGGTTCGTTGTCTGGCTCGCAATCGGTTTGATCATCTATTTCTCATACAGCAGGCATCACTCGAAGCTTTACAGGCGGCCGGCCGGCGAATGAGGCAACGTGCAGACGACCACCAAGGCCGAAATATCTCTGGTTCTGATCACGTGCGTGTGGGGTACCTCCTTCCTCGTCGTAAAGGATACGCTGAGCCTTACGAACCCCTACTGGCTTCTCCTCCTGCGCTTCTCGGCAGCGACGGCGCTCGTTCTCCTGATCTTCCGGAGGTCACTCGCAAATATCGACAGGTCGATGGCATGGAAGGGGCTCTTGCTTGGGTTCGTTCTCTACCTCGGGTTCCTGTTCCAGACAACCGGGCTGGAATACACGACGCCTGCCAAATCGGCCTTCATCACCGGCGTCAACGTCATACTGGTCCCCTTGTTCGGGATCTTCGTTTTCCGGAGCCGAGTCACCCTGGACGTCGTCCTGGGCGTCTCGACGGCTTTTGTAGGCATCTTTCTTCTGACTCGACCCGACGACTTGGATCGGATCAACCGGGGCGACGTCCTGACGCTTTTGTGCGCCGTTGTCTTCGCGGTGCAGATTCTGCTGGTCGAACGGTATTCCCGCCAACTGCCCACCTCGCTGCTCACGGTTCTGCAGTTGGCGGGTACTGCCGCCTGGACCGTTCCGCTGGCGGCTCTTCACCAAGGTCCGGTGCTGCTCGGCTCAGGTTGGCAATTGTCTCTCGCGATCGGGTACCTGGCGGCGTTTTGCACTGCGCTTGCCTTTTTTGTGCAGATCCATGCGCAGAAGCATGTGAGCGCGGCGCGAGCGGCGCTCATCTTTTCCCTTGAACCCGTTTTCGCCGCCATTGCATCTACTCTATTCTATGGAGAACGTTTGAGTTCGCTCGAGTGGCTGGGCGGTTTCCTGGTCGTCGCCGGCGTCATCGTGGGGGAGCTTTCTGTGCTAAGATCGAAAACAGGAACCGCGGGCTGAAATGGTCGTATAAGTCCTTGACAGCAGTTGTAAAAGCTGTGGCATTACCTGAATTCCGCGGTTGACGGTGACCCCGCGTAATTCGAGGCAGATTGAAAGATAAGTTGGAGGAACAAATGGCAGATTTCAGGCAGTTCCTAAAGTCGAAAAAGGGACTCACCTTCCTGGCACTTTTGCTGACTCTTGTAATCGGTATCGGCATCGGCACGATCGTCAGTGACGGCGTCTTCAGCGCCGAGCAGCGCGATCAGGTCGCCGAGTTGAAAATCCAAGGGACGGGAACTCCGCTGGTGCTCGAGCGCGACGTCAATCTCGCGGAGGGTTTTGCGCGGGTCGCCAAGACAGTCGGGCCGGCAGTAGTGAATATCAGCAGCACGGCGATTATCAAGCAGCGGGTAACCCGTCGGAACAGCCCTCCGCAGGGCCCCGGAGAAGAGGGAGATCCCTTCCATGACTTCTTCGGCAATGACTTCTTCGAACGGTTCTTTGGCCCGGGTGTCCCTGGCGACCGCAAGGTGAACAGTCTGGGATCGGGCGTTATCGTCGACAGCAAGGGTTATATCCTGACGAATGATCACGTCGTCTCCTCAGCCGATAAGATCAACGTGAAGTTGTCGAGCGGTGAAACCTATATTGCGCGGATTGTAGGCGAGGATCGCGAAAACGATCTGGCGGTGCTCAAGATCGAGTCGACGAAGTCCCTGCCTTTCGCGAAAGTGGGCGATGCCAGCGCTGTCCGCGTTGGTGATTGGGTGCTGGCCATCGGAAGCCCGTTTGGTCTCGAGCAGACAGTCACGGCCGGAATCGTCTCCGCGACCGGACGTATCGGTTTCTCAAGCGCCAGCGGACGGATCATCCCGTTTACCCCGGGTGCTTTTGGTGACTACCTGCAGACGGACGCGGCCATCAATCCCGGTAACAGCGGTGGCGCTCTGGTCAACACCCGAGGAGAGATCGTCGGAATCAACACGTTTATCTCGACCAAAAGCGGAGGCTCTGAGGGAGTCGGTTTCGCAATCCCGTCGGCAGTTTTTGTTAATTCGTACAATCAACTCGTATCCAAGGGGAAGATTGAGCGCGGCTGGCTGGGCGTCACCATGAATCAGTACGACATGACGGAGGAACTGGCTCAGTACTTCGGTGTTGCCGGAACTGACGCCGGCGGCGTTCGAGACGGTGACGGTGTCGTGATCACCCAGTTGATCGACGAAAAGGGCGACGCCGCTCAGACGGGCCCCGCATACAAGGCCGGCGTTCGTCCGGAGGACGTGATCGTCAAGTTCGGGAGTCGGGAGATCGAATCGGTTTACGACCTGCGTTCCGCAGTAGCCAACACCCCGCCAGGCCAGACCGTCCCGGTCGTGGTCGTTCGCAAGGGGCAGGTAGTGAATCTGAAGGTGACGTTGGCCGAGCGGACCTTGGAACAGCTGGACGCGTCGGAGCGAGAGAGCTTGTCCTTGGACGATCGGGAAGAGCCCGAGAAACCGAAGGAAATCGGGCTGGAGTTCGGAACTCTGTCCGACCGGGACGCCGAACGTCTCGGCCTGAAGGAGGAACGCGGCGTCCGAATCCTGGCGGTTGCTCCTGGTAGTCTCGCCGACGAGGCGGGCCTCGACGAGAATATGGTCATCACTCATGTCAATGGGACTCCGGTGCGGCGAAGCCAGGAGTTCTACGACAAGATCAAGGCCATGCCTTCAGGGAAGGGCGTTGTCCTGCGCATCGTGGCGGTGCCGTTCAACGAGAACCGACAGCCCGGACCGCCGGCCATCGCGTACACATCGTTCGTGAAACCGTAGTAAGACAGACGGGGAGACAAGGAGACAAGGAGAGGGGGAGACAAGGAGACAGGGAGACGGGGAGACAAGGTGAAGCCGATCGTCTCTATACCGCTTTCTTTATCCGTGCCCGTTTTCCCTGGCTTCTATTCCGCATTCCGCAATCCGCAA
>Ga0209077_1000112_pt1 | contig 19628 bp, 14 predicted proteins | sample PPLLak1March2015_FD_187247 | JGI IMG/M metagenome (GOLD analysis project Ga0209077, IMG submission 187247) | Freshwater sediment microbial communities from Prairie Pothole Lake near Jamestown, North Dakota, USA - PPLs Lake P7 Core (1) Depth... | ecosystem: Environmental > Aquatic > Freshwater >... | reverse complement strand
TCCGTCGGCCACGTCTCGGTGCAGGATGGCGGTGCGCAGCTAGCCGCCAGCCTGCTCGATGTGGCCGACGGCATGCGGGTGCTGGACGCCTGTTCCGCGCCGGGTGGCAAGACCGCGCACCTGCTGGAGCTGGCCGACCTCGATGTGACCGCGCTGGATCATGACAGCAAGCGCCTGCAAAAGGTGGAACAGAACCTGCATCGCCTCGGATTGAAAGCCAAATGCCTGGTTGGCGATGCTGCCGTGCCGGAGAAATGGTGGGACGGCAAGCCCTTCCAGCGCATTCTCGCCGATGTGCCGTGCAGTGCTTCCGGCGTGGTGCGCCGCCACCCCGACATAAAATGGCTGCGGCGCGAAAGCGACATCGCCCAGTTCGCAACGCAACAGTCCAGCATATTGGATGCGCTGTGGCGTTGCCTGGAGCAAGGTGGTAAATTGCTCTACGTCACCTGTTCCGTCTTTGCCGAAGAAAACGGCCAGCAGATCGTGGCTTTTCTGCAGCGCCATGCCGATGCGGAGTTGCTGCCCTTGCCTGGCAGCGCGGAACTGGACTTGCAACTCTTACCTGATCAAGAACATGATGGCTTTTATTACGCCCTTCTCACCAAACTTTAGAGTTTTTGTCGCCGTGTTGCTGCTGGCCTTTGCCAGCGTCGCGCGCGCCGAAAGCGGGATTCAAGTCAAAGCGGCCGAATTAAACCTGGTGGAGGAGGTTTACCAACTCAAGGCCGATTTCGAGGTGAATTTCAGCCAGGCGGTTGAAGACGCCCTGAACAAGGGTGTACCACTCAACTTTACCGTCGAATTTGAACTCAACCGGCCGCGCTGGTACTGGCTCGACGAAAGCATCGCCAGTATCCAGCAGCAGATTCGCATCAGCTATCATGCCCTGACCAAGCAATACCGCCTGCAGGTGCACGAGCAGCAGAAATCCTTTACCTCGCTGGCGGAGCTGAAGGCGGAGCTGGGCCGTATTCAGGAGTGGAAGGTGGTGGAGCGCTCCCAGCTGAGGAAGCGATACAGTTATGAAGCGCTGATACGCATCAAGCTGGACCAGTCCCAATTACCCAAACCATTGCAAGTGAATGCCCTGACTTCCAAGGACTGGAATATGGAGTCCGAGTGGTATCGCTGGACTTTAACGCCCTGATATATAAATGAAATATGTAGTATTTTTGGCGGTTGCGCTGGGTACGGTACTGCTCTTCCTGCTGTCCCGTGCCAGCAGCAACACCGCCGCATTCTCGCAGAATTACACTCTGTTGCTGGTGCTGAATCTCGGCGTAGCCGTATCGCTGTTGGGCTTGATCGGTTACCAGCTATGGGTGCTGTGGAAGAAGCTCAAGGCGCGGGTGTTCGGAACCAAGTTGACCTTGCGCATGTTGTGGATGTTCGCGCTCATGGCGCTGCTGCCGGGCACGCTGGTGTACGGCGTGTCGGTGCAGTTTCTCAACAAGAGCATCGAATCCTGGTTTGACGTGCGCGTCGACAATGCTCTGGAAGGTGGCCTGAGCCTGGGCCAGAGCGTGCTCGACAACCTGTTGCAGGACCTAGCGAAAAAAGGCGAGGTGATGGCGCTGTCCTTGGCGGACAATCCTTCCTCCGAGCATTTGACCCAGCTCAACCGCTTGCGCGAGCAGATCGGCGTGCAGGAAGCGACGCTGTTCAGCGGACGCGGCAAGTTGCTGGCGGTCGCCAGCAGCGAACAAAGCAGCTTCCTGCCGGATTTGCCCACTGCCGCGATCCTGCGCCAGGTGCGCCAGCAACAACCCTATACGGAAATCAAGACGGTTCCCGGTAAAGGATTGTATTTGCATGTGGTGGTACCCGTTAACGTACTTACCTTGAGTGAGGACATGCGCATTCTGCAACTGATGCAACCTGTGCCCGAACGCCTCTCCCGGGATGCCGAAACGGTACAGGCGGTGTATCGCGATTATCAGGAGTTGTCATTTTCGCGCTTGGGGCTCAAGCGTATTTATGGCCTGACCCTGACCCTGACTTTGTTGCTTGCGCTGTTGTCGGCTATCGCCCTGGCCTTCGTGTTGTCGGAAAAGCTTTCCGCCCCTCTTGGCTTGCTGGCGGAAAGCACGCGTGCCATCGCCAAAGGAGACTTTACCCAGATCAACCCGGTGCAGAGCCGCGATGAACTTGGTGCATTGACCCTTTCCTTCAACCGCATGACGCGCCAACTTGCGGATGCTAGCGCGACGGTGGAGAAAAAACAGCAGCAACTTGAGGGAGCCAAGATTTATCTCGAAAGCATCCTGGCCCACCTTTCCTCCGGAGTGCTGACGTTCGACGAGCGATTTCACCTGCGCGCTGTAAATCCGCGTGCCGGCGAGATACTGGGCACGGACTTGAGCGCCCTGCGAGGGTTGCCCCTGCCGGCCTGGGGAAGCCGCGATTTCGCCTTGCAGCCCCTGGCTCATGCCATGGCGGAGCAATTCGAACTGTCAGCTGACAAGGAATGGCACAAGCAGATCGAGTTTTCCAGTCCGGCCGAAAACCGCGTGCTGCTGGTACGCGGGACCCATTTGCCGGGCATGGTCGATAATGGTTACGTGGTAGTGTTCGATGATATTACCCATTTGCTGCAAGCCCAGCGAGACGCGGCCTGGGGTGAAGTGGCGCGTCGCCTGGCGCACGAGATCAAGAACCCGCTGACCCCGATCCAGCTTTCCGCGGAGCGTCTGGAGCATAAACTGGCGGACAAGCTGAGCCCGCCGGACGCCGAGGTGCTGACACGCTCCACGCGGACCATTGTCAATCAGGTAGCGGCGCTGAAAAGCATGGTGGACGCTTTTGCCGAGTATGCGCGTTCGCCGCAGCTTAATTTGCAGTTGCTGGATCTCAATCAACTGGTACAAGAAGTGCTGGCCCTGTATGAAAGCTCGGGCGCTCGCATCGAAGTGACTCTGGCGGGAGAGCTACCGCTCATCAATGGCGACGCCACGCTGTTGCGCCAAGTGATGCACAACCTGCTGCGCAATGCCGAGGATGCTTTATCAGGTGCGCTACAGCCCGTGATTACGGTGCTTACCGAGGCGGCTGGCGACAAGGTGCGGTTTTCCATCGCCGACAATGGAAGTGGCTTTCCGGAGCAACTCATGGGCCGCCTGTTCGAGCCCTACGTCACCACCAAGTCCAAGGGCACGGGACTGGGATTGGCGATAGTGAAGAAAATCGTGGACGAACATCACGGCCTGATTCAGGCTCAAAATATCGAACCGCATGGGGCACGGGTGTGTATCCAGTTGCCCTGTTCAGCGCGTTCAGGAGAAGTAGTCTAATGAATACCAACCAAATTCTGGTGGTGGATGATGAAGCGGGCATCCGCGAACTGTTGCGTGAAATTCTGGAGGACGAGGGTTACCAGGTTCGCCTGGCGGAAAATGCCACTACGGCCCGCGCCATTCGTGCCGAGGGCCGCCCCGATATGGTGCTGCTCGACATCTGGATGCCGGACAGCGATGGCATCACCTTGCTCAAGGAGTGGGCGAGCTCCGGCTTGCTTACCATGCCGGTGGTAATGATGTCGGGCCATGGCACGATCGATACCGCAGTAGAAGCAACGCGTATCGGCGCTTTCGATTTCCTGGAAAAACCGGTTGCCTTGCAGAAGTTACTGGCCACTGTGAAACGTGCGCTGAAACGCGGCGAGGCGGATTTCCAAGGCGGACTGGGCCTGTCCAGCCTGGGCAAAAGCGCGATGATAGATGAGCTGAAAAAGCGCTTGGAACAGGTGGCGAACCTCTCTAGTCCATTGCTGTTGCTGGGGGAAAGGGGGGCCGGAGCCGAATTGTGCGCCAGCTTTTTGCGTCAGCCCAACACACCGCTGCTTACGCCGGAAACGTCGGCATGGCTGACGGAAGACCCGCTCTCCATGATCGAACAGGCGCGCGATGGCGTGCTGTTCGTAGCGGAGATCGCCACACTTAACAAGCTTGAGCAGAAAGGTCTGCTCTTCGTGTTGGGGCGGATCGATAAAAGCAATGTGCGATTGGTGTGCGCTGCCAGCGAACCGCTGCCGCTGCTGGTGGAGGAGGGGCGGTTCGATGCCGGCCTGTTCCAGGCGCTGAGTGGCGTGACCCTGAGTGTTCCCCCTTTGCGCGAACACCGCGAGGATGTCCCCGAACTTGCCAACCGTGTGTTGGCGCAATATGTCGAGGCAAAAGAAGCGCCACAGCGCCATTTCAGCGTGGCGGCGCTGAATGCGCTACGCAATGAAAATTGGCCGGGCAACTTACCGCAGCTCAACAACGTGGTGAAAACGCTGGCCCTGACCTGTCTCAATGAGGAAATCACCCCGCAGGACGTGAGCCGGGTGCTGGCTCAGTTTGCGCCCGCCGCTGCAGCCGAAACCTTGCCCGGGCTGCCGCTGGATCTGCCTTTGCGCGAGGTCCGGGACATGTTCGAGCGCGCTTATTTCGAGCACCATATCGCCAAGGCCGGAGGCAACATGAGCCGGGTGGCGGAGAATGTAGGGCTGGAGCGTACTCACCTGTATCGCAAGCTGAAGCAGCTGGGTGTCAGGTTTTCCCGCAAGACGGAAGAGTAAGGCGCTGGCGGCGCTGCGCCGGAAGGCTTAAAATCCGCTCTTCCCTTCATTCCCAAGTGGTGCGCAAGTGAAAATCGTGATTCTGGGTGCCGGGCAGGTCGGTGCGTCGGTAGCGGAAAATCTGGTTCGTGAGTCCAACGATATTACCGTGGTGGACATCGACCCGGCCAAGCTGCAGTATCTTCAGGACCGCTTCGATTTGCGTACCGTGCTCGGTTTTGCCTCGCATCCCGATGTGTTGCGCCGGGCCGGCATTGAAGATGCGGACATGCTATTGGCTGTAACGCAGAGTGACGAAACCAATCTGGTGGCCTGCAAGCTTGCCCACACCTTGTTCAACACTCCGACAAAAATTGCGCGCATCCGTTGTACCGATTATCTCAACCATGAAGGCCTGTTCTCTCCAGAGAACTTTGCGGTGGATTACATCATCAGCCCGGAAGAGGTGCTGACGGATTACATTCGCAAGTTGATCGAATATCCAGAAGCCTTGCAGGTGCTGGACTTTGCCCATGGCAAGGTGCGCCTGGCGGCGGTGCGCGCGTTTCACGGTGGTCCGCTGGTGGGCCATGAGTTGCAATACCTGCGCAAGCACATGCCGCATATAGATACACGCGTGGCGGCGATTTTCCGTCAGGATCGCCCCATTATTCCAGAAGGCAAGACCGTGATCGAGGCGGGGGACGAGGTGTTCTTCGTCGCGGCGGCAGAAAACATTCGTGTGGTGATGCGCGAAATGCGCCATCTCGACAAGGCGGCCAAGCGCGTCATGATCGCGGGCGGGGGCAATATCGGACGGCGTCTGGCCGGGAGCCTGGAGCGACATTATCAGGTCAAGTTGATTGACCACAACAAGAAAAATAGCGAGCGCCTTGCTGCCGAGTTGTCCAATACCCTGATCCTGTTTGGAGATGCCACGGATCCCGACCTGCTACAGGCAGAAAACATTGAGGACATGGACGTTTTCTGCGCGCTGACCAATGACGATGAAAATAATATTATGTCCGCATTGCTGGCCAAGCGCATGGGCGCGCGCAAGGTTATCGCCCTGATCAATCGCAGCGCCTACGTGGATCTGGTCCAGGGCGGCCAGATCGATATTGCCATTTCTCCCGCCCAGGCCACCATCGGCAGCCTGCTGGCTCATGTCCGGCGCGGCGATATGGCCGTGGTTCATTCCCTGCGGCGCGGCGCGGCGGAGGCTTTGGAGGCTATTGCCCATGGTGATGCCAACACCTCCAAGGTGGTAGGCAAGCGCGTGGAACAGATCGATTTGCCGCGCGGGGCCACGATCGGCGCTGTTGTGCGAGGTGACGAGGTGTTGATCGCCCACCACGACACCGTGATCGAAAGCGAAGACCACGTCATCATTTTCGTGGTGAACAAGCAAATGATCTCCAGAATCGAGAAACTGTTCCAGGTTGGGATTGGGTTCTTCGGATGAGAAATGTTTTTCCCATTGTTCATGTGCTGGGCATGGTTACCATGTTGTTTAGTCTGGCCATGCTGGTGCCTTTGATACTGTCCTGGTGGCTTCAGGATGGTGCGGTCGCCGCCTATGATGAAGCCATTGCGGTAACCTTTTTTTCCGGCTTGGCGGCCTGGTTTGGCACCCGCCATTTCAAGCGCGAGCTGAAGATTCGGGATGGCTTCCTGCTGGTGGTGCTGATCTGGTCTACCTTGCCGGCCTTTGCCTCTATTCCCTTGCTGATCCAGATTCCCGGCCTGAGTTTCACCGATGCCTATTTCGAGTGCGTTTCCGGCTTGACCACTACGGGATCTACCGTGTTGTCCGGACTTGACCAATTGCCGCCCTCGATCAATTTCTGGCGTGCCGAACTGGTATGGCTAGGCGGTATGGGTTTGATCGTGCTGGCGGTGGCGGTGCTGCCCTTGTTGGGCATCGGTGGGCGCCAACTCTACAAGGCGGAAACGCCGGGGCCGATGAAGGATAGCCAGTTGACGCCGCGCATTACAGAAACTGCCAAGGGCCTGTGGCTGGTCTATGCGGGCATTACGCTGGCCTGCATCCTTTCCTTCCGTGCGGTTGACATGACCTGGCTGGATGCGGTAATGCATGGATTTACCACCATGGGTTTGGGGGGGTTTTCTTCCCACGATGCCAGCTTCGGCTATTTTGATTCTCCCGCGATCGAGGCGGTGACCATCGTGTTCATGCTGATTGCGGGCATCAATTTCGCCACCCATTTCATGGTCTGGCGCGGCAAGAGCTTTTCCCCCTATCGCCGTGACCCGGAGGCGGGAATGTTCCTGGGGGTCACGCTTGCCAGTTGTCTGGGTCTTGGCGGCTACCTGTTTCTTAATGGGGTCTATCCGGATTTTCTTACTGCCCTGCGCTATGCGGCCTTCAATACGGTGTCAATCGCCACCAGTACCGGTTTTGCCAATACCGATTTCAACCTGTGGCCGATCTTCGCCCCGCTGTGGATGTTGTTCCTCTCCAGTTTTGCTTCCAGTTCGGGTTCCACAGGTGGCGGCATCAAGATGATTCGCGCCCAGTTGCTCTATAAGCAGGTTTATCGCGAACTGAACAAGTTGCTGCACCCGGATGGTGTCATACTCACCAAACTGGGCGGCCAGGTCATCCCGAACAAGATTATTTACGCCGTGCTGGCTTTCGTGTTCATCTACATGGTGACCATCGTTTCCATGACGCTGATTCTTACTGCCTCTGGCCTCGATGTGATCACCGCGTTTTCCGCTACAGTAGCTTCCATCAACAACACCGGTCCTGGATTGAATCAAGTGGGGCCGGCAACCACCTATGCCATCCTGAATGATTTCCAGACTTGGGTATGCATTTTTGCCATGCTGTTGGGACGCCTGGAGTTGTTTACGCTGATCATCGTACTTACCCCGGCGTTCTGGCGAAAATGAGCGCGGCTATTATTCAAAACCTTGAAAAAATGCTCGCCACCGGCAAGGATAGCGCCTTGTTGCGTTTCAGCCTGGGTAATGAGTACCTGAAACTGAACCAGGCCGATGCGGCAGCAGCGCATCTGCAACAAGCGGTGGCGCTTGATTCCGGTTATTCTGCTGCGTGGAAGCTATTGGGCAAGGCGCTGGTGGCGGCCCAACGCCAGGACGAGGCGCTCGCGGCCTACCGGCAGGGTATCGCCGTTGCCGAGAGCAAGGGCGACAAACAGGCGGCCAAGGAAATGACCGTCTTTGCGCGCCGTATCGAAAAGCGTCTGGGTGCGGCTACGGATGGGAAAAGTAGTTAACCACGGAGAACACGGAGTGCACGGAGTAAAAACACGGTAGTACGTTTCTTTGCTTCACTCTTGAGTGATGCACAAATCCAAAGATAGCCTTTCTCCGTGCACTCCGTGTTCTCCGTGGTTAAATTTTCTGTTTTCAGGATTAGTGCGCCTGCTCCCAGTTGTCGCCTTCACCCACGTCGGCCACCAGCGGAACCGCCAGCTTGGCAACGCCAGCCATGAGGCGTGGCAGTTCATGCTTGACCGTAGCCAGTTCCGCCTGCGGTACTTCCAGTACCAGTTCGTCGTGCACCTGCATGATCAGCAGGGTTTGCATTTTCTCTTTTTGCAGCCAGCGGTGAACGGCAATCGTCGCCAGCTTGATCAGGTCGGCGGCTGTCCCCTGCATCGGCGCGTTGATCGCGGCGCGCTCTGCGCCCTGGCGGCGCTGGCCGTTGGCGGCGTTGATTTCCGGCAGCCATAAGCGGCGACCGAACACGGTTTCCACGTAGCCCTGTTGTTTCGCCGCTTCGCGGGTGCGCTCCATGTACCTGGCCACCCCAGGGTAGCGTTCGAAGTAGCGCTCCATGTAGGCCTGGGCGGCGCCGCGTTCGATATTGAGCTGGCTGGCCAGGCCGAAAGCCGACATGCCGTAGATCAGGCCGAAGTTGATTACCTTGGCGTAGCGACGTTGTTCCGAGGTCACTTCAAGCGGCGTGCAGGCAAAGATCTCCGCCGCCGTGGCGCGGTGGACATCCTCACCGGCCTCGAAAGCGCGCAACAGGTTGGCGTCGCCGGAGAGGTGGGCCATGATGCGCAGCTCGATCTGGGAATAGTCGGCAGAAACGATGCGGCTTCCGGGCGGGGCGATGAAGGCCTCGCGGATGCGTCGCCCTTCCTCGCTGCGCACCGGGATGTTCTGCAGGTTGGGGTCCGAGGAGGCCAGTCGTCCGGTCACCGCCACGGCCTGGTTGTAGCTGGTGTGCACGCGACCGGTGGCGGGATCCACCATGCGCGGCAGCTTGTCGGTGTAGGTGGATTTCAGCTTGGCCATGCCACGGTAGTCGAGCAGGATTTTCGGCAGCGGGTAGTCTAGCGCCAGCTGTTGTAGCACATCTTCGTCGGTGGAGGGGGCGCCGCCTGGGGTTTTCTTCTTGACGGGCAGACCCAGCTGGCCGAACAGAATTTCCTGTATCTGTTTCGGCGAGTTGAGGTTGAAGGGTTGACCGGCCAGCAGGTAAGCCTCCTGTTCCAGCGTCAGCATTTTCTCGCCCAGTACGCGGCTTTGCCGGGCCAGCAGGCTGCTGTCGATCAGTACGCCGTTGCGTTCCACGTGAAACAATACCTGTGAAACCGGCAGCTCGATTTCGCGGTAAATGAATTCCAGCCTGTCATTGCTGCTGATCTGTGGATACAGGTTGTGATGCAGCTGCAGGGTGATGTCGGCATCTTCGGCGGCATAGGTCGTCGCCGTGTCGAGCGCTACTTCCTCGAAGCCGATCTGTTTCGCGCCCTTGCCCGTGACTTCGGCGTAGGTCAGCGTTTTGATGCCGAGGTGGCGCGCGGCGAGCGCATCCATGTCATGCGTTTTGTGACTCTCCAGCACGTAGGATTGCAACAGCGTGTCGTGGACGATGCCCCGCAGGGCGATGCCGTGGTTGGCGAAAATGTGGCTGTCGTACTTGAGATTTTGCCCCAGCTTGGGCATGGCGGGGTTTTCCAGCCACGGCTTGAGGCGCTGCAGCGTTTTGGCGAAATCCAGTTGTTGCGGCACGCCGGCATAATGGTGCGCCAGGGGCAGGTAGGCGGCTTGATGGGGATCAATGCAAAAGGAGATGCCCACCAGTTTGGACTGCATCGGGTCGAGGCCGGTGGTCTCGGTGTCCAGGCTGACCAGTTCTGCCTGTTCGAGGCGGGTCAGCCAACGTTCCAGCTGGCTCTCGTCGAGGATGGTCTCATACTGGGGGTCAGGCCGTACCGCTCGTGCTGCCGGGGCGGGTTCGCTGGCGCTGGCAGTTGGCAGCTCGCGCAACCAGGTTTTGAATTCCAGGCGTTCGTAGAGTTCGCGCAGTCTGGCGTTGTCCTGCGGCCCCGCGGTCAGTTGCGGCAGGCTGACCGGCAAGGGCACGTCGCAGCGAATGGTGAGCAATTCGCGCGCCTTGGGCAGCCAGTCCAGCGTGTTGCGCAAATTCTCCCCCACCGCGCCGCCTACCTCCTGGGCGTGCGCCATCAGATTATCCAGTGTCTGGTATTGGCCGAGCCATTTGACCGCCGTCTTGGGGCCGACTTTGGCTACGCCGGGGACATTGTCCGCGCTGTCGCCGATCAGGGTAAGGTAGTCGACGATGCGTGCCGGGGGCACGCCGAATTTTGTCGCGACGCCATTTTCGTCGAGCGTTTCGTTGGACATGGTGTTGATCAGGGTAACCTGTCCGTTGACCAGCTGTGCCATGTCCTTGTCGCCGGTGGAAATTACGGCGCGCATCCCCGCTTCCGTGGCGAGACTGGCCAGGGTGCCGATCACGTCGTCCGCTTCCACGCCTTCCACCGCCAGCAGCGGCCAGCCCATGGCGCGGATGGCGTCGTGCAGCGGCTCGATCTGGGCGACGAGTTCTGGCGGCATGGGTGGGCGGTGCCCCTTGTAATCGGGATAAAGTTCGTCGCGGAAGGTCTTGCCTTTTGCATCGAACACGCAGGCGCTATAATCGGCCTGGTAATCCTGATGCAGGCGGCGCAACATGTTGAGCACGCCATAGATGGCGCCGGTCGGCTCGTTGTGGCGGTTGCGCAGATCGGGCAGGGCGTGGAAGGCGCGGTAAAGGTAGGAAGAGGCGTCGACCAACAATAGTGTTTTCATAGGCGAGAAAGAATACTCAATGAGTGCGGAAGAAAAACTACCCAAGCCCCTCGATCCGGACCTCCTGACGCAAGGTTTTTCGGCGCGGGAGTCGTGGCGGGTGTTTGGGATTATGGCAGAATTTGTCGAATCCACCGAACGCCTGAGCGCCATCCGCCCGGCCGTGAGCGTCTTTGGCAGCGCGCGCATCCCGCCAGATCACCCTTATTATATGCTGGCTGAACAGATCGCACGGAAGCTCTCGGATGCCGGCTTTGCCGTCATTTCGGGCGGTGGCCCCGGGATCATGGAGGCTGCCAACAAAGGGGCTTTTTTCGGCGCTTCCCCCAGCGTCGGCCTGAACATCCAGTTGCCCCACGAACAGCATACCAATCCATATCAGGACATCAGCCAGACCTTCCGCCATTTTTTTGCGCGCAAGGTGATGTTCGTCAAGTATGCCACCGCATATATCGTGATGCCGGGCGGCTTCGGCACACTGGATGAACTGATGGAGGCGCTTACCCTGGTGCAGACCGGAAAAATCAGGAAGATCCCCATCATCCTGGTCGGGGAGTCGTTCTGGTGTGATTTGCTGCACTGGTTCCGCACTACGCTGGTTCGGGAAAAAGTGATCAGTGCGGAGGACCTCAATTTGATCCAGGTGATCGACGAGCCGGATGCAATCGTGGGGGCTATTTTCAAATATTACGAAAGCCGGGGCTTCGAGCCCTCCCCTGCAGAGCGGGAAATTCAGCTCAATCTATAATTTGATGCTTATCCGCTACGGCGGCAAGCGGTATAATCCGCCTTCAATCTTCCTCTTAGGAATTGTCATGCGTCGTTTTATTCCCCTGTTGATGCTGTGTGCCTTGCCCGCCTTTGCTGATCAGGCCACCATCCCGTCAGGCCTGCAGCCCCTGCCCGAGCCGCCCGCACCTCCGCCCGGCTTTGAACCAGACCCTGCTCTCGAGCCCCAGGTGACCATCACCAAGCGCGGCGAGGATCAGGTGGAAGAGTTCCGCATCAACGGCAAGCTTTACATGATGAAAATCACGCCTCGCCACGGTGTGCCGTATTACCTGATCGACGATAAAGGCACCGGCCAGTTTGTGCGTCAGGGTGAAGTGAGCCCCGGCATCCTGGTGCCAATGTGGTTGCTGAAGTCCTTTTAGGTTTATAGCAGCCCCAGGGCTGATTACGACATGTCCGTTTTTACCACCGTCAGCAACGCGCAACTCGAGCTCTGGCTAAAAGGCTATGCCCTCGGTTCCCTGCAGGATCTGCAGGGGATTTCCGCCGGTATCGAAAATACCAACTACTTCGTCACCACCAGCCATGGGCGCTACGTGTTGACGCTGTTCGAGAAGCTCGGCGCCGACGAGCTTCCCTACTTCATCAATCTCATGGCGCACCTCGCGCATCACGGTATTCCCTGCCCGGCGCCGGTCGCCAATCTGCGTAACGGTTATCTGGGAGAACTCAATGGCAAGCCGGCTTGTATCGTGAGTTGCCTTGAGGGGCAGTCACTGCATGAGACCACGCAGCATCACTGCGGCGAAGTGGGCGAAATGCTAGCTGCGATGCACCTGGCGGGTCAGACTTACCCCGCCCAGATGCCCAATCCGCGCGGCCCTCACTGGTGGAAGACCACCGCCCCGCAGGTCATGCCTTTTCTCGACGCAGCAGATGCCGCCCTGCTGGCGGAGGAGTTGCGTTTCCAGTCGCTCTACCGCTTCGAGGACCTGCCGCGCGGCGTGATCCATGCCGACCTGTTCCGCGATAACGTGCTGTTCAAGGGCGACAGCGTTGGCGGGCTGATCGATTTTTATTTTGCCTGCAACGATGTCTGGCTCTACGACCTGGCGATCACAGTCAATGACTGGTGCGTCAACGCCGGGGACGGGACGCTGGACCCGCAACGCATGGCGGCCATGCTCAAGGCGTATCACGGCACCCGTCCGCTGAGCGCGATCGAGCGTGGCGCCTGGCCGGTGATGCTGCGTGCTGCGGCCCTGCGCTTCTGGCTGTCGCGCTTGTACGACTTTCACTTTCCACGCCCGGGCGAGATGACTTTTGCCAAGGACCCCAAACATTTCCGCCGCATTTTGCAGCACCACGTCAGCCACCACGACGCGCTGCAGCAGATGTGGATTTGAGAAAAAGATAGCGCCATGACAGAAATGACAAGGGTAGAACACGTCGAACCACGCACGGTTGACGTGTCGCAGGGGTGGCGCTGGATTGTTGCCGGTTTTCGGCTGTTCGCCAAGAACCCACAGATCTGGATTGTTTTTTTCCTCATTTACCTGGTGGTTGAGCTGGTGCTGGCGGTTTTTGTGCCGGTCGTGGGCGCGATTGGCTCGGCCTTGCTCGACCCTATTTTTCTTGCCGGCTTCATGGCGGGCTGTCGCGCGCTGGAACTGGATGAAGATCTGGAAATCACCCACCTGTTTGCTGGTTTTAGTGCCAATGTAAAACAGCTGGCGACGCTGGGCGGACTTTACCTGAGCGGCAAGCTTCTCATCGTCATGCTTGCCATGGGACTGACCAGCGTGGTGTACGGGCCCATGCCGCAACTTGACCTGGCCAATCTGGATGCCGCCGACCCGGCCCTTCTTCCATTGCTGATGCAATATATGGTGATGGGGGCGCTGGTGATGGCCTTGCTGGTGCCGCTACTCATGGCTTACTGGTTTGCCCCGGCGCTGGTGCTGTTCGACGGCCTGTCCGCCACGCAGGCGATGAAGCTGAGCTTTGCCGCCTGTTTGCGCAATATCTTGCCCTTTACGCTGTATGGCGTGGCCGGCGTGGTGCTCTTCGTGCTGGGCTCGATTCCGCTCGGTCTCGGCCTGCTGGCCGTTATCCCGGTGCTGTTCGCGACTTCCGTGTATGCTGCATACCGCGATATTTTCGTGGTGGTGAGCGGGGAAAGTTAACCCGCTTCCAGCTTGGCGTACTCCAGCGCCAGCCATTTCACCCCGGCGTGACTAAAGCTCACCTGCACCCGCGCATCCGCGCCGCGCCCCTCGCTATTGATGATAATTCCCGGCCCGAACTTGGCGTGGGAGACCGCCTGGCCAATGTGCCAGCCCGATTCCGATTTGCCGGCTGATTTGCTGCTGACCGTAGGCGCTTGCATGGCTGGGGCGGCAGCGCTGCGGTTGATATGTTTCAGCAGTGGCGCGGGCAACTCTTCCAGAAAGCGCGAGGCGATGCCATAACGCAGTTGTCCGTGCAGCATGCGGCTATCGGCGAAACTGATGTAAAGCCGCCGCCGCGCGCGGGTGATAGCGACATACATCAGGCGCCGCTCTTCTTCCACGCCGTCGCGTTCCCTGGCGGCATTTTCGTGCGGGAACAAGCCTTCTTCCAGCCCGCTGAGAAACACGGCGTGAAATTCCAGCCCCTTGGCGGCATGCACCGTCATCAGTTGCAGCGCTTCCTGCCCGGCTTGCGCCTGGTTGTCCCCCGCTTCAAGCGAGGCGTGGGACAAAAATGCGGCAAGCACATTTGATGTCCCTTCTGCTTCTTCCTGCGCGTATTCGATGTCAAAGCCCGCGGCCGCGTTGATCAACTCGTTGAGATTTTCCAGCCGGTCGGCGCCTTCCTTCTCGTTCTTGTAGTGGGCGACCAGACCGCTGTGCTCCAGCATGTGTTCGACCTGCTCCGCCAGGGGCAATGCCGCGCACACCTCGCGCATGCTTTCGATGAGCGCGACAAATGCGCTGATGGTGACGCCGGCCTTGCCACCCATGCGCTTGAGCTGGGTCGCCTGCCACAGGCTGACGTTCTCGCTGCGCGCGATTTCCTGCAGGGATTCGAGGCTGCGCGCGCCGATGCCGCGCGCGGGGAAATTGATCACCCTGAGCAGGGCGCCATCGTCGTCGGAGTTGCCGATCAGGCGCAGATAAGCCAGTGCGTGCTTGATTTCCTGGCGCTCGAAGAAGCGCAAACCGCCATAGACGCGGTAGGGCACCGCGGCGTTGAACAAGGCATGTTCCAGCACACGCGATTGCGCGTTGGAGCGGTATAGCAGGGCGATGCTGGAGAGTGGAATACCCTCGCGCTGCAAGGCCTTGACCTCGTCCACGATGAAGCTGGCTTCCTCGTAGTCGGAGTGGGCTTCGAACACGCGGATCGGTTCGCCAGAGCCCTCTGCCGTCCACAGGTTTTTCCCCAGGCGGCTCTGATTGTGGCGGATCAGTGCGTTGGCGGCGTCGAGAATGTTGCCGTGGGAACGGTAGTTCTGTTCCAGGCGAATGATTTTTTCGACCTTGAAGTCGCGCTCGAAATCGACCATGTTGCCCACGCGCGCGCCGCGAAAGGCGTAGATCGACTGGTCGTCGTCGCCTACTGCGAACACCGCAGCTTGTTCCCCTGCCAGCAGCTTGAGCCACTGGTATTGCAGATGGTTGGTATCCTGGAATTCGTCCACCAGGATGTGGCGGAAGCGGCTCTGGTAGTGCTGGCGCAAGGCTGTTTCTCGCAGCAGCAATTCGTAGCAGCGCAACAGCAGTTCGGCGAAATCGACTACCCCTTCGCGCTGGCATTGCTCGTCATAGGCCGCGTAGAGTTCCTGTTGCTTGCGCGTATAGGGATCGAATGCTTCGACGCTATGGGCGCGTAGTCCTTCTTCTTTGCAGCCGTTGATGAAATGTTGCAATTGCTTGGGCGGAAATTTCTCGTCGTCTACATTGAGTGCCTTGAGCAGGCGTTTGATGGCGCCCAGTTGATCGGCCGAGTCGAGAATCTGGAACAGCGCCGGCAACTCGGCTTCGCGATGATGTGCGCGCAGCATGCGGTTGGCCAGGCCGTGGAAAGTACCGATCCACATGCCGCGCGTGTTGATTGGCAGCAGCGCGCCGAGACGCGTGAGCATTTCCTTCGCTGCCTTGTTGGTGAAGGTGACGGCAAAAATCCCGCTGGGAGTGGCTAGTGCCGACTGGATCAGCCAGGCGATGCGGGTGGTGAGCACCCGTGTCTTGCCGCTACCGGCGCCAGCCAGAATCAGGGCGGACTCATGCGGGAGGGTAACGGCAGCAAGTTGTTCCGGGTTGAGGCCGTGAAGTAAGGGTGTGGTCATGGATTTGCCAAATAAAAAGGCCGGGGATACCCGGCCTTTGTCTTCAAGCGCCGGGCGCTCAGGCTTTTTTCTTGTTTTCGATCAGGTTATGGATGAGCGGGGAAAGGATCACTTCCATCGCGAAACCCATCTTGCCGCCTGGCACCACGATGGTGTTGGGACGCGACATGAACGAGTCGTGAATCATGTTGAGGTAATAGGGAAAATCCACGCCATGAGGGTCACGGAAGCGGATCACCACGAAGCTTTCATCCGGCGTCGGGATGTCGCGTGCGATAAAGGGGTTGGAGGTATCTACCGTCGGCACGCGTTGGAAGTTGACGCAGGTGCGGGAAAATTGCGGCGTGATGTAGTTCACGTAATCGGGCATGCGGCGCAGGATGGTATGCACCGTGGCTTCTGCCGAGTAACCGCGTTCCTTGGCGTCGCGGTGGATTTTTTGGATCCACTCCAGGTTGACGATTGGCACCACGCCCACGCCCAGGTCCACGTGTTTGGCGGCATCCACATCTCCGTGCTTGACCAGGCCATGCAGGCCTTCGTAAAACAGCAGGTCGGTGCCCTTGGGGATGTCTTCCCACGGCGTGAATTCGCCGGCATTCAGTTTTGTGCCAAGGCGACCGTTGAGGTCTGCAGCTTCGGCATCGGAGTGAATGTAGTAGCGTTTTTTGCAGGAACCGGTCTTGCCATAGGTCTTGAACATTTCCTCGATCTTGTCGAAGTGGTTGGCTTCAGGACCAAAATGGCTGAAATGCAGGTTGCCCGCATCTTCGGCTTTTTTCGAGGCGGCCTTGAATTCCACACGTCCAAGTGAGTGCATGCTATCGCCTTCAACCACGCCAGCCGTGATTTCTTCGCGACGGAAAATGTGTTCGAAAGCGACTTTGACTGTAGTGGTGCCTGCGCCCGACGAACCGGTAACGGCGACGACTGGGTGTTTCTTGGACATGGTTTGGAATCCCCGAAAATAATTGATCTCGAATGTTTAAGTATAATCGTGACTGGGCGGTTTTGTCACTATGCCTAACACGGTCCCTGGCTCCGTTGGGCTGACGATTTCGGCGTATAATCATCAACTTTTCTGCCAGCCCCTTATCAAGAGTCATGGAAAACCTTTACAATCCTGCCGAAGTAGAGAAGCAAGCGCAGCAGCACTGGGATGAAGCCCAGGCGTTCAAGGCCGAGGAGATCCCCGGCAAGCCCAAATACTACTGCCTGTCGATGTTCCCCTACCCTTCCGGCAAGTTGCACATGGGCCATGTGCGCAACTACACCATCGGCGACGTGCTTTCCCGCTACCACCGCTTCCAGGGCTTCAACGTGATGCAGCCCATGGGCTGGGACGCCTTCGGCCTGCCCGCCGAGAACGCGGCCATCGCCAACAAGGTGGCGCCCGCCGCCTGGACCTATTCCAACATCGACTACATGCGCGGCCAGTTGAAGAGTCTCGGGCTGGCGATCGACTGGACGCGCGAGCTCGCCACCTGCAAGCCGGATTATTACCGCTGGGAGCAGTGGTTGTTCACCCAACTGTTCGAAAAGGGGCTGATCTACAAGAAAACTGCCGCGGTGAACTGGGACCCGGTGGACTGCACCGTGCTGGCCAACGAGCAAGTGATCGACGGGCGCGGCTGGCGCTCTGGCGCGCTGGTGGAAAAGCGCGACATCCCGATGTATTTCATGAAGATCACCGCCTACGCCGACGAACTGCTGGCCGAACTCGACAACCTGACCGGCTGGCCGGAGCAGGTGCGCACCATGCAGAAGAACTGGATCGGCAGAAGCACTGGCGTGCGCTTCGCCTTCCCCTATGAGCTGGAAGGCAAGCCGGAAAAGCTCTGGGTCTATACCACCCGCGCCGACACCATCATGGGCGTGACTTTCTGCGCCGTGGCGGCCGAGCATCCGCTTGCCACCCTTGCCGCGCAGAACAACCCCGCGCTGGCCGCCTTCATCGAGGAATGCAAGCACGGCAGCGTGGCCGAGGCCGACCTCTCCACCATGGAAAAGAAGGGCATGGCGACCGGCATCAGCGTCATCCACCCCCTCACTGGCGAACCGATCCCGGTGTGGGTCGGCAACTACGTGCTGATGAGCTATGGCGAAGGCGCGGTGATGGCGGTGCCTGCGCATGACGAGCGCGATTTCGAGTTCGCATTCAAAAAAGGACTACCGATCAAGAAAGTGATAAAGGGTCAAACTGAGATCGGCTTAGAGCTACAACTTGCTGACCTTGAAAGTTCGCCCCAAGACCCAGAGCTAGTTGATAAGACACCTTTTATTGAGAAACTTCGCCGTGATCTTGATTTGGTCAGGGGGCGCCCTTGCGAGACAGAGCAAGGAACTTTGGTGAACTCTGGCAAATACGTCGGCCTGAATTACGAGCAGGCGGTGGATGCCATCGCTGCCGACCTTAAAGCCAAAGGTTTGGGCGACAAGCAGGTGCAGTTCCGCCTGCGCGACTGGGGTATTTCGCGCCAGCGCTACTGGGGCTGCCCGATCCCCATCATTCATTGCCCGACTTGCGGCGATGTGCCGGTGCCGGAAAAGGACTTGCCGGTGGTGCTGCCGGAAGACGTGACCATCGACATCGGTTCGCCGATCAAGAAAATGCCGTCCTTCTACGAGACGACCTGTCCCAAGTGTGGCGGCAAGGCGGAGCGCGAGACCGACACCATGGATACCTTCGTCGAGTCGTCGTGGTATTACGCCCGGTTCACCGGGCCGGACAACGATCAATCCATGCTCGACCAGCGCGCCAATTACTGGCTGCCGGTGGATCAGTACATCGGTGGCATCGAGCATGCCATCCTGCATCTGCTGTACGCGCGCTTCTTCAACAAGCTGATGCGCGATGTCGGGCTGGTGGAGTGCGCCGAGCCTTTCACCAAATTGTTGACCCAGGGCATGGTGCTGAAGGACGGCACCAAGATGTCCAAGTCCAAGGGCAACACCGTCGACCCGCAGGCTTTGATCGACCAGTACGGCGCCGATACGGCGCGCCTGTTTATGATGTTCGCCGCCCCGCCGGAGCAGAGCCTGGAATGGTCGGATGCCGGGGTGGAGGGCGCGTTCCGCTTCCTCAAGCGGCTGTGGAAAGCGGTTCACGAGCACGTCGAGGCCGGTGTTGTGGCTGCCTATGCTGGCGGTGCATTGTCCGCCGAGCAAAAGGCGCTGCGCTTCCAGTTGCACGCCACCATACAGAAAGTGAGCGATGACTACGGTCGCCGTCAGCAGTTCAATACCGCCATCGCCGCGGTGATGGAATTGATGAACGCGCTGGCCAAAGTTGACGATGCCAGCCCGGTCGGCCGTGCGCTGCAGCAGGAGGCGCTGGAGGCGGCGGTGATGCTGCTCGCGCCCATCGTGCCGCATATCTGCCAGAGCTTGTGGTCGGCCTTGAAGCCGGAGGCGGACCTGCTGGATGCTGCCTGGCCCGCTGTGGACGAGACCGCGCTGGTGCAGGACGAAATCGAACTGGTGCTGCAGGTCAACGGCAAGCTGCGTGGCAACATGAAAATCGCCAAGTCCGCTAGCAAGGATGAAATCGAGAAGTTAGCGCTTGCCAACCCAGCCGTGCTCAAGTTTATCGAGGGTCAGGCCGTGAAAAAAGTGGTGGTCGTCCCTGGTCGTTTGGTCAACGTGGTGGTGTAAGCCAAGATGAAAAAAATCCTTGTTCTGGTTTTGGTCCTGATGCTGGGCGCCTGCGGCTTCCAATTGCGCGGCGCCGCACAATTGCCGTTCAAGACGCTATATGTTGAGGGCGGCGGCAGTGCGCTGGGCGTGGATTTGCAGCGTGCCTTGCGCTACGGTAGTAACGTGCAAATTGCCGCCACGCCGGCCGAGGCGCAGGCGGTATTGCAGGTGCTGGGCGAAGGCCGTGAAAAGCGCATTCTTTCGATAGGCTCGAATGGCCGGGTCAGC
>Ga0209077_1000110_pt1 | contig 19872 bp, 25 predicted proteins | sample PPLLak1March2015_FD_187247 | JGI IMG/M metagenome (GOLD analysis project Ga0209077, IMG submission 187247) | Freshwater sediment microbial communities from Prairie Pothole Lake near Jamestown, North Dakota, USA - PPLs Lake P7 Core (1) Depth... | ecosystem: Environmental > Aquatic > Freshwater >... | reverse complement strand
TAGACCGGGTGAGGACCGCGAACATCGATGTATGCACTCTGTGTCATCTTACTGTCCCCTCTTTCCGAAGTTATCGACCCGAGCCTTGTCATCGAACAAAGGCATCTCTGACCTGCGCTTCCAGACGCCCCCGTTCTTTCCAGTCTCATCCCATGACCACACGTAGGTGACTCCACACGTGCAGTTGATGAACCAACCGTTGTTCTGGAAGTTGCGCTGGCGATTCATGTAGAATCCGTGCTGCGGTGTGCCCAGCTTGGAACCGCAATCTGCACACTTGACTGGCGCAATCTCCCTTGCAGCTCGGAGCATTAGTAGCCTCCCCTCTCTGCTTGGTCTGCACACGCATCGCACTGATAGCCCCGAGCAACATCTGCGGGAGTCAGGCGATTGGGCATCTCGCAGGTCGGGCAGGGCAGGTTCCTGGGATTGGAGGCTGAGGCGGCGCGCAAAGCCGAATTGCCGCCCGGATCAGCGAACTGAATCTCATCCTCGTCGTAGTCGTAATCGGGTCCGAAGCTTTCGTCCTCGTCCAGGTAGTCGTCGTAATCTCGAGCCATTACCGACCACCCTTCTTGGCCTTGTAGGCCGAGTATGCAAGGAGATTCTCGTGCATCTGGGCTGCGAGGACTTCGAGAGCACCAACGTGGGTGAATCCGAGTCCCTGCAGATGAATAGCAGCTTCTCGAACAGCCTTGAGCGAGGCGCTCATGGGAGTGAGGTTCTTGGGGTAGGTCTTCGAGCGGTCCTTCTTGAGCTTGACCACTCGTGTCTTGCGGGAGAGTCTCAACGTTTCCGGTGCCGGTCTCTTTGCCATCGCTTCTCCTTTTGCCTGTTTTGTCATCAGCGCCCATCCAGGCCGCGGGCGCAAAACCATTATATGCCAGCTAGATTTAGATGTCAAGCGATTCTGTGGCGGCGGAGCCGTTCGACATGAAAATGGGCTGGATCTGTCGGGTATGCGTCTGGTATGACTCTGGTATGACTCTGGTATCTCCCTGGTATGTCTCTGGTATCTCGATCGGCTGTAAGTTATTGACCCGTATGGACTTAGCTGAGACCCCCTCTCCCCCTCCACCATCCTCAGCCCCCCTCGGCCTACCCCTCGTCGAAAAAAATTACACCTCTATTCTTCATTTTATATATAAAAATATATATAGATAAGAAAAAAAGGGATGAGGTGGAAAAAGTGGCCGACATGCCTCCGGGCTTCGATAAAATCTGGACACGCCTTACCCCCGACTTCGAGGGTGGGGGAGAGGGGGCTGATCGCGTAACCCATTGATAATAAAGGACTTGTGCCGATAAAAGATACCATAGAGATACCAGAGTGATACCAGAGCAATACCAGAGCGATACCAGAGGGATACCACGGAGATTCCAGTTGTCATCGAGTGAACATTGCGAGAATGGCGTGTGATCAATTTTCTCCCGGTCGCGGGGGTTAGGCCGATCCCGCTGCCCGAATTGATCAGCGCGGCGCACAAAATGTTCAGGGGGTATCGTGGCGCATGTGCTGGTCGAGCATTCCCGGCCAGATGCACAGCCCAGGCCGATGTGGCGAAGCGATTTGTTCACCGGCTGAACATAAGACTCTGAGGATTCATAAACCTCGAAAGATTCATAAACCTCCTAGGCGTTGCCTAGACGAAAAAAGGCCCCCGATGTTCTGGGGGCCGGGAGGCTATTCGGTTTTGTCTTGGAGCGCCATGAAGGCGAAAGCGTAAAGTATCAGGATGGCCGGAGGCGACCAGTTTGGCAGCAGTGGGCCGAGGGTCAGGACTAGACCCATGCTGCCTAGGTAGCCGAGAAGTGTCTTCATCCGCGCACCTCCGGCGTGTGAGTCGTCCACTCCAGCCCAAGGAACCACCACCTGAAGTGGATTCCAATGCGGTGGTGCAGGTCTTCGCCGGGACGGTCGTAGTAGCAGTCCCAGTCGCGGTGAGTGGAGTAGCCGATTCTGATCATCGCCCCTCCTGTTCACTCAGCCACGCCGACGCCGCGGCCTTTTCGAGCCGGGCCATTCTCGTCGCCTGTTCCTTGGCGACCTTTTCGAGCCACTCGATGCGCATCACTACGCGTCGCTGAGACTCGGTCCACTGTTCGCGGTCGTCCGTTCCGAAGGCGCGGGCGAGGTCGCGGTCATAATGCTTCTGTGCCATTCGTTATCACTCCTCATGAAACGAGAAAAGCGGGAGGGTGTGGTGTCCCCTCCCGCGTCCGGGCTAGACCGGCTTGCCAGCCGCCTTGCGCTGGTTGATGACAATCTCGCGGGCCGCCTCCTCGGTGAAGCCAACCGTCTCGACCATCATCTTGATGGCCTTGGCGATTTCCTTCTCCGGACCCTGCGAGGCCTTGTTGGCCTTCGACCGCTCGCTCGCGCGGAGAAGCAGGTCATGGCCGTAGTTGAAGGCCTTCACGAGGTAGTCGGCCGGGGTCTCGTCCCCGCTCGCCATCGCCTTGGCAATGGCCTTGGTGTCCTCGATGGACTCCGCCTTGTCCTTCGTGTATTCCCACACGAACGCGGGCTTGCCTTCGATCGGAAGTTCGAGCTTGACAGTGACCTTTTCCATGATGCTGTATCCTCTGGCCTTTAGTGGCCCCGTGTGTGGCGCGGCGTGCTTGCCAACCGCCAACGAAGACAAGTGTAGCACGGATCGGGCGCGGTGCAACATCTCATTTGCAACTTTACCAAACAAAGTGGAAGTATCGAGCGTGTAAACATTACACTTGCTTTATGACGCAAAGTATGATCGCCGCTACTTTATGTGATAGAGTGCTTTGTGAGGCTGACTACTTTGTTGTTGACACCGAGGGCGAGGTGGGGTATAATGTCGCAGCGGGTCCCATGACATCGCTCCGGGGGGTGGTAGCCACCGTAAAGTCAGTGTGTCGATATGAGATTAGTCTACAGATATAGCGGGTCCCATCTCATAACTCGAACTTCGATACCGGACCCGGAAAAATGTTCATCGCTCGAAACAATGTTCATCAGGCGAACTTTGGCCGACTTGACAGCTTTTGCAGAACGTGCTATAATCACGGTAGGCCGAGGGACTAGCTCCGACCTCGGAGTCAATTTTCATCTCAAGGCAGCAATGTGGATTTCTGAAGAAGAGGCCTCGATTCGTATCGGGTCCCATAGCAACATTCTGAATCGGATAGACCGGGACTCTCGCCCGTCGGGCGATGATGCTCCGAGTCCGATTGAACCTCAAACTCCAGAGCCACCGTCAATGCTGGACCCAGAGGTTGTCAAGCACGTTCAGAACGCTCTCCGCAAGGCAGTCTCCAAGCCGAAGCTAACTCCTAAAGAGGCCGCAGATGCTGTCATCGTAGGCCAGCTGACCGGTCGTGCGAACTCCGCAAGACTGTTCGATGTCAATGAGGACCATATCAGGCTCATGTCTGATCATGGCAAGCAGGGTCACAACGACCTCGACAATCCAAATACCAATCTCATCTCAATCATCGAAGGCCAGCGGACGAAGATTCGAGACCTCGCATTCAAGCGTCTCAATACCGTCCTCGAATGTCTCGATGACCAGAAGATAAAGAAAATCGAAAAAGCGCGCGAGCTTGCTCAAGTCGGCTCACAACTCGCAATCATCTCTGAGAAGATGCTCCCGAAGGAGATGAGTGCCGAGCAGACCGTTCATTTCCATATGTATCGCCCCGAAGTCAAGAAAGAATCCGACTACGAGGCTGTATCTGTTGGAGAGGAACGTGTCCCGCAGAAGTATCTTGAGGGGGCAATAACGTCAAACGAAACGGAGTCGAAGGATGCGTAACGGTGAACGTCAAGTTGAATCGGGACCACAGGCAGAGCAACGCAACGCCGCGCAGAATGAAACCGGCGTCGTGCGTAAACTCAAGGAAGGATTCGGCTTCATCGCTGGCAACGATGGACAGGACTATTTCTTCCACTACACAGCACTGCAAAAGTCTCAGGGTATCGAGTTTGCAGACCTTGAAATCGGAGATAGAGTCGAGTTCCTCTGCATCGAGGCTCCGAAGGGTCCGCGAGCTATCGAGATTCGACGAGTCCGTTAAGGACAACAGCGATGCCTCTCAAGTCCGGAAGCTCGAAGAAGGTCATCTCTCAGAACATCCGGACGGAGGTGCATCACGGCAAACCTCAGAAGCAAGCTGTCGCCATAGCCCTGCAGAAGGCGGGGAAAAGTCGTAAACCGAAGAACAGGAGATAGGAACCGATGCCGAAGTCCAAGTTCGCACTCATCACCATCCTCGACGGGATTCCCGGTCGTCCAGTCGACCCCGGATATGGTCAGGGCACTCCGAGGCCACCGCGTCCCGATCAGGGCTTGCCCGGCTCAGGCAGCGGCGGTGGACGTCCCGACCAGGGTCTCCCGGAGCCGCCGACCACGTGGCCACCCGAGGGTGGTGGACACCCCGACAACACGCTGCCGGACAACGAGTTGCCTCCCGGCATCCCGGTCCATCTCCCCGTCTTCCCGCCGGAAGTCGACAACAGCCTGCCGGGTCAGCAGCCGAAGCCTGATCAGGGTCTCCCCGGCGGACAGGGTGGACGGCCCGACAACTCGCTTCCTCGTCCCGACCAGCGGTTCGAGCTGAAGTATTCGCCGCTCTACGGCTGGGTGCTCGTGCCCTGCAAGGATGACGGCGAGTCGGGCTCAGGCGCGCGCCCCGACAACACTCTGCCCGGATCTGGCGCACAGCCGAAGCGCAAGTAGACGTTCGTCGGCGAGAGATTCCCCAGCGCGGCGCACTAACCTCTCAAGGAGCAAGAGCAATGCCTGAACAGAATCCCGGTGGCGGTGGCGGACAGCAGCAGCCCGGAGGCGGCGGTCAGCAGCCTGGTGGTGGCGGGGGACAGAAACCCGGTTCCACCCAGCCGACGCAGCCGTCGAAGGACTCTCCGTCCAAGAAGTAGTTCGACGAGGTCGCTTGCGTGGTCGGAAACTCTGCATCTGAGGTTAGTCACATGAAGATGAAGCCCGGAACCAAGAAACCACCAATGGGGATGGGAAGTGTCAAGCCTCAGATGCAGGGTCCGATCTCGGGCGGCGCGGGAGGTGGTCGAGCAGCAGCACCATCTTGGATGCCACCTCCTCCCGGTTCTCCCGGTGCGCCGCAGCTGAACTTGCAGCCGTTCGTCGGCGGACCTTCTCAGGGAAGGCCAGCATTTCCATCTCGCGGCCCGATGCCACTCCCACCGAGCGCCGCGCCACGTCCAGCTCCGGGAGGGTGGGCTGGAAAGGCGATGCCTCAGATGCCTTTCGGAGGTGCTATCCAAAGACCTCAACCTCCGGCGGGAGGGGCACCGATGGCTCCTCCAATGATGGGTGGAGGTGACCCCATCGACAGATTCGGCGGCGGCTTCAATCCTCAGCAGATGCAAGTCCAACGTGCTGCAGGAGTCTTCGACAAGCCGCAGATGGGTCCAGCCGGTGACCCTCGTGCAGACATGATGGCCCAGATGCAGGCGGCGCAGTCTCGCATGGGCCAGTTCCAGCGGCCTGCCGGACAGATGGGTTCCATCGGACCACCTCCGGGACCTGGTGGCGGAATGGGTCCGGGTGGATTCGATATGACCCAAGCCAATCAGATGCGTGACGCTTGGCGTCAGCAGAACCCGAACCCAGTCATGAATCAGGCACCTGCTGGTCGACCGATGCCTGACCTCGGCGGCGCTCAAGACCGGATGCGACAGCTCATGGCCGCACGAGGCGGCGGATTCTAGGAGACAGCAATGGCCGAAAAGAAGGGCAAAGAAACCTCCGACAAGGGGGGCACGGCGGTGCAGGAATACTCAGGCGACTACGGCCCGAAGGGAACTTCTGGTCGTGGGAGCGCACAAGCTGACAGTCAGCCATCCGAGCAGGAAGCGCGCTCTCACGCCGAGGAAGAGAATCGGAAGCGCGCCGATCAGGAACGCTGGACGACACCGGCCAACGCGCCCGTCCTTCCACGCGTCAACCAGCGTGACGATATCGAGCTCTACGGCGTCAACAAGGAGGGCTTCGTCGCGGCGTCACCCGAGCCGCTCGAAGGTGAGGGAGTCACCATCAACGAGGCTCGTCAGGTGCTCGGTTACGGTGGCCCCATCACCGTCGCTGGCGAGCGTGGCGACTACAAGGCGTTCGGCGGAGACATCATCTACGACCTCAGCGACGGCAAGCGATACGTTCTCGCTCGTCAGCTTGCAATCGCGCTCGGAACCACCATTCCCGAGCCGAACAAGGACGAGGTCAGACTCCTCGAGGAACAGGCGTTCGGTTGGCAGGAGGCCAAGCGTCGGGCCATCGAGCGCGGTGATGCGACCGAGGACGAGATGACTGGCACCGTCGGTTCGACCATGCAGGAGGACGAGACGCACGGTCGTGGCAAGCCCTTCACGGGTCAAGGCAGTGCGATTCCGGGTCACACCGGAGCAGGCATCACCGGTCAGGGCGAACCCGGACCTGGCCGACCCGCTGGTCAGGGTGGGCACAAGGACAACAAGCAGGGCGACTCGGGTCAGGCCGGAGTGACCACACCGAGCAAGCCTCACGACGGATTCGACGATTTCAAGTAGGCCCGTGGCCATACAGGTCGTCGACAACTTCACTCGAATCTGGAAGCCACACGAGAAGCAACAGAAGTTTCTCGAGATTCCAGATTCGATCTTCGAAGCATTATATGGTGGAGCAGCCGGAGGTGGCAAATCCGAGCTGCTCATCATGCTTCCGATTTTACGCGGCTGGCATCTTCATCCGAAGTTTCACGGTATCATCTTTCGCGAGACTTTCCCGCAATTAGAGGAAAGCATCATTCCGCGTGCCGACAGGTTCTACAAGCTAACCGGCGCAACGTTTAACGAAGCCAAGCACTTTTGGAAGTGGCCTTCAGGGGCTATTATCCGGGCGAGCTACCTCGAAAAAGAGAAGCACGCACGACGCCATGACACGACGGAATACCACTACGCGGCGTTCGACGAGCTCACATCGTTCAAGTGGTTCGTCTATTCCTTCGTCACTTCTCGTGTACGCAGTTCCGAACCTGACCTCCCACCAGTCGTCAGGAGTGCAAGCAACCCAGGAAACCAAGGCCACGTCTGGGTCCGAGAAAGATTCGTCGACCCGGCGCGACAAGGTTTCAAAATCATTCATGACCGCTCTTCAAGAACTACTCGCATCTACATCCCGGCGAAGCTCGACGACAACCCATACCTCAACGAGGCCGACCCCGGATACGCTTGGCGCCTCGAAATCCTTCCCGAGGCCGAACGCCGCGCCAAGAAAGACGGCGACTGGTATGTGTTCTCCGGACAAGTCTTTGCCGAGTGGCGAGACTTTCACAGGGCCGGAGAGCCTCAGCACGCTTGCCACGTCATCGAGCCGTTCGAGGTCCCGGAATGGTGGCCACGGATACTCGCGATTGACTGGGGCTACACTGCTAAGACGTGGGCTGGTTGGGCTGCTGTCTCGCCTGATGCGCGGGTATTCCTCTATCGGGAATATGCTAAGGACAAGCAGAACATCGAGACATGGGGGGCGGACGTTGCCCGGCTTTCGCAAAATGAGCGGCATGAGATACACTCTGTCGTCTTGGACCCAAGCGCCTGGGCCAAGCGGGGAGACAAAGAGACTATAGCCGAGCAGTTCACGAAGGCCTCTGGCTTCCGTCCTGCTCAAGCTGACAACGATAGACTCGGTGGGAAGATGCTGATGCACTCTTTCCTCCGATGGGAACCGAAACCACCGAAGTATATCCCTGCAGAGGGCTACTCGGAGGAGCGCGCAGGATACATCTACAGGAACTTCGGTGCAATGGCCTACGCGAAATACCAAGAGGCCTTCGTTCCGGAACCTTTAGAGACGAATCTCCCGAGATTGCAGGTCTTTAACACTTGTAAGGAGTTCATTAAGACCATCCCGATCTGCATTTACGACAACAAAGAGGGCGAAGTTGTCGAGGATGTAGCCGAATTCCAGGGTGATGACTCCTATGACGGTGGCCGGTATCTGATTAAAGAAGTTGATCAGTATATCAGGCTCGTCTGGAGTCGAGACCAGCGAATGCAAACGCTCGGAAAGGTCATTCAGACCTTCGCAGAGACTCAAGATTGGACTCGCCTCCACCGTCAAATGGAGGTTTTGGAGTCCAAACACAAGCCGACCATGTCGGTTCAGCGGCACCGGAGGTTTCGTGGGCTTCTTCGATGATTTGTTCACACGGCGAACAATGTCGTGTGAGGTTTGCGGGGCTTTACGTCAAACAATCTCGCTCCAAAGCGAGGAAATCGAGTATTTGCGTGGATTGTTAGATGCAGAGCGAGAGAAAAGAGAGACTCGACCAACTCCTCAACCTATTAGACCGGGTTTTGAAGGAAATATCCGAAAGTCTCGGATACCGTGGTCCAGAAAGCAAGCAACGCTCGAACACGCGAGTGCTCAAGAAGCGCGTGAGCTCTGGAAAAAGCGTGTCGAGGAAGCGGAAAAGGTAGATGGCTCCAAGACGGGGTAGCGAAGGCAGCTTCACGATGAGGACCACAAATCCTTACGAAGCTACCCGTCCATTCAACGTCGAGGCAGAGCCATTTGACTTTGCAACGCAAGGAGTCGAGCTAGAAACCCTCCTTGGCAATGCTGCTAAGCGTAAAAAGCAACGCTGGGAGGCCCCCGAGTTCAATTTCAAGCAGAGTCCAGAGTTCAAAATGGACGTGGACCCTGTAACCCAGAGAGTTCGGGAGTTCAAGCAAGGCGCTGCTGAAGATGACCCGATTTTCGGCCTTCTTGGTTCTGGATTAGAGTCTCGTGGTGAAGACCCTGTCGACTGGGGTGTCAACACCGTCAAGAATTGGACCAAGGGCAAGTCTCCTGCACGGGTGATGGGAAGTATCGCATCTTCTCTCCCTGTAGAGGAGATAAAGGCTGGCCTACTTGCTGGCAAAGCTGCACTTGGTGCCAAGGGTCTTACGAGCATTGCCGGTATCCTCCCAACCAGTGGATTCAGGCGTGACATTCTGAAGTTTGGTGACATAGCCAATCGACGGCTTAACATTGATACTCCGGAACTCGAACGTGTAATGAAGCTGGCAGAGCAATCTGGTGACGAGAAGCTTATCGGTAACTTTCTAGACAGGTTTACTGACCCTGCTGCTCAGGCTGAAATGGAGGGTCTTTCTGACCTCGCAGACTTGAAGGCTCCTGAAGAAGATATCACCGACGAGATGGCGCGGCGGATGGCTATCTTTGGTAACAGCAAGGCACCGCCGAGGCGTGGCTCGTTCCCTGGTTTAGCTAAGGTCGAGACTCCCCTCCCAACCGGAGGAACTCATAAGACAAGAGAAGAAATTGCTGGTGGTCCACTAATCGACTACGGTAGATTCTCCTTGACCGGAATCAACCCAAAAAGCGTAGCCGAGGGTCCAACAGGTAGATGGTTGGAAAAGGGTGGTGTGTTGAGTCGTGATGACTACGGCACTCTTGGCAGACCTGCAGAACCAGCAAGTCATAGTGCTAGAGAGGAAGCCCAAACCAAGGTTATGGAATTGCTGCAGGGGGATACTCCAGTAGCTCACAGAATCGAGGGCGGTGGAACTTTTCAGCAATTTTTACCATCCTCATTTGAGAGATGGCCTTACGGAGATTTGAGCCACATCAAAAACCCAGAAATCGCTAACCAGCTAGCTGCTGAGCAAGCCCGTGACATTTTCGGTGCCGTCACAGATAGACACACCGGACAGTTCATGGTAGATCCGGCAGCAAGGAAGATGGTAGGCGTTGATAAAGGATACGGAGCACTCGATAGATTTGGATTCCAGGGTCACTTAATGCCGCCTGAGAGTATCTACTCTCCTTACGACCCATACGGTGAGATTGCAAAGGGAGGCAAACTTGCCGGCCTCGTAGACCCGGACACGTATCAACGCATGGCTCAGCTTGGACTGTCGATTCCAGAGGCGGATTGGCGACGGACGTTAGAGCCTCTCATGAGAAGCAGTCAGGCAGACAAAGACACGGCGACTCGTAACTTCATGCAGAGCATTCAAGGGATGCCTCAGCATCTCCAGCGATACTACGATACCTACGTGAAGCCTTAACATGTATCCTCCCATCGACCAAACGGCGGTAGACCCCGAGCTGCTCCCTGAGGATCTGCTCGACCCGGATGCTCTCGCTCCGCTTCCTGAGAATCCCGATGAAATCGTGGATGACTTAGAGGAGGAGATTGACCCGGAAGATATCTACCCGAAAGAGGTGACGGATGCATTGCTCCGTATCAAGGACGCCCTCTGTATTCCTGAGCGGAGCGTTCGTGAGGCATATGTCAAAAGGCTGAAGAAGCTGGAGTGCTACTGGAACAACTTGCAATACATCTATTGGGATGCCGTCGCGCGCGATTACCGAGACTATCAGGACCGGACAGCCGTCGCGTTCGAAGACCCACAAGGCGACACCGATGTCCAAGCTATCGCAAAGGTTGTCAATATCTACAAGGCCCACGGACAGGCGTGGATTTCGGCGATTGCTGCTGGCATTCCTTATGTCAGATTCTTCCCTGACGATGCGGATAACGCCAGCGACGTCCAGACGGCGAAAGCCTACTCGAAGATTGCCGAACTCATCCAAAGGCACAATCAGTCGGAAATTCTCTTCCTTCGTGCGCTATATCTCCTCTTTAATACAGGAGTAGTCTTCTGCTACAACGAGCTCAAGACCAAGAAGGAGTTTGGCAGTTTTAAGGAACCGATTCCCGGTCAGGAAACACTCGTCAATCGTAGCTACTTCTGTCCAGCGTGCGGCACTCCGTCAGGTGAGGAACCCGCTGTCGACCCAGCTATCCCTGCACAGCAGATGCCACAGCAGTGCCCCAACTGTGGTGTAGTCGCTCCTCCAGAGATTCAAGACCAGGAAGAAACCTTCGATACCATTGTCGGTTACAACGACCGGCCCAAGTCTCGAGAGATTCTTCGTGTGTTTGGTCCTCTGCACGTAGAGGTGCCGCACTACATCTCCAAGCTGGATGAGGCCCCCTATCTCCGTTTCGTAACAGAGGAGCCAGTAGGACTCATCCAAGAGACGTATCCAGAGTTTGCCCATTTGATCAAGGCGAGCTACGACTCTGATGAAATCGAGCGGTGGGCGCGCAACGACCGTCGATATGCTGGAGAGTGGCAGGACAACGTCTGCACCGTCTCTCGCATGTGGATTCGGCCTTGGGCGTTCAACTACTGGGGTGATACCAAAGATGAAATCGTAATTCGCCTCAAGAAGGAATATCCTGAGGGCTGCTACGTAGTCATCGTTAACAATGATCTGGTAGTCGAAGTTCTCCCCGACGTGCTTGATGACCACTGGACGGCCACCATGTCGCCGTTCTCCGAGCATATTCACGCAGAGCCCGAAGGTCAGAGTCTTGTCCCGATTCAGGACATGACCAACGAGCTTTCGAACATCACCCTTGAGACTATCGAATTCGGAATCCCAGAGACATTTGCTGACCCGGCTGTTTTGGACTTCGAGAACTACTCTAAGTCGGAAGCAAGACCGGGCATGGTTAATCAAGCGAAGGCTCCTTCTGGCCAGAATCTATCCGCAGGCTTTCACGACATCAAAGCTGCGTCTCTGTCTCAGGAAGTGGAGATGTTCGCTGACCGTCTGGATTCTTCGGCTCAATTTGTTGTTGGGACGTTTCCTACTATCTATGGTGGCGCTATAGAAGGTGGTAGCGGAACTGCACGAGAATATGAGCTGTCGCGCGCGCAAGCACTGCAGAGACTCAGCGGGACGTGGACGGTCCTCAAGGTCTGGTGGGCGCAGGTCATGAGCAAGTCCGTCAGGTCCTTCGCCAAGAACATGGTGCAGGATGAGAAATTCGTCAAAGAACAAGGACAAAGCTTCATCAACACGTGGATTCGTAAGGCGGAGTTGCAGGGTAAGGTTGGTGAAATCGAGCCAGAGACTTCCGAGGCCTTCCCGATTTCCTGGGCGCAAAAGCGCGACGTGCTACTGCAACTCATCCAGATGCAAGACCCTCAGATGGGTCAGATTTTCATGCATCCAGAGAACACCTCGTTCATCGCCGAACTCATCGGGATGGAAGACCTCTACATCCCCGGAGACGACGACCGGAACAAGCAGCTCATAGAGATTGCCCAGCTCATTCAGGGTCAGCCCACGATGATGGGTTTCGATCCGATGACTGGTCAGGAGCAATTCCAGTCTTCAGTGCCTGTTGACCAGGACGTTGACCGACACGAGATTGAGGCTGAAATCTGCCTCTCTTGGCTGAAGTCACCAGTCGGCATGGACACGAAGGAGAACAATCCTGCAGCATGGATGAACGTGCGCGCACACTACATGGAGCACAACAACATCATCCAGATGCAGATGATGCAGCAGCAACAGATGGCAGCAGAGCAGCCTGCCGGTGGTGAAGAAGGACAAATCGAGAATCCGGTTCCGAACGAAGCCGCATAGGAGACGCAGATGGCCGACGACAACGACACCGACCTCGATATCTTAAATGATATCGGAGACCCTGACAATGCTGGTGAGCAGGGCACCAGTGACTCCGACACTCCAGACGAGACTCCTGAATCCGAAGACGGCGAAGTCGAAGACGAGGGAGAAGAGGACGAGGACGAAGTCGATGACGAGGGTGAAGACGAGGAAGAAACACCGGCTGAAGAAGGGGAAGCCAAAGGTAAGCCACGCGTCGAGCCTGCTGTTGAGGGCCGCCCGACGTATCAAGAGCTAAAGAAGGCCGACCCGGAAATCTTCAAGAAGGTGCCCGGACTGAAGGACATTTTCTTCAGGGAGCAGAAGTTCTCCGAGACGTTCGCCTCTGTTGAAGAAGCCGTCACCGCTGCGAAGAAGGCTGATGACTTCGACATCATCGAGTCGAGCCTCGTTCAGGGCGACCCATCGCTCGTGCTCCGAGAGCTGGCGAACAACTCGCCGGAATCGGTCCCGATGCTGGTGGACAACTTCCTGCCCACCCTACAGAGGATGAGCAAGGAACTCTACGTGCGGGCTACGATGCCCGTTCTCGAAGACCTGATTCGGATGACCTACAACGACGGTAGGCGTCTGAACGACAAGAATCTGATGTATGCCGCTGGACACATTGCCAAGCACGTGTTCGGCGAAGCAAGGATACCTGAGCCCAGGACACAATCACCGGGACCTCATCCTGCGGAGGTCCAGCTCAGGGAGGAACGGAGTCGGCACTTCAACGAGAGATATGGCAACTTCAACACTGAGTTGTCCGTCGAGTCTTACACTCGTTTGGAGAGGGTTGCAGACCGGGGCATCACTGACCCGGAAAACAAGCTGAACGGCTTCACACGTAAGGCCATCGTGAAAGAGGCATTGGCCGAACTCGATACGAAGTTGAGCGAGGATCAGCAACTCGCTGGAACACTACGCCAGCTGTGGAGGCGTGCAACTGTCGGCGGGTTTACGAAGGAGCACAAAGAGGCAATTCTCAACGCGCACCTCTCGCGTGCAAAGCAGCTCCTTCCCGGCATCCGAAATCGCATGGTCGCAGAGGCTCTCGGCCAAAAGGTCGGGAAGAACAACAACAAGCAGAAGCGTGATATTCCGAGCGGCGGTCGAGGAGCGGCGGGAGGCGTGAGGGGCAATGCGGCACGTCTCGACCCCAAGAAGATCGATTGGGGCAAGACCTCTGACGAGGACCTGCTCGCCGGGAAAATCACGACAAGGAAGTAACAATCATGGCGCAGACTGAACTGCAAGTCAACGCCACCGAGCTGGAGAACGTCCAGGAGAAGGTGCCCGTTCTGTTCGAGCGGGAAGCGACCTTCTTCTCATACATCGAGAAGCGGCCTGTCGAGAAGGTCTCGGCTCGTGACATGAGAATCCCCCTGGAGATTTCTCCCGGTGGCCTCTTCGGACACTTTGAACCGGCCGGGGGAGACCTCGGACGCGGTGAAGGTCCGGAGTTCGACAAGGCTCTGGTGCCCACAGCGAACTTGAAGCACGCTGTGGAATGGCAGACCAAGGCCCAGTGGGCGACGGACGATGCGCGGAAGGCTCGCATCAACACCTTCCGTCACATGATGGCCACCAGCATGAAGGAGTTCCGTCGTGGAGTGGACTCCCTCTGCATGACCAACGGCACGGGCACCCTTGCCACTGTCTCCGGCGTCACCACGGCCGGCGGCAAGGACACGTATACGTTGGCCGCTGATGGCTTCGGTGCCCGTCTTCTTCGGAAGAAGCACCTCTACTCGCTTTACGACGCAACGCTGACCACGCGGAAGCCATACGCTGGTCTGGGTGCGGTCGGTGGTGAGGGTCCGCTCGAGTATTACGACGGACCGAACAAGCAGGTGCGCATCAACAGCGCGGCTGCGACGGCAACTGCCGGAGACAAGCTGGTTGTTTCGGGTCTGACCGGGACGCCGCCAGTCTCGCTCTACGGCGTGGCCTATCACCACAACAACGCGAGCGTCGGCTCGTGGCTCGGCATGGACCGCGCACTGATTCCCGAGATTCGTGCGAACCGTGTTGCAGCTGCTGGCTCGTCCTTCGCGCTGCCCTTCCCTCGTCTGGCCGTCAATCGCGTAGCCGACCGTGTCGGTGGCGATTCCGTGATGCACATGGAAGCGTGGATGCATCCGGCGCAGGTGGCCTCCTACGAGGAATACGGGCAGTTGGTGTCCGTCATCACCAAGTCGGCCAAGGAGGAGGGACTCAATCCCTACTTCAACGCCAACAACATGCAGATGGCGGGTGTCAGCATCCGGCAGTCCAACTCGTGGGACAAGACCCGCATCGACTTCATCGTGAAGGAAGTGTGGGGACGTGCCGAGATGAAGGCTCCGGGCTTCTACGATGTCGATGGCCGCAAGGTGTTCGAGATTCGCGGTGCATCTGGGGGCGTCGCGGCGAGCCAAATCTACTACATCGTGGCGAGCTTCAATCTGTTCGTCAACAACCCAGCTGCTTGCGTCTACATCGACCAGCTGGCCGTGCCGCAGGGCTACTAACCGTAGGGCGGGGGGAGATGCACCGGGCTCTCCTCCCGTCAGGTCTAATATGGATACGAAGCTTCTCAAGGAAGTAAACGATCTCCTAGCCAGCGAGCTGGGACCATCTCCGTTTGGAGTGCCGAACTTTCGAATCATTTGGTCCACGAACCTGACCGAGAAGAGATTTGGAACCTTTAGTGATTTCTACGGAAAGATATTTGTCCGTCAAGTCACTGAGGTTCGAGATGTCTTGAAATACCCGTTCGATCAGGACCGTTGGATTCTGGAGCGCGTTCAGTCATCGGTCGGAAACAAGGAACTCATGGGCGACTACTCCTATGAGCCTATTTACGTGTTCAAGGATGAGCATGGTCTTTACTTGCCATTGGCGCGGAGACCAGTCGAAGTTCTCATTCATCGCATCAAGAATCCCCTAACTCCGTCGCAAATCAAGGCTGTCTTGGAGAAGCGGCTTGAGGATGAGGAAGAAGCAGAAGTAGAGGCTTTCCTGGCTATCATTCAAGAGGCAGGACGCTCTCCGATGTTTGCTTACGAAGACTCTGTATTCATGGACTCTACGAAAAGGAAGGTAGACTAATGGAAGCGGCAACGCTCGTATCAATCGCTCCGTGCATCATTCGGGAGACCAAGCCTATCCTCCCGTCCGAGTTCTTCCTGGAGAAGGCGTCGTATGACTATCCATCGACCTTGCTGGTCACGAAGGGTATCAACGACATTTACGTCGGCGACGAACGTGGACAGACCGGGCAGAATCGCTCTGTCATTCGCGTCCCTGTCGAGGCCGACGTCATCGCCGCCGCCATCGTAGTCGACTGGCAGGACGCGCAATACGGCACGCTCCCGCCGAACGCTATCCCTGGCTTCTTCTGGATGCCGGGCAATGTGAAGGTCGCGTCCATTGCCAAGGAACTCGACGAAGCCAACATCCGCCAAGTCGCGTGGTTCAAGAACCTCGTGAAGTTGGCCGACGACGACTGGAACAAGTTCCGCCAGCACAAGACCATTTCCGATATCCAGCGTTATGCTTGCAACGCGTTGAAGCTGGAGCGGCCGTGGCTGCTGGACAACGAGATTGTCATGGCTCTCTCGGAGTGCCCATCGTGCTTCGAGAAGGTCCATCCGAAGGCCATCGTCTGCTCTCACTGCTCTTACATTCTCGACGAAGAGCGACACAAGGCAATGACCTACGCGAGAGCCTAGCTTTCGACAGAGAAGTGTTCAGCGGGTGAACAAATGCCTGATACTGCGCAGCAGGTAATCGAGGAATCTCAAGGGTTGTTGAATGACCTTCCGGGGACATTCTACACCTTTGATTCTCTCCTCCCCTACCTGAACAAGGCTTACAGGGAGCTGCAGGATTACTACAACCTGCACGGCCTGAAAACGACGGTCGAGGTGTCCTCTCTGCTACTCGTCCCAGCGAACGCAGAATCTCTGACCAATCCACCGGCAGATATGCTGCGACCCATCACGTTATCAGAGAGGACACCGGGGTCAACCGAGAACTTCGTCGAAATGGACGAACGTAATTGGGAACCTGATGAGAAGCCAACGACTCACTTACGGATTTGGACGTGGCGTGAGGAGACGGTTTTCTTCCTCCGTGCTACGGCCGACCGTGAGCTCAGGATTCGTTATGTCAAGTCGCTTGCTGCTATCGCGGGGGCTGGGAGCTTCATCGGCATAACGAATAGCAAGTCGGCCCTATCAGCGCGAACCGCAGCTCTAGGTGCGCGCTACATCGGTGAGAATCCGACACGGGCTGACGAACTCGACTCGGAGACAGGTAGAGCCTTGGATAGGCTGATCGTGACGGCAATTCGACAGAGCCAAGGATTGCCAACACGTCGTCGGCGAACTCGTTACAGAGTTCCTAACTAAGGAGAAGTCAGATGTTTCAGGGATTCATCAGCAAGCGGACCGAGAAGCTCGTTGCATCGGCAGCGACTATCGAGGCTAACGCGGACATTCTCACCGTCAGCGGTGCGGTGGCAATTGTCAACATCTTGCCCAAGACGTTCGGAGTGGCAAGTCAGAAGGTCACCATCATTCCTCTGGCCGCGGGTCTGACGTTCACCGCTGCCGGAAACATTGCGGTTGCTGTTGCTCTGGTCCAGAATCGCGCACAGGACCTGACCTACAGCAAGTCGCAGAACAAGTGGTATCCCTCGATAGCGGCGGTCTAAGATGCAGAAGGACCACGTTCCGATTACCGTAGACCAGTTCCGGGGCACGTTCGACCGGGGCGAGGATGACGTCTGCCCGGGAGACCACTTCCTCGACTCGCTGAACGTCGTATTCACGGAGCATGGTGTCGAGACTCGGAAGGGGTTCGTCGCGCATCTCTCAGTCCCCGATATCTACAGGATAGCATCCTACAAGAGGATTGGCGAGGCAGATCGGTTGCTCATTCTGGACAGCGTTGGACGCATCTGGGATTCAACCAGTCTGGCCGTGCCAATCCTCACCATCGCTGGCATGACCGATTTCGGTATGGTGTCGCTTTACAACAGGGCATACATCACGCCACACAACAGCAACAAGGGACTGCCCGGCCAGAAGGTCTACGTTTACGAAGGATCAGGCACTGCTCGTCCTGCAGCCGGTCCTGCACCTATTGGTCCGCCGATTGTTGCTGCTACCTCAACGACTGCTGGAAGTGTTGAAATTGGAAAGCACCTCTTTGCAGTAGCCTACGAGACCATCTCGGGATACCTGACTCAGCCCGGTCCAGCGACGTTCACTCTCTACGATGCGCCCGGAGCGAAGAAGGTCAACCTTAGCAACATTCCGATTGGACCTGCCGGCACCGTCGCGCGCGTTCTCTTGGCAACAAAGAAGCTCGCGACCAACTACGCAGGTGACGAAAAGAATCAGGAGTTCTTCTCTATCCCGAACGGACGTATCGGAGACAATGTAACGACGGTCTTGACTGTCGACTTCTTCGATGCTGACCTTCAGGCCGGAGTCGACTATTTGCTGGACCAGCTCGTGGAGATTCCTGCAGGCGTGGGTATTGGAGTCTACAAGAGCCGTCTCGCCGTATGGGGCACTGATACCAATGAATCTGCGGTCTACCTTTCTGAGCCGGGTCAACCTGAGTCGTTCTCGGCCACAGAAGGATTTGTTCTTGCATTTCCTGGTGATGCGTCGGGAGGCGTTAAGAACTGTGTCGAGTTCCGCTCCCAATACTACCTCCTCAAGGGAGGAGGAAAGACCTACGTCACCAGCGAAATTGGAGACTCCCCTGCCTTCTGGGAAGTCACCAACGTCGACCTGAGTATCGGAGCGGAGTGCCACTCTATCGCCAAGGTGCTGGACCAGAACGGTGCAGCGCTGGACAATTTCTTCTCGGCCGATAGGTCTGGGCTCTACCTCTTTAATGGGACGTTCAGCAACAATGAACTTTCCAGGAAAATCTCGGATATCTGGCGTCGTGTCAATCGTCTGGCGCTCAATCAGGTCGAAATCGTCTATGACCCGATTAAAGCACTTATCTACTGTGCTGTGCCTCTCGATAGCGCTACTACTCCTACTCATCTTCTTGTGGGGGATGTAGACGATGGCATCGACCCGGAGAACATTCGGTGGACGACTTGGACGTTCCCGAAGCGTGCTACCTCGATAGTCGTGGACCTGAACTCAATCAGCAAGCGGACTCAATTCCGATTTGGGTCGAGGGACGACGACATCTACAGCTACGATGAGGCTGCGCGGGATGACTTCGGCATGGCAATCGAGAGCTTCATCGAGACTGCTCTCTTGCCTCCCGATGCACCCGAAGCTGACCCCGTCATCTATCAGTTCGGCCACTTGCAGCTTCGAGCAAAGGGCAACGGGGCGCTCAACCTGACCATCTCCGGAATCGATCGGGCGCGCTCTGCACAGCCAGCCGGTATCGCTCTGAGTGCTCAGCCTGGCCGGACGCTTGAGAGGATGTTGAACTTCCAAGATGAGCGTGCCTCGGTGAAGCTTCAGACGAACGGCGCGGAAGACTACTTCCAGCTGACTCGATTGAAGCTCTATGCTACCCTGCTCTGGACTGGCCGTGTGAACGTCTAATGGCTGTCACACGAATCACCACGTTCGCCTCGCTGGTTGAAGGATACCAGCATACTGATCCAAAGCTGTATCAGATATTGCAGGCGTTCGTCTTGAGCATTGGTGAGCTGCAAGCGGAGGTAGCACCACTTACTCGCATCATCACCGATACCGAAGGGACGATTGGTGCAATCCCAACCTCTCCCACGACTATCGGTTACGAAATTCTCCAGCAGTCAGTCCTGAGGATTTTCTGGTCCGGTGCAACAAATGCTGCGTCATACGAAGTTCGCAAGGGAACAGTCTGGGAGACTGCATTTTTCGTCGCTGCTACTCCCCAAACGGAAGTTCGACTTGATCCGATTCTGGTGGGTAATCATACGTATCTGGTCAGGTCTCGTAATGGACTCGGAGCCTACTCTACAGCGTTCCTAGCAGTCCTCGTTACGATTCCTGCAATTCCGGCACCGATGATCAATGCGCAGGTCATCGACAACAATGTCCTTCTGCGCTACTCTCGACCGAACTCGACGTGGAGAATCAATCACTATGATGTCTACCGAAACAACTCGGTTATCGGTTCCATATCGGGTGAGTTCTTCGTCTGGTTTGAATCGTCCGCAGGGACGTTCACGTATGGTGTTGAGGCTGTTGACATTGCCGGGAACCGAAGTCCAAGAGCATCGGTTAGCGTCGACGTCAGACAGCCTCCCGACTTCGAGCTGGAGGATATACGTCATTCGCTTCTTGCTGGTTATCGTGTTAACGCTCTAATCTATGGGGAGCCTGTCCTAGGTTGGGACTACACGGACGCACAAGGTTGGGCGACTGAGGAGTATGTC
>Ga0209077_1000108_pt1 | contig 19913 bp, 15 predicted proteins | sample PPLLak1March2015_FD_187247 | JGI IMG/M metagenome (GOLD analysis project Ga0209077, IMG submission 187247) | Freshwater sediment microbial communities from Prairie Pothole Lake near Jamestown, North Dakota, USA - PPLs Lake P7 Core (1) Depth... | ecosystem: Environmental > Aquatic > Freshwater >... | reverse complement strand
TGGGATTTGAACGGAATTGCGGCCGGGGAGTGAACAAGGGCTGGAAACCCAGCCCGCAACGAGGCTGTTGAAAAAGTGTCAGGAGTTTCGGGGACACAAAACTTAATTCCTGTACAAGTGCTGACCCGCGTGCGGTAAGTGCACGGGAATTATGTATTATGTCCCCGAAACTGCCCGAAACTAACAGGAGGGGAAATGCAGGAGAACAAGCAGACACGACGTGGAATGGTCATGACGGTGGTGGCCGGCGGGGCGGCGGCGGTGGCAGGAACTGCAGTCACCGCGAGAGCGCAAGGGGCTGGAGGCGCGACAAAGAAGGTTCACTATCGGGGCGCAAAGCCGACGGGAACCCCGATCTTCTCCGGCGCAGTCTCTTTTGGGAACCTGGTGTTCGTGGCTGGCAAGGGAGCGCACTTTGAGGGGGACATCCGTGCCCACACCAAACACGTGCTCGATGAAATCGAGGCGGAGCTGAAGAATGCCGGGTCCTCACTGGAGAAGGTCCTGAAAGTGAACGTCTATCTGAACGACCTGAAGGACTACGACGCCATGAACGAGGTTTACCGTGGACGGTTCGGTGCCGAACCGCCCGTCAGAACGACCGTTGCCCCGGCAGGTGGCATTCCCGGCAAATCGCTCGTAGAGATCGACTGCATTGCTTACATTTAGTCCGATGGAGGTGGTATGCGGGGGAGCAAACGCGGAAGCGGGAAGGAAGGGATGGGCCGCCGGGAACTCCTGAAATCGAGCGGCCTGCTTGCAGCCGGCGCCTTTCTGGACGACGCGCAAGCCCGCGCCCAGGGGCCGGCGGGAGGGATTTTGGCTGGTTCAAACGTCTACGAGTCGCTTGGTGTGCGGCCGCTGATCAACTGCAAGGGCACATTCACAATCATCACCGGTTCACTCACTCTGCCGGAAGTCAAACAGGCAATGGACCAGGCGTCCAGAAGCTTCGTCAACCTGGACGAGCTGATGGACGCGGTGGGTAAACGACTGGCCGAGTTGACCCGAGCCGAGTGGGGCATCGTGACTGCAGGCTGCGCGGCTGCTATTACCGCGGCAACCTGCGCGTGTATCGCCGGCGCCAGCCCGGAGAGGATGCAGAGGCTTCCACAGCTCAACGGTCTGAAGGACGAAGTCATCATTCCGAAGTGGTCTCGTAACGTCTACGACCATGCGGTTCGAATGCTCGGCGTTCGGATCCTGACGGTCGATGACCTGAGGAGTCTCGAGGCAGCCTTTGGTCCGCGGACGGCAATGGTGTACATCCTGGCCGGCGCCGACGATACCGGACCGTTTGGGTTGGAACCGATCGCAAAAGTGGCAGCTCAGTACAAGGTCCCCGTGTTTGTTGACGCAGCGGCCGAGAACCTGACGCCGGAAGTCCACCTCAAGCGCGGGGCTGACCTCGTGGGGTACAGCGGAGGCAAGGCCCTGCGCGGTCCGCAGTGTGCCGGACTGCTCATCGGACGCAAGGACCTCTGCCAGGCCACCTGGCTCAACAGCGCGCCTCATCACGCTTTCGGCCGTTCCCTGAAGGTCGGCAAAGAAGAAATCATCGGGATGCTGACCGCCGTCGAGATGTGGTACCGGCGGGACCACCAGGCTGAATGGAGAACATGGGAGAGCTGGCTTGGCGAAGTGGCCCGATCGGTCGAACAGGTGAACGGCGTGACAACCGAAATCGTCAAGCCGGATAGCCTGTCGAACTCGACCCCGTCTCTCAGGGTCAAATGGGACGGCAAGCGGCTAGGAATCAGCGGGGAAGAAGTATTCCGGCAACTGCTCGACGGGAATCCGAGGATTCACCTGCACTCGTCAACTGGAACCGAGCGCGCCGATCTGGAGAAAAGCTCGGTCCTGGTTGTCGCCTGGATGATGCAACCGGGCGAAGCAAAAGTCGTGGCTGCCAGGCTGCGCGAGGCGCTCACAGCGCCCGCTGACACCAGGTCGCGTCGCGCCGACCGCAAGGTGCCCGCTGCTGTCGATTTGTCCGGTCGATGGAATCTGGAAGTGCGTTATGTGCGGGGCACCGAAATCCACGCCGTCTTTCTCGAGCAGAAGGATGGGCGTTTGCGCGGCACGCATTACGGGGAAACGCTTACGGGGCCAGTAACAGGCCGGGTCGAAGGCAACGAGCTGGAATTTCGAAGTGCACAGGCGTATGAGGGAACGACGCTCGAGTTTGTGTTCCAAGGGAGAGCGGCCGGCGACTCGATAGATGGCGAAGTCGACCTCGGTGAATACGGAAAAGCTAGCTGGAAAGCCACAAAACAGACGGCGTGACCACAAAGGCGGCGGGTACATCAATCTGAACCATTTGGGCCCTCCTTTCGTTCGGCTTGCGCCGATCTGCCGATCAAGAGCCTTGGCCCGAACCCGCTTACTCCGGCCTGAGTGGTGACGTGCTTTGGGCTGCGGCGTTCAGCGAAACCATCAGGCGGTATTCTTCGCTTGCTGTCATGAAGTTTTCCGGCATGCCTGGCCGTTGCCGCCCGAGTTTCACTGCGTTACGGATTCCGAGGGGATTGTAAGGAAGGAGGATCAGCTGCCGGATCCCGAGCTTCAAGAGGAATGCGCGGATCGCGGAGAGATTCTCCGGCGTGCCCGTGACCGCCGGAACGAGAGGAACGCGGACGACCAAAGGAACAGTGCGGGCGTCCCGCAGTCGCGCCAGGTTCTCGAGGATCAGAGAGTTGTCCTTCCCCGTGTACTTGCGGTGCATATCCCCGTCGAATAACTTCAAATCGAACTGGACTAAGTCCAAATACGGCAAGATCTGCTGCTCGAAGATGCCGAAATCAAAGTAACCACAAGTCTGGAGGCAGGTATGAACGCCACGGATCTTCAGATCCTGAAGCAGGCTGGACAGAAAGCCGGAGAACAGGGTCGGTTCACCACCCGAGAAGGTCACCCCTCCTCCCGAATGGCGGTAGTACGGCGCATCCCGGAGAAGGATCTCAAGGAGATCCCCAGTACTGTAAGAGGTCCCTATCAACTTCAGCGCGCCGCTTGGACACGCCTGAGCGCATGACGCGCAGGTCCGGCACCTGTCCCGACGGATCCGTGCCTCCGAAAGCAGGTCGATCGCGCCGTTTGGACAGACCGCGAGGCATTGGCCGCAGCCGATGCACGACTCACCCGTGAAGGCGACTTCCGGCCCGACTTCCTGGGTCTCCGGGTTATGGCAAAAGACACAGCGCAGCGGGCACCCCTTAAAAAACACCACGCTTCGGATGCCGGGACCGTCTTCCAGGCTATGCCTTCTGATTGCGGTAACCAGTGGCGTTGTTCTCATTGCGACCCGCAACACTCGTCTCAAAGGCCCGGAGCGAGCCGGCGCCTTAGCTCAGTGGCCATATAGCCGAACTTATAGATGTAGTTCAGGTTTCCATCCACTTCGACGCTGTTATCAAGCAGTGAATCAAGGATGTCCTGATCACGCGACAACAAGAAAGCGCGCAGGGCACGCCCGTCTCGAAAAGTGACGCTGGCGTCCGGATTCTGGATTTCGCGGTCCAGCACATGCATATTGCCGTTTTCAAAGACGGCGGCCACCTGCACCAGGTGGTCGGCTGACCGAAAGAGATAGCGTCCGCGGAAGTTCAGGATGTTCTTCCGATACTGGCGGCACAGGCAGAAGGCGAAATCCATGCCCCTGAGGAGCAGTTCGAGGAACTTGTCGGTAGCCTCGCCGCACAACTCTTTCTCGAGGCCGCCTGATAACCAGCGGGTCAGGAATATCCCCGGCCGGTCACCCAGGACTGCGGGGATCGGAAACAAAACGGTGCGTTTGAGTACGGAGGCCACGACCTTATCTCCTCTCTTCTTCCAGCGGGAAGGGATCGAACGGAACCAGTCGACCGCTCGAGAGCCGATACTCGGTGCGATCGATGATCTCTTTCTGCATCCTTGGATTCAGATCGCGAAAATAGGCGGTGTAGCCAGACACACGCACGAGCAGCTCGGGATGCTTTTCCGGATGGGCAACCGCGTCGACCAGTGTGTCGTGCGTCGTGATGTTGAATTGGATCTCCATGCCGCCATCACTTGTCCCCTCGCGATCGTCGAAGTAGCCTTCAATCGAAGCCGCAAACCGGGCGAGCATCGTCTCCCTGTTGCCATTTTCAGGTGTGTACTTAAGGTTCAGGGCAACGCCGTTGGCAAGCTGTGACGACGGCAGCAGTGACGCGGAATTGAGCGTCTTCGTGAGGTAAGGAGTGACGGCCGAAACCGGCGTGATTCCGCTCGTGAAATTGTCCCTCGCCCGGCGCCCGTTCGGCGTGGCCTGCATGAGTCTTCCAAAGCCGGCGTGGTTGGTCATGGTCCAATAGCCGACCCGGTATCGTCCACCGCGGTAATTGACCCTGGCGCTGAACACGCTGTCGAGCAGCCCGGTGAGCCAACGGACGTTGCAGTCGGCTGCCGGGTCTTCATTCCCGTACTTGGGCGTTTTATCCTGGTTGGCGAGCCGTGCTCGAAGCGCCTCATGCCCCTGAAAATCGCTCGTCAGCGCCGTTATCAGGGTAGCGAAGGAAACGGTTTTCTCTTCGAAGACCACCCGTTGTATCGCGCTGAGCGAATCGGCCACGTCGGCCAGACCGATAACTGCGATACCAGAAGAATTGATCAGCGCGCCGCCGTCGATGACGTCCCTGCCGGTCTCCATGGGCCCTTCGAACAGCGCCGACAAGATTGGCGTCGGGTAGAAATCCTGGTGCACCTTGCCGAGCAGGTTGTTCAGTTTGACGGCTTTGTCAGCCATCCAGTCCACCTGCCTCTGGAAAGCGCCGCGGAATTCCTCGAAACTCTGGAACTGGGACGGGTCCCCGGTCGGTTCGCTGACGATTACGCCCATCCCGGTGTGACGATGACGGCCATTGAAGAGCGTCAACTCGAGAACCGACGGCAGGTTCAAAAGGATGGCCGCGCTCGCTCCGTACGACCTCCCGTTGCTGCCCGGCTCCACGCATCCGACAACCGCGTAATCGCGGGCGTGCTCGAGTGCATCACCTTTGGCGGTGAGCGCCTTGATTACCGCCCGGTCGTTATGCACCGCGGGGGTAGCCTTGGTATTCAGATTCACTTCGCAAATACGTCGCAGGTAAGCTTTGGAATTGACCCCGGAGCAGTAGCGGGCGTTGAGGTTTGGATCGCGGAGCATCATCAGCTCGGTGGCTCTCAACATCAGATACGTCAGATCATTAACCGCGTTCTTTCCTTCCCGATCGACGCCCCCGATCGTGATTGCCTGGTTGGAGCCGGTGCCGCCGAACAGCTGCTCCCCGGCATTCGGAATCATCGGCACGTGATCCCCGAGTTTGAGCCAGAAAAAGCAGAGCAACTCCAGGGCGTGCTGCGGATCGAGTAGTCCCGACGCCGCATCGGCCTTGTAAAGCGGATAGAGGACCTGGTCCAGCCGTCCGAGGCTCAAGCCGACGTTCGGGTTCTCGAGGTGGATCGCCGTCCAGCAGATCCAAACAGTCGTCAGCCCTTCGCGGAAGGTTTGTGCCGGGAGCTCCGGCACCCTGCGGTAGATCCGCGCGATGTCGATCAAGTCCCTGCGCCGGACGGGATCCGTTTCACTGGCCGCCAGGCGTTGTGCCTCGCCGGCCAGGTTGTGAGCATAAGCGATGATTCCCTGCATGACCTCGATCAGCGCCTGGTAGAACTCGTTGCGCCGCCCATCGGACACGTGCTTCAGCCTTTGCTGAGCGCGCTCGATCAAGCCCGAAAGGCCAACCCCGATCGCTTGGGAGAAATCGGGCACGGTGTGCGAGATGCAGTTGACTTTGCTGGCCAGAAAGAACACCAGGTGCTCGAGGAGGTCGATCTCGGGGCCTGAATGCCGTATGCGAGCCAGCTCGAGGATTGTGTTGTCCATCCAATGCGGGAAGATCTCCAGGTTCAGTTCTTCGGCCTCCTCCCGGCTGATATGGTAGGCATTGCGGCGGCGTTCGGTGATGTTCAAGAGCTCCGGCCAGATCGACAAAGCCATGAGCTCCGGGTAAAGCGGCACACCCTTGAACTTGGATGTAGTGGCCCCGGCAAAGGGGGATTCGTCTCGGATCGCCAGGGGCTTCATTCCCGTCCGGTAGCCCGTCCGGTGGTGGATCACCGGGGCTCGCCGTTCAAGGACGTAGCGATACGTCCGCGCCTTGTCCAGTACGGAAATGCGTGACTGCTTGAAAAGCCCGTTTTCGGCACTAAACCTGGTAACCAGTCGAGCGCGCTCGATGCAAATCTCGGGTACTGCGCCAAAGTAGTCGGCGCGAAGGTCTCGGACGCGATCCGTCATCGGGATGTTGTCCAGGGCGACGGTATTGGCAGAAGTCTCGGGCATAACCGCCCCTTTCGCTCCTCGAATCGGCCGTCGGCGGAGTGGGAGACAGGCAACAGGCCCGCTCGGTTCCCCGCCGGAGGTTACTGCTGTTAGCCCGGCGACTGAATCCTGGAGTGCAGGATTTCCGCACGCAGGCAGACCTCCTGCACGACGGTCTGCGAAAAACGTCTCCACGGCCGCTCATCGGCCTCGACGCGGGCTTTCAGGAAATCGAACAAGCCGTTGTTGCATCCCGCTGAGTCGTGGGTTGCACAACAAACTTTGACTCTTTGCGTGCGCGGATTATCTGACTCCTGGTACATGCGAACAGCGGCGGTGTTGAGCTCTTCATCCACCAGGACAATCGAGGCGCCGTGACGGGGCTCCCGCTGAACAGTGTCTACGACCCACCCGCCGCTGTTATAGGTTCCGACCCAGGACGGATAGCCCTGGTAACTGATGTCTTTTTCAAAGGGCTTATGAGTGTGCCCAAAGACGACGGTCACGTCGGGAGGCATCGTTTGGCTCAGCTCGATCAGGATCTGCTGCCTCAGCGGGCCCTCGACGTAATCCCGAACTGCCTCGTCGGCCTCCTCGCTTAAGGGCTTTTTAGCTGTTTTGAGGCGCTCCAAACCGTAAACGTGCCTGGTCACACCCTTAAGACAGAACTGGGCGAGTCTTGCCTCGAAGCGGTCCCCCCACCCGGGCAGGTCGAACTGGGTGGCAAGACCCTTGGAGAGGTTAACGAGTATCTCCTGGCGTTTCTTCTCGTCTTGGAGGCGTTCGTACAATACACCGATCTCCTGGCCGACGTCTCCGCTGCGTCCCATGGTGGACCAGAAGAAATCAATCCAGGCAAAGTTCTCCGCCTCGATATCCCAGGGATGAATAGGCTTCGGGCGCCCCGGCGCAATAAGCGAGTGCAACGTGCTCATCAACTGGTACATCGGCTCCATGAAATGGCCGTGGTGAAACACGACGCATCTTGCCCGGTTCGGGGTGAGCAGGCCGAAATTGGGATAGAAGATGGTCACAAACTCCGGGTTCTCTCGCAGCTGGGGATAGCGAGCGAGCAAGCGCGAAAGGAAGCAGTCGGGGACACACTTCGTGTGGGGTCTGACGAACATGCTGGTCGCATGCCACGCGGCCGGCAGAAAGGTGTCCAACGGCATTCCTGACACGTGATTCAGGTACTGCGTCTCCCGGCTTAATTCCCACAGGTGATGATCGTGGTTTCCAGGCAGCAGGATGATTCTTTCGAAAACGGGCGGTTCGCCGGGTGGAGCGATGAGCTCGAAGAAGCGCAAGAATGCCATTACCGCTTCGTTCTCCGTGTTCAAGGCGAATTCCAGCGTGTCGCCATTGAGAACGAGGATCGGTTTTGGGGAGCCTGCCGCATTGAGGGACGCCAGGTAGCGCAGGCATTCGGCTAAATTCTGTGCGACCGGGCTCGGGTGCAGGGGTTCCGGATCCCTCGTTCCGGCGGCTATGTTTGTCAGAAGGCTGTTGTATGCGCCGAAGTGCGTGTCCGACAGGCAGACGTAACGGAGATCAGGCATGGCCTCCCTCTCTGGATCTATGCTGATCGCTCGGGACGACGGGAGAATTGCATAAACGAAAGAAGCAATTCAAAAGTATTTGGATATGCCAAAAACTCGAGCGAGGGTCGTGCGAGTTGACGTATCTTCCTTTCGGAGAGAGCACGCCGAGCCCGAAGGACCTCAAGGCAGAAGCGAGACAGCGCGTTGCGACAACTGCAACGAGTGCGTTGCCGCATCCGACACCCAGCCGATCCGCTGCTACCGGTTCGGAAAACAAATCGCGGGCGAGTTGCGGCTAGACTGAGGATACCGAGTCAAAGCTGCCTTGGTGGGTAGCTTATTACCCAGGTGCGGGTAACGGCTTATCCCCGCTTTGGCGAGCCAGGCTTGCAGAAGCCCTTTTTGATGCGGCTTTTAAACCCCCAAGAGTCGGCATGGTTCTTGCCCGACACCCAGTGTGGGGACGCCGGACCTACAAAAGGCTGGCGCCGTTATTCAACCCGGTCGGAAGGGGACTATCATGACGACTGTTGCTGAACAAGACCAGATGAAACAAGCAGGTCGGTTCCCGAATTTTGGCCCTCCGCAGATCAAGCCGCTCAGGACGCTCTGGACCGTAGCCGAGCGTGAGTTGCTGGAACAACTGACCAGCCTTCGTTTTCTGGTCATCGCGCTCCTTGTCGTGCTGCTGACACCGCTCACCGTCTACGTCGGAATCCACGACTTCGGGATCCGCACGGAAAGTTACCAACGACTCGTCGCGTCGAGAAGCGCGGTTCAATCGCAAGTCAGAGCGCGCAACGGTAACCTGAACGATCAGGAGAGTTCATTCACGCCCTATAACGACCTGGAGCCATTTCGCGTCATCCGGCCGCCGGAGAAATTCAGTGTCCTGGTGAAGGGACTGGACGGCGCTATGCCCGAATATTGGGACTTCTCGGGTGGAGGGGTGCAGACGGGTCCCGCAGCGTCCCCGGCTTTCTGGATGGGCGATTTGCTCGGCGCCTTGGATCTGGAGTTTGTCATCCGCGTCGTGCTTGGCCTGCTGGCTATACTCATAGCCTTCGATGCCATCTCCGGCGAGAAGGAACAGGGAACACTTCGTCTGGCCCTCAGTCATCCGGTCTCCAGGCCGGTCTTCTGGATGGGGAAGATGCTCGGCGGCAGTTTCAGTCTCCTCGTGCCGCTGGCATTGACCATGGTTCTCGCGTTGCTCAGTGCCGAGCTGATGGGAACGGAGGTAGCCGACCGGAATACCATGACAAGAGCGGCCGGCCTCTTCCTCGTCTCGGGCATATACCTGCTCTCGCTTCATTCACTCGGGCTCTTCGTGTCGTCTGCTGCAAAGACCCAGAAGACCGCGCTCGTTGTTTTGCTGGTTTCCTGGGTCATGCTGGTTCTCGCGGTGCCACCCCTCGCCATTCTTTCGGCAAGGGCGATTTCTCCAGTCCATTCCATTCACTGGTACGAGGGGCAGAAACGCGCCGTCAGCGACGATCTGCGATCGGAAAAGGAGTTGGCGATCGGTCGGACTCTCAGGGAATTGACCGGTTCTCCCCCAGGACACTTGAAAACCAGCGATTACACGCGAAACCGCGCAACGCTCGATCCGAAAATCGACGAGATCGACCGGGAGTGTCTCAGCCGGCAAAAACGGTTTTTCAATGAAATCGATTTGAACTTCGAGCGCGCCAGCAGGCGTCAGAGCGTGGTTGCCAATGCCATCATGGCAATCAGTCCTGCTTCGTTGTTCGCTCAACTGGCTACCGGGCTGGCGGGGACGGGTGATTCCGATCGCCAAAACTGGATCGAGGCAGTCCGCCGCCAGCAAAGTCGCTTGGATCAGTTCATATTCAACGATCCCCGAAGACTCACCGTCAGAGATGGAGGCTCCTCGATGTCGATGTCTCAGGGCGCGCCCCTCACATTGGCCGACGCCCCCCCGTTTGCGGCGCCGGCCCGAGATTTCGCATCTTCGGTCAACCCGATTCTGTTGCCCGCGTCGCTCCTTTTTGTCTTCTGGGGAGTTTTTGTGTTCGTCGGCCTGGCGGCTTTCTACCGATACGACGTCCGGTAGTCTGGCGGGAAGTGATCGGAGTGGGACCGGAGTCGAAGCCAATCGGCCTGTCGAGCATCACAGAACCGCAAACGGAGCGTTTTTCGCGAAGCGCGCGGATTGCTGCCCCGAAGCGAAACTGTTGACCTCACCCGGTGAGCTGGTTGCATCCGGTGACAATCCGCGCACGTCGCTGAAAAACGCTCCGTTTGCGGTTCTGTTCCGCTCGGCTGGTCGCCTCGCTTGGTTGCCACGCCGACTTGACATCCCCCCTCGGCACTCTCTATATTGGAAACTATAAAAACTAAAAAAGTTTCCGTAGTGTATCAAGTGGCCGGCGTGGATAGAGGAACGTGACTAAAGAGAAGGAACTTCAGAACCGCATCATCCTGGAAGCCAGCCAGCGCTTCTTCAACGAAGGATTCAGCGCTGTGACCATGGATGACATGGCAAGCGAGCTCGGGATGAGCAAGAAGACCCTGTACCGCGTCTTCCCGAGCAAAGACGAGCTGTTGCGCGCCGTGATGCACAGGTTTGTCTCCGAAGTCGAAGTTGCCACCGACCGGATCCTCGAGGATCCGGGGAGCAGTTGCCTCACCAAGCTCAGTCGCCTGCTCCGGTTCATCGCGGCCCGCATGCTTCGAATCCGCCAGCCCTTCCTTCTCGATCTTCAGCGAAGCGCTCATTCCGTCTGGACCGAACTGGAGACATGGCGACGGGAACGGGTCCTTTCAAAATTCGCGCGAGTGATCGAGCAGGGGATGGCTGAGGGCGTCTTCCGAAGCGATCTCAACCAGGAGCTTTTGCTTCGAATGTACCTGCTCTTAATCCAGGGAATCATGAATCCGGAGGTCTTGTCGCAGGTGCCGTTCACGGCTCGTCAGGCTTTCGAGCAGATCAGCAAGGTGTTCTTCGAGGGGGTCCTGACTGATCGGGCCCGTGCGGAACACGCGCTTGATCTGTCCGCGCGCGAGTCCTCCGAAGACGATCAATCGGTGTGGAGGCTCTCATGACGTTTCTGCAACGTACTTGTCTTGTGGGTCTGATTGTTGCCGTCAGCCTCGCCGGCACAACGACTGACGCCTCCTCCCTGCAGTCGGCCCCCGGCGAGAACCAGCCAGGGCCGGTGCTCACGCTGAAAGAAGCGCTGCGTCTGGCCCGCGACCTGGGAGGGAGCGCGCGCCTCGAACTTGCCGATCTGCAGGCAGCTCAAGCCGATACCGGGGTGGCACAGGCGCGTTCCGCGCTGCTCCCCAACTTCGACGCAGTCGTGACGAGCCTAAACCAGACGCGCAACCTGGCCGCCTTTGGCATCCGTCTCTCTGTCCCCGTCCCCGGGTTTCAGTTTCCGGAGTTCGTCGGCCCGTTCAGCAGCGTCGACGCGCGGGCGACAATCAGCCAGACGATCTTTGACTTGAGCGCGATCCGTCGATACCAGGCATCGCGGACCGGATCCGCAGCCGCAACCGACGAGAAGGAGAATGCCGGAGACCAGGTGACGGGTGATGTGGCCCGGGCATACCTGGCGGCGTTGATGGCGCAATCGAGAAGGGACATTGCGAAGGCGAACGTGGAGCTATCCGAGGCGCTGCTGAAGCTTGCGGAGAACCAGAAGGCAGTTGGAACCGCGACCGGAATCGATGTCACGCGGGCGCGAGTCCAGCAGGCCAACGAACGCCAGCGACTGCTCGTCACGGAAAACGAACGCAAGGCGTTTCAACTGCGGCTCTTGCGCCTCATAGGCCTGGATCTCGACCGCGATTACCGGCTGGATGAGCAACTGAGCATGACTCAACCGGCCGCCAGGACCGTCGAGCAGGCGGTCAGCATTGCCCAGGAGTCCCGGGCGGACCTGAAGGCGCAGGTTCAGAGGGAAGAAGCAGTACGCCTCACCTACTCAGCAGTGAAGTGGGAACGGATGCCGAGCGTCGTTGGCTTTGGCGACTACGGATCAATCGGCTCGGGACTGACCGCTATGCTTCCTACCCGAGTCTACGGCGTTGCCCTGCGGTTGCCGATTTTCGACGGAGGCCGCCGGGATGCCCGCAGGGCCGAAGCCGGTCTGCAGTTGCGCCAGGAAGAAGTGCGCACCACTGACCTCAAACGCCAGATTGAGCTGGAAGTTCGGGTCGCGCTCGACAACCTGCGGTCGGCCGAGGAGCAGTTGGAAGTCGCCGCCGAGGGACTCGAGCTCGCGGAGGCCGAAATGGCTCAGGCGCGACGCCGTTTTGAAGCGGGCGTAAGCGGCAGTCTGGAACTGACCGACGCCCAGACCCGGCTCATACGCGCCCAGGAGAATCAGTTGAACGCGCGCTTTTCCGTCGAGCTCGCCCGCGTGGACGTCGCGTCAGCGACAGGGACGATACAGAAGCTGATTCCGTAGTTCGAGCGCCCTGATGGTCAGTCCCGGTCAAGAAGAGAAGTGTCCGACTTGGAAATCGGACCTACGGAGAGATTCAGAATGCGAAGCAAGTTAAAGATCCTGGTTCCGGTTCTTCTCGTCATCGTCATCGTGGTAGTCGTCCTGGCTTCTTCAGGCTGGTTTGGCGGTGAGGATGACAACGAGCTCGGGTTCTCGGGAAACATCGAGATGACCGAAGTGAGCCTGAGTTTCAAGAGCCCCGGACGTGTGGCGGAACTGAAGCTCCGCGAGGGTGACCGGGTGACCAAAGGGGACGTTATTGCGCGGTTGGATACGGCGACCCTCAAAAGCCAGCGCGACCGGGTCCTCGCGCTGTTGGAAGCGTCCAAGTCACGGCTCAACCAGGCAGCGACCGCCCTCGACGTCCAGACACAGAGCGCGGAGGGACAAATCGAGCAGCGGAGGGGCGAGCTCCACGGTGCTCAGGCTCAGCTTGCCGAACTGCTGGCCGGAACCCGGTCACAGGAAATCGAACAGGCGATCGCGGCACTCGAGCGGGCCGAGGCCGAGCATGCCACTGCTGAGCGGGAATGGAAGCGTGCCCAGACGCTGTTCGCCAACGAGGACATCTCGGCGTCAGCGCACGATCAGGCAAAGGTGCGGCTGGATGCCGCTTCCGCCGCACTTAAACAAGCGCGTGAGCGGCTGGCCCTGTTGAAGGAAGGCCCGCGGGCGGAGACGATTGAAGCTGCCCGGGCGCAGGTAGAACGGGCCCAGGGTGGACTGAAAATGGCCTCGGCGGCTCAACTGGACGTCAAGCGGGTACGTCAGGAAGCTGAGGTTCGCCGGGCCGAGATCGCGCAGATCCAAGCCGAGCTGGCCGTAATTGACACCCAGTTGAGCGACGCGATCCTGCTCTCGCCGATTGACGGAGTAGCGATGATCAAGTCAGTCGAGGAAGGCGAGGTGGTTGCCGCTGGAACTACGGTGGTGAGCCTGGCGGACGTGGGCCATCCCTGGGTCAGAGGCTACGTGCCGGAGGCGGATCTCGGGCGCGTCAAGCTGGGCGACGAGGTGACGGTCATGACCGATTCGTACCCCGGAAGGAAATACCGCGGCCGCGTCTCGTACATCGCATCGGAAGCCGAATTTACCCCCAAGCAGATCCAAACGCCCGAAGAACGGGTCAAGCTCGTCTATCGCATCAAGGTCGAAGTCGACAATCCTAACGGGGAACTGAAACTTAACATGCCGGTCGACGCGAAAGTGGCGCTGAACAGAAGGTAGAAAGGGGTAGTTTCGGGGACACATACTTAATTCCCGTCCCGTTAACACCTGCATGGCACAGCAAAGGAATTAAGTTTTGTGTCCCCGAAACTCACCAGTAGCAGGTGATCATGATTTCTGCGGTCAATCTCACTCGGGTCTTTGGGACAGTGAAGGCTGTCTGCGGCCTGGATCTCGAGATTCGCAAAGGCGAGATCTTCGGACTGATCGGACCCGACGGCGCCGGCAAGACGACCACACTGCGAATGCTGGCCGGACTGATTGCTCCCTCCAGCGGCGAGGTTCGCGTCGCGGGTTTCGACGTCACTCGCGAAACCGACCAGGTCAAGGACCGAATCGGGTACATGGCCCAGAAGTTTGGTTTGTACATCGGTCTGACCGTCCAGGAAAACATGGATTTCTACGCGGACCTGTTCGGTGTTGACCGCAAGGAGCGTGAGGCGCTGATGCCGAGTCTGCTCCAGATGACTCGGATGGAACCGTTTCGTGATCGCCTGGCCGGCAACTTGTCGGGCGGCATGAAGCAGAAGCTCGCCCTGATGTGTACACTCATCCACCACCCGCAGGTCCTGCTGCTCGATGAACCGACGAACGGGGTCGACCCGGTGTCCCGGCGGGACTTCTGGGCGATTCTCTACCAACTGATACGGGACGGAATGACGGTGCTCACCACGACTGCCTATCTGGATGAAGCGGAACGATGCAACCGGGTGGGCTTGATGCACAACGGGCGGCTGATCAGCTGCGATACCCCGGAAGCTCTAAAGAAGCAGGTTGGACAGGTCTGTTACGAGGTGCGTACGAGCGACAACCGGCGCGCGCGTTCTGTCCTCAGCAGCATTGATGAGATCTCGTCGGTAGAGCCGGCCGGGGATGCGCTTCACTTGTTTGCTTCTCACGAGCTTGCCGCGGAAGCGATGCGCGAGCGGCTGGCAGACGAAGGTCTCGACGAAGTTGAGGTCGAGAAGATCGTCCCATCAATGGAAGATGTTTTCATTGCAACAGTGCGCCGTGGGGTAGCAGATGCAGCACGCGGTTGAAACCCACGATCTGGTCAAGAAGTTCGGAGACTTCGTCGCCGTGGACCACGTTTCGTTGGCGGTCGAAAAGGGCGAGATATTCGGGTTTCTAGGACCCAATGGCGCGGGCAAGTCGACAACGATCCGCATCCTGTGCGGACTGCTGTCGCCCACCGAGGGTCACGCGCGCGTGATCGATCTGGACGTCGCCACCCAGGCAGAGGAAATCCGGCAGCGGATCGGTTACATGTCGCAGAAATTCTCGCTTTACGACGACCTGACAGTCGGGGAAAACCTCGGGTTCTTCAGCGGGGTTTACGGTGTTCCGGCCGGCGAGAGGGCGCGCCGGCAGGCGGATGTCCTGAAACTCGCGGGCCTCGAGGGCAAAGAGAGCGTTCCGACCCGTCTGCTGGCCGGCGGCTGGAAACAGCGCCTGGCGCTTGGGTCTGCCATTCTGCACGAGCCGCCGGTTCTCTTCCTTGACGAACCGACATCCGGGGTCGATCCCATCGCCCGGCGGGCGTTCTGGGACCTGATCTACGACCTGTCCGGTGCGGGACACACGGTCTTCGTGAGCACCCACTACATGGATGAGGCTGAGTATTGCCATCGCGTGGCCCTGATGTACCGCGGGCGCGTCATCGCCCTGGGCACCCCGGCCGAGTTGAAGTCCAACCTTGTCGGCTATCATCCGATGGTCCTGGAATCCTCGGACCTGCTGGGCACTTTGCATGCCGTCGAGTCGCTCCCGGGTGTCGTGGATATAGCGGTTTTCGGCCCCGGGCTGCGGGTGATCGTGGAGGACCGCGAGTCAGCCGTCGCCGGTATCCGAGCAGAGCTGAGCCAGAGGGGAATCGCAATCCATCGGATCGAGGACGTGCACCGCACGATGGAAGATGTTTTTGTGGCGATGATCGAGCAGGAGGAAAGGAGATCCGCATGAACCTCAGGCGAACGCGGGCGATCGCCCGAAAAGAGTTCCTGCACATCCTCCGCGATCCTCGGAGCCTGCTGATGGCTCTGGCGTTGCCAGTTGTCCTGCTGATGCTGTTCGGCTATGCACTAACCCTGGATGTCGATGACATTCCGACCGTTGTTTACGATGCGGACGGGAGCCCCGCGAGCCGCGAAGTTGCGGCTTTGTTCGATGGGTCGAAGTATTTCACCGTGATCGACCGCGCCGGATACCCCGAGATTATCGAGGGCATCAATCGAGACGAGGTACTGTTGGGGGTTGTGATCCCTGAAGACTACTCCGAGAAACTGGCGGCAGGCCGGGAAGCGGCGATCCAGCTGCTCATCGATGGCAGCGATTCGAACACGGCGTCTATCGCGCTCGGGTATGCACAGGCACTGCTTGAAGTGCACGCCATGGAGCTGCGGACGCACTGGCTGGACCGAGTCGGCGGGACAGAGCTGAAGCCGCCGGTCGAGCCCCGGCTCCGGGTTTGGTACAACAGCGAGCTGAAGTCCAAGAACTACATCGTTCCCGGACTGATCGCTGTCATCCTGATGATTATCGCCGCCTTGCTCACCTCCCTGACGATCGCCCGGGAGTGGGAGATGGGGACGATGGAGCAGCTGTTATCGACTCCCCTGCGGCCGACCGAACTGGTCTTGGGCAAGCTGGCGGCATTTTTCGCCGTGGGCTTTACGGATACGGCGGTCTCGGTCGCCGTGGCCGTCCTGGTCTTCGATGTCCCGTTTCGCGGGAGCTGGCTGTTTCTTTTCCTGAGCGTTTGTATCTTTCTTTTCGGCGCGTTGTGCTGGGGAATCATGATCTCTGCCCTGGCCCGGTCCCAGTTGCTTGCCTACCAGGCCGGTATGCTCACCTCGTTTCTGCCGGCATTCCTGCTGTCCGGCTTTATCTATGACATCAGCACCATGCCGACAATTGTCCGCCTGGTGACTTACATCTTCCCGGCGCGGTACCTGATTGCGCTTCTCAAAGGAGTCTTCCTCAAGGGAGTCGGCCCGGAAATCCTGGCCCTCGAAATTGTCTTTCTGATTGTCTACGCAACGATCGTCTTTGGGCTTACGGTCCGAACGCTGCGGCGCAAGGTGGTGTGACAAATGAAGTGGGGACGAATCGTCGAGATCATCAAGAAGGAGTTTCGCCAGGCGTTGCGCGAACCGCGCATGCGGGTTCTCCTGGTTGGCCCGCCGATCCTGCAGCTGATCATCTTCGGTTTCGCCGTGAACCTGGACGTCGAGAACAGCCCGATCGGCTGGATGGACAACGACCGAACGCCGGCAAGCCGCAACCTGCGCGAGACATTCGAAGGGTCCGAGTACTTCGCCGTCACCGCTTATCCCGAGACGGACCTCGAGGTCCAACGGCTGCTTGACCGGGGCGACGTCCGGGCGGTCGTCCGAGTGTTGCCGGGATTCGGGCGGGATCTTGCGCGCGGGCGGGAGACAGCCGTTCAGATCCTCGTCGACGGGACGAATTCAAACACCGCGGCAATTGTGTCCAACTACATCGGCCGGGTGGTCGGGCAGTACTCCCGGGAAATCATGCGGCAGCAGCAGCGAGACCTGCTGGCCCGGCGTTCAGCCATTGACCCGAATCCTGCTCGCCTCCTCGTTCCCGGGCTCGATGTCCAGCCACGGGTCTGGTTCAACCCGCATTTGTACAGCCGCTTTTACTTCGTTCCGGGCGTCATCGTGAACATTGTCGGGCTCGTGACGATCATGCTCACCGCAATGAGCATCGTGCGCGAGAAGGAGCTGGGGACGATGGAGCAGCTAATGGTGACGCCGATCCGACCGATGGAACTGATGCTGGGTAAACTGCTCCCGTTCGCTCTCGTGGGTATCCTGGAGGTCATCCTGGTAACCTCGGCGGCGCTCCTGGTGTTCCGGGTACCGTTCCGGGGATCGGCCGTGATGCTGCTTGCCTCGGCGCTTCTCTTCCTGATGACGACACTCGGCGTGGGTCTTTTTCTCTCAACGATTTCCGGCACTCAGCAGCAGGCGATGATGGCCTCCTTCTTCTTCTTTCTACCCTCGTTCATGCTGAGCGGCTTTGCGTTTCCGATCCGCAACATGCCGGTTGTAGTTCAATGGCTGACGTACGCGAATCCGGTCCGGTACTTTATCGAGATCGTGCGTGGGGTTTTTCTGAAAGGCGTGGGCGTGGAAATTCTGTGGCCGCAGATGCTCGCCCTTCTGGTGTATGGGGTTCTGATCCTGGTGTTCAGTGCCTTGCGTTTCCACAAGCGCCTCGATTGAGCCGACCCCAAGAACCCCAAGGACCTCAGGGACCTCAACGACCAACCGCTTTTCCGTTGTCCTTGGTGTCCTTGAGGTCCCTGAGGTCCATGGGGTCCGGCTCGCTCTCCCCGTGACCCACCCATGCCCCGCATAGGCGCTAGATTAAGAAGCCGGCAAAGGGTTTTCTACCCCGTAGGGGTTACGTAGCAAAGCCCAGGGTTGGCCGCGCTTTTTGCGGCCTACCCTGGGTAACAGGCGGTAGCGCTTCAACCCTGAAAGGGTTGCTGAAAGGGTTGCGTATCGGGCTCGGCCTTATTCCGCGCACTATCGGTCAGTCCCACACATAGCGTTCGTCCTATTCAAGCCCGTGTTTGCGCAGCAATGCTCGGAATTCGTCCTGAAAGGTGGCTTTCTTGTGCCTTTCTTCCTGCTTGAGATTTCGGGAGCGAGCTCGATACGCAACCCCTTCAGGGTTGGGATCTTGCCGGCCACCGACCCAGGGTAGGCCGCAAAAAGCGCGGCCAACCCTGGGCTGTGCTACGTAACCCCTTCGGGGTAAAAAGCGTTCACCACGTCTTATTCTAGCGCTTATGCCCATGCCCCGCAGCTCAGCTTACCCCTTAACCAGCTCCTTGCTTTTTGGCCGGAGCTTCGTGAAATCGGCGCCCGAGATTACGTAATACCAGTCGGCAAATCGATTGGTCAGCTCGCGGGCGAGGCGTTTGCCCTGGTCACCGATCTTCGCCAGATCGCCGTCGTTATACGTTCGAGCCTTCTCTTCGTCGTAGTGAACGGTAATGAAAACGTAGCGTCGTTCCTCGGTCCGGGTAGCGTCCGTCTCGCCCGCCTTGGGCTCAGTCTGCACGGCCCCCGGTTGGCTGGGCGCGATCTCTCCGAAACGAAGCGTGTAGACGAGCCCCTTATCGGTCTCGACCACGATCTCTCCTTCGTTGGAGAGGAGCTGGCCCGTCGGCGTGACGAAGAAGCCTTTCTGGCGCAGAGACATGATGCTATCCATCGACATCGTGATGCCTTCGGTCGTCTTCAGGTCCTGGGTCAACGCGGTCGGCTTCTGGGCGACGTTCACGATCCGGAGGTTGTCCAAGGCGGAGAGCAGGGCATCAACCGCAGCCTGTTTTACGTTCGACCCGTTCGCTTTCCACTTGTCCTTCTCCTTGGCGAGAATGGTTCTCTCCATGTTGTCGAGCGTGCCCATTTGCTCGTTTATGGAGTAGTTGTTCACGGTCACCTTGCGGATGTCTCCGGCTGACAGCTTAAGCAGGTCCGTTTCGATCCAGTCTTCGAAATTCGCAGACGGCTCGGCCTCCGTTTTCACCGCGTAGGTGCGCTTTTCCCCGGGAATGCGAATGTACCGGTAGCCGGGCTTCCCCTCAACAGTCTTGCCCAGGATGAAGTCGGCAAGCAGTTTGCCCTCGCCGTCCCGGAAGCTGACGCGCTTACCCCGGCCCGCCAGGCTGCTGACCTTCGTGTCGAGCGGGTCCACGACGCCAAGCTCAGGATGATCCGTTGTCGAATCCGAGCGAACCGTGTCCTTCTTCAAATCCATCAGAGCGGCCGCGGTTTTCGTCAGCCGAGTCTGCGCGTCGGCCGGGTAGTTGAAGTGCGAGGGCAAGCTCCATCGTCTCCCCCGAAATTCGACCTTGAAAGGCTTCGCGGTCGCGGTCGTTTCATCGTAGGCGATGATCTCCAGCGCCTTGCAGGCCATCACGTCCTTGAAGCCGGGGAAAAACGGTTGCCCTTGATCGGAGAGCGCCGTCGGGATGTTCGAGTCAGGCTCGGTCCAAACGGCAAGTCCGGCTGCACCTGCTGCAACAACGATAAGAATTGCTGTGATCGTGAGGTCACGCATAACCCGATTCCTTGTGAATTCTCAAAGTGGGTCCCACTTCCAAGTCGGACCCACGTAAAGGCCTAACTACTCCGTCATCATGCCCGCTCCGCCAGAAGGCGGGCCTCCCCGACCGTCGATCTCTCTCGCCGCAGGCGCCGGATCGAGAACAGGAGGAACAGGATGAAGGCCGGGATCGGCGGCAGAATGACAGCCAGCACCTTGATCATGTTCTGAATATTGCGTATGGACGTTTCCATC
>Ga0209077_1000104_pt1 | contig 20147 bp, 23 predicted proteins | sample PPLLak1March2015_FD_187247 | JGI IMG/M metagenome (GOLD analysis project Ga0209077, IMG submission 187247) | Freshwater sediment microbial communities from Prairie Pothole Lake near Jamestown, North Dakota, USA - PPLs Lake P7 Core (1) Depth... | ecosystem: Environmental > Aquatic > Freshwater >... | reverse complement strand
AGTATTATGTCCCCGAAACTTTACTCGGACAACAGGTTGTCAAGGTCCGGCAACAAGAGTGCCAGGTACTTCGGCAAGGACCTGTTCCTGGTTGCCTTCGGCGCCGCGTCTTTTACGCAGCGGAAGCCGATCCCGTACTGCGACTTCGGGAAGTACGCCTGCCGCGTCCACAGGAACATCCCCTCGCCCTTGCTCGGGTACATGACATACGAACCGCCGCGGACCGCAAAGTAACCGCGCTTGAAGTTCTCGTTACTGGCGATCGGGCTGCCCTTGTACGCCTTGAATTCGTCAGCGGTCCACTCCATGATGTTGCCCATCATGTCGTAGACGCCATAGGCGCTCTTGTCGAATCTCATCTCGCCCACTTCGGTCGTGTTGCCCCGGCCGTTTTCACCGCAGTTGGATTTGCTCCAATCCCACGTGTTGCCCCAAGGGTACGCAAACCCTTCCGGTCCACGGGCCGCCTTCTCCCACTCTGCTTCGGTGGGAAGACGCTTATTCGCCCACTTGGCGTACTCCTTGGCATCGTCCAGCGTGACGTTCGCAACCGGGTAGTTCTCCTTGCCGACGGTGTAGAACTGCCGCCAGTTGCTCTCCGGCTCGAAGTTGGACTGGGTGGTAAATTCAATCCACTGGCCGAAGGTCACTTCGTACACATCGATCTCGAAGGCCGGCAGGTTAACCTTCTGCTCCGGTGCAGCATAATTGGCGCCTATCGTCTTCTTGCTGCTCCCAAAGGTGAATTCCCCCGCGGGAATCAGTACCATGTCCCCAACTTTCGGTTTGTCGGGAACCGCGGATTCCATCGCAGCCAGCTCTTCCGCCGTCGGACCCTCCTCTTCCTTGGAACAACCGCCTATGGAAAGAACGAGAACAAGTAACGACGCAAACAGTATTCTCTCCCTCATATCTGGAATTTTTTCTCCCTTTGTGCCCCTTCTTATACCACTGAAGGGGGAATGAGCGAAAGTGGTTTGAGGCCGAAAGATGCACACCGCGCACTGCTGTCGCCGTCTGCGGTCGATGAGGTCCTAATCGGGCGTGGCCGCGCCCCCGAGGTACCTCGAGCGCAGCCAGTCGAGGGCCTCACGCCGCGTCGAAATCCGGCCCTCCAACTGTTCGTCTTCCAGCGCGTTCAGAATTTCTTTGAAAAGCGGACCGGGCTTCAGTCCAGCCTCCTCCAGGTCTCTGCCGTTCAAGAGGAGGCGCGGCTTCATCCCCTCCCTCGAGAATTCCTGTAGTTTCCTCAGGGCGAAATCGTAGTTGGTCAGATCGCCATGGCTGGCCAGGCAATCCAGGCGGTGAAGCTCGAGGTGACGCCCGATGTTCGGTCGTCTCAGGAATCGTTTGAGTGTCGATTCACGCATCTCCCGGATCGGGATGAAACGCAGGTGATCCCGCACCAGCTCGATCACCTCGTCCGCCTGGTCGTTCGGCAGCCGCAGACGCCGGCATACAGCCTCCGCGATCTCCGCGCCCCGGTCCGCATGCCCGTCGAAGCGAATCCGCTCGCGTACCCGCAGGGTCGGTGGCTTCCCGACATCGTGCAGCAGGATGGCCAGCGCGAGCACCCCGTCCAGGCTTTCAGCCTTCTCGAACATCAGCCGCGTGTGCGCGAAAACGTCACCCTCGGGGTGGAACTCCGGCGGCTGCGGAACTCCACGCATGGCCGCCACCTCCGGGAGGATAACGCCCAGGATCCCGGTGTCGGCCATCAGGTCAAGCGCCCGGGCCGGGGCACTGCCCGTCAGCATCTTCAGCAGCTCTTCGCGGATCCGTTCCCAGCTGACCTGGAGCAGAGCAGGCGCCACGGCATGAACCTGCGCGTAAGTCGGCGGATCGATCTCAAAATCAAGCTGGCAGGCAAAGCGCACGGCGCGAAGTATCCTCAGCTTGTCTTCCTGGAATCGCCCGGCCGGGTCCCCGACCGTCCGGATGAGCCTTCGCTTCAGATCCTGCTCCCCACCGACATAGTCAAGCAGTTGATCCGACAGCGGTTCCAAGAAAAGAGCATTGACCGTAAAGTCGCGCCGGAGCGCGTCTTCCTTTGCGTCCGAAAACGCGACCGCGGTTGGCCGGCGACCATCCGCGTAACCGGAGTCGGTGCGAAAAGTGGCCACTTCGTACTGATGCGCCTGCAGGACCACCACGATGACGCCAAACTGCTTGCCGACAGGGATCGTCCGCTCGAAAAGAGACTCGATCCGGTCCGGTGGAGCGGAAGTCGCAATATCGATATCCGACACCACGCGCCCAAGGAGCAGATCGCGCACGGCCCCACCGGCGAACAGAGCCTCATAGCCCGCCTCGCGCAGTCGGCGAACAATCGCCAGGGCGCCATCCAGAAGCCCGCCAGGGATGAGATGGGGATCGATTTCACGAAGCATGGTTCGAAAATGGTAGCATAGCTCTCGAAAATGCACAGACTTGCGATCACGGGAGCCGGGTTGCTGGCCATCAGCCTCGTCCTGCTGTTCACCTTTGACGCGGGGCGTCCAGCCGGACTTGAATCCCTGGTCCCCAGCGACGTCATCGCCGTCGCAGTCATATCGAGTGCCCCGCCCGACCTCGATTTTCTCCGGGATGTTCGGCTCAAGCAGTGGATCGACATCGACGTCGATTCCCTTCGCTCCAAGATCCCGGCCGATTTCCGCGACGAAATCGGCGCCATGTTCCAGCAGGACCTGGACACCGCCTGGATTCTGGTCCACGGCCTGGAGAGGCGGGAGGACGCGTGGCGCCCGGAATTCACCCTGGCACTGGTCCCCAAGCCGCTTCACCAGGAGCTCCTTGAGCTTCGGATCCAGTTGCTTGCCATGCGTCTTTTCAAAGTGCCCGAACTGTCGGTCGCCGAAAAAGATAACCTTCGGATCTATAGAGGATCGCGCGACAGTCAGGCGCTTTTCCAGCTTCGGATGCCGGGCGTTCTTCTTGTCTCCAATACCGACCGTGCCCTTACCAAGACCGTGATGAGCTGGAGCGGGCGGGCTCCTAGCCTGGCCCAGGTCCGCGGATTTCGCAGAGTGCGTTTGCGTCTGCCTGCGAGAGAGGGCTTCTTTCTTTATGTGAACACCGGGCAGATCCTCCCTTTGCTGCCTGAATTCGGCTACTCGATGCAGTGGCAGGACGGCGAAGTCGTCGATCAGTTCTATGCGGCACCTCAGTTCTAGGCGGACGTAACAAACGGTTGGCAGGCGCATCTATATGGAAGTGAAGCTGAAGAAGTTCGAAAAAACCGGTATTCTGGCAGCGATTCTGCTCCTCGGGTCATCAACCGCACTCCTTCCGGTTCGATCATCCGCGGATTCACCTGAAGCCGCAGCCAAGCGTGTCGAAGACGTGCTTACCGAGTTGGAAACTCGCGAGAAGGCAAACCACCGCGAGTCGCGCACGTATGTGCTCGCCGAGCCGGACATGAATGCCTACCTGGCGTCGGAAATCGCGAAAAGAGAGCGGAAGGACGTGGAGCGCCTGGTCGTGAAGATGAACGACCAGAATCGTTTCGTTACGTCCCTGACAGTGAACCTCGACAAAGTGGACGTGAAGACAGATTCGATGACCGGGGCCATCTTTCGGGCATTCCTGCGGGGCACCCAGACGATTGAACTGGACGGGAAACTGACGACCGAGAAGGGCAAGGGAACATACGAGGTGCAGAGCGCCTCGATGAATGGCGTGCCGCTGCCGTCCACGCTCGTGAACGCGATCATCAGCGCCGTCGGCAAACAGCAGGACCCGCCGTTTGACCCGACCGAACCGTTTGACCTGCCTTACAAGATTCAGACAATCGAGGTTTCGTCCGGCAAGACAACCATCAAGACCTAAACCGATTGCGGATTTCCGATTGCGGATTTCCGATTGCGGATCAGGCGGTCGGCAAGCGATTGATCTACTCGGCACTCGCTGCCCTGGCGCCTCGGCACTGCTTGCCCGCCTTTCAATCCGAAATCCAAAATCCGAAATCCGCAATCAGGGGGCTAGCCGCAACTGCCCACTCCACAGGAGACTTCGCAGATCGCGCGCCTTCAGCTCGAGCGGTTTGCCGGCCAGATCACTGTCGGCAAGCAGGATCTGAAGCGGGTAAGTTTCGCCTCTTTTCCCCTTCATTTTTAGTTCCCGCCACTGGAGGACCACCTCGATCGTTACGGTAGCGCCTTCTTCGCGAAACGCAAGGCCGGGGGTGGCGCTGGCGACCTCCAGGCCGCGCGTGCTTTTCATGAGGCGGTACCAGCTGAACGGACCGCGACCGGAAATCCGCGGGGCCATCCAGAGCACGTAGTCGTGCTCGTCCTCGCGCAATTCCAGCTTGAGATTATCGAAAAAGAGCATCTTGTCACGCCGTTGACGACCGTCGGGGCTGGTCCACACGGCCTCCTGCCGAGCGACCCGCTGGGTATCCCAAACGTTGTCGGTCCATCGTACGGCAAGATAGAGCGCCTGCTCGTTCCAGAAGCCCTTGATTTCCAGCCCGGCATCCCCGCTCGGGGCAAACTGCCCGTTTTGAGATACGCCAGGGGCCCCTGGATTGACAGAGAGCGACGGGATGGCGTCCCATTCTCTTAGAAAGCCATCGACTTGAACGGACTGCCTGCGGTTGGGGATGTCCCAGCTGACCTGACCGTGCAGCAGTGGTAGAAGACCAAAGCAGACGGCCAGCAGCAACAGAATTCTTCGTTGGATGATCCGGCTCATGGTACCTGCCGCGCCTCAGACCTCGAGGATCTCTTTTTCCTTCTGTTGGGCAAGCCCGTCCAGCTTCTCAATGAAGGAATCGGTCAGCTTCTGCGTCTCGTCCAGCGAGCGGCGCTCATCGTCCTCGGAGATCTGCTTGTCTTTCAAAGCCTTCTTGAGCCTGTCGTTGGCTTCCCGCCGGATTTGCCTGATCGCGGTGCGGTGCTCTTCCGCGACCTTCCCGAGGTGTTTGGCCAGAGTCTGCCGGCGTTCCTGAGTGAGCGGAGGTATCGGGATCCGGATGATCCGGCCGTCATTGGAGGGAGTTATGCCCAGATCGGACGCAAGAATGGCTTTCTCGATGGTGTGGAGCTGGGTAGTGTCCCACGGCTGGATGGTGATCAGATTCGGCTCCGGGACGTGCAGCGTGGAGAGCTGGTTGACCGGCGTCGGCGTCCCGTAATAATCGACCGTGATGTGGTCCAACAGGTTGACCGACGCGCGCCCGGTACGGAGCGAGGCCATATCCCGAATCAGGTCTTCGATCGTTTTCTGCATTCGGTTTCTGGAGTCTGCGAGAATCTCTTTGATCATAGTAGGTTTATGAGAAGAGAAAGCCCAGCTGGCCGCCCATCGGCCAACTAAGTAATGACCGAGCCGATTTTGTTGCCGAGAACCGCTTCCCGGATGTTTCCCTCCCGCTTGATGTTGAAGATGATGATCGGGAGGTTGTGATCCATGCACAACGAGATTGCGGTGGCGTCCATGACCTTCAGACCTTTCTCGAGCACTTCGAGGTAGGTCAGCCGTTCGAAGAGCTTGGCATCCTTGTTCTTGACCGGGTCCGAGTCGTAGACCCCGTCGACCTTCGTCGCCTTGAGGATCACCTCGGCCCTGATTTCCATGGCCCGAAGTGCAGCGGCGGTGTCGGTCGAAAAATAGGGATTGCCTGTCCCGGCGGCAAAGATAACGACGCGCTTTTTCTCGAGGTGCCGGATAGCCCGGCGACGGATGAAGGGTTCGGCAACTTCCGCTACGTTGATCGCGCTCAGAACTCGCGTAAAAACCCCGATCTTCTCGAGCGCGTTCTGGAGGGCCAACGCGTTGATCACGGTGGCCAGCATCCCCATGTAATCGCCGGTCGCCCTGTCGAAACCGGCTTCGCTAACGTTCACGCCGCGGACAATGTTTCCACCGCCGACGACGATCGCGATCTCAATACCCAGTTCGTGGACTTCTTTTATTTGACGGGCCAGACTGCCCATCATGGCGGGATCTACGCCGAAGTTCTGAAAACCCATCAGAGCCTCGCCGCTCAACTTGACCAAAACCCGGCGATAACGAGGCTCCGGTAACTCCAGTTCCGGATTTACCGGGGCCTCATTAAACTGCGTCGCATCTCCTGCCATGATTCTCCTGCTCAGGCACGAAACGCCGAAGGGGTTAAGCCAGCTCTTCCCCAACCTTGAAACGGGCGAATCGGCTGACTGAGATATTCTCTTTGATCTTGGCGATCTTGGACTTGATCAGATCCTGCACGGTGACCTGGGGATCCTTGATGAAAGGCTGTTCGTAAAGAACTACTTCGGAATAGTACTTGTTGAGCTTCCCTTCAACGATCTTATTGATCACCTGTTCCGGCTTGCCGGTGCCTTCCGCCTGTTTCTTGTAGATCTGGCGTTCCTTGTCCAGATCGGACTCGGACACCTCTTCCCGGCGGACCCAGATCGGGTTGGCCGCCGCGATCTGCATCGCGATGTCCCGCACCAGCTCCTGGAATTCGTCGGTGCGCGCGACAAAGTCCGTTTCGCAGTTGACCTCAACGAGGACACCGAGTCGTCCGCCGGCATGAATATACGAAGAGACGAGTCCTTCCTTGGTTGTCCGCCCGGCTTTCTTTTCGGCGGCCGCAAGGCCCCGCTCGCGCAGCAGTGAAATGGCGCGCGTGACGTCACCATCGGTCTCCGAGAGGACCTTCTTGCATTCCATCATTCCCGCGCCGGTTTTTTCGCGCAGTTCTTTCACCTGTTCGGCAGTTATAGCCATGAATCTTCTCCTACTGCTGTTCCGCGGGAGGCTACTGCTTGGACTCCGTTTCACCGTCGCCAGGCTGTTCGGCTTTGGCGTCGGCGGAGGCCGCGGGCTCATTTTCCTGGGGCACTTCGACAGCCGGCTCGGCCGCGTGCTCCTTCGCCTTATGTTGTGGGCTCGGGCTTTTCTTACGAGCGACCTTCTTGACTTCGGGACCGGGGACCTGCTCGCCCTTGGACGCATCGGCCTTCAAATCGGCCGCCTTCTCTTCGGCAGCATCTGCGGTCCGGGCCACGACCTCTTCCTCGGCGAGGACGACGTTTTCGGCCTGGTTCACGATCTGCTTGGTTTCCGCTGTGTCGCCGCGGATAACCGTCTCTTGGGCGGGGGCAGCGGCTTGCTGGCTGCGCCGGGCCGCTTCTTTGGCTTCCTTGGCGGCTTTACGAGCGGCGGATTCCTTGGCAGCCCGGTCCTCGGCTTCTTTGGTCTCCTGCTCCATTTTCGCCTGGTACGTGCCACGGCCGGCGATCACCGCGTCGGCGATCGTCGAGGCAAACAGGCGGACGGCGCGAAGGGCATCGTCGTTGCCGGGAATGACGTAGTCAATCCGGTCCGGATCGCAATTGGTATCGACGATCGCGATGACCGGGATTCCCAACTTGGCCGCCTCCAGGACTGCGATGGCTTCCTTGTTCGAGTCGACCACGAAAATGGCGCCCGGGAGCCGGGTCATATCTCGAATACCGCGAAGGTTCTTCTCGAGCTTCTTGCGTTCCCGCTCGAGCCGCGCTACTTCCTTCTTCGACAGTTTCTCGTAGAAACCGGTGCTGCGCATTTCCTCCAGTTCTTTGTACCGCTTCAGGCTGTTTTGCACAGTCGTGAAGTTGGTCAGCAAACCGCCGAGCCAGCGGTTGTTGACGAAGTACATGCCGCAACGGGTTGCTTCCTCTTCGATCGACTCCTGAGCCTGTCGCTTGGTGCCGACGAAAAGGATCTCTTTGCCCTGGGAAGCAGCGTCGGCCACGAACTGGACGGCATCCTTGAACAGCTTCAGGGTTTTCTGGAGATCAATGATGTAGATCCCGTTCCGTTCTCCGAAGATGTACTCCTTCATCTTCGGGTTCCAACGACGGGTCTGGTGTCCGAAGTGGACACCAGCTTCCAACAGCTGTTTTATCGAAATCGCAGTCAAACGATCCTCCTGGTAACCTGTCTGTTACCGCTTCGAGAACTGGAAGCGTTTGCGGGCTCCTGGCTGTCCGTACTTCTTTCTCTCTTTGATTCTCGGATCACGAGTCAGAAAGCCTGCTTTCTTGATTTTTGGCCGCAGCTCGGGGTTGAAGGTCAGGAGGGCACGGGAGATCCCTAATCGGGCTGCTCCCGCCTGTCCCGAGTACCCGCCGCCGGCGACATTGATGTAGACGTCAAACTTGTCCAGGTTCTCCGTGATCGCGAGGGGCTGGGCGACAACCATTCGCTGGGTCTTGTTCCGGAAATACTCGGAATAATCCATATGGTTGACGACAATCTGACCAGTCCCCGGCATCAGGAAGACACGCGCGGTCGAGCTCTTTCGTTTCCCCGTGCCGTAGTAGTGAATCTTTTCCAAGACGGACTCTCCTTAGAAATTCAGAGGCTCAGGTTTCTGCGCCTGATGCGGATGGTCTGCGCCGGCATAGACCTTGAGCTTCTTGATCATCTTGCTTCCCAGCTTGTTTTTGGGGAGCATGCCCTTTACGGCCGATTCCACCAAACGCTCGGGGTGCTTTTCCAGCATTTCCCTGGCCGTCACTTCCTTCAGCCCGCCGGGATACCCGGAGTGGCGACGATAAACCTTCTGATCCAGCTTCTTGCCGGTCAGGCGAATCTTGTCCGCGTTGAGCACGACGACGAAGTCACCGGTATCCAGAAATTCGGTATACGTCGGCTTGTCTTTCCCCATCAGCACAGACGCCACCCGTGATGCCACCCGGCCGAGCACCCGGTCCGCTGCATCGATCACGTACCAGCGTCTTTCGATTGCCTCCTCTTGAGGCAGAAAAGTCTTCATGGTTCTCCCTCGGCTTCTTCTCAACAAAAAGCGTAAACGCACAAGTTACAGAAACAAGGCGTTACTGTCAAGCTCTCATACCGGTTGGATCGCGCGCAAAAGCGGTCGAAAGCGCCGGTTCATAAACCTATGTTGTATCTGTGATAAACGTCACCAGTGCTGTTGTCCGATCAGTGTACGATGCGTCGCGTAGTATCGACTAGTCGTCTCTGAAAAAAGGGAGGATTCAGACGGTCGGACGGCGAAAGTGTTGAGATAAAAAGGGGGGAGTTTAGAGTTAAGAACTTGACAACTCTACACTTTTTCCTAACAATCTTCTCGCGACTCGTTGTCTGGCGCGGATTTGCGAGGTCAAAATGAGCTTGGGCGGGGGATGGGGCGCCAAATCAAAGGCTCTGGTCGGCGTCGATGTCGGTTCATCAGCTGTTAAAGTTGTTTCACTGAAGCGTTTAGGGACAAACTCGTTCCAACTTGAGGCGCTCGGGATCGAGCAGGTCCCTCAGGACTGCATCGTCGACGGAGTCATCATTTCAAAACTGCCGGTCGCCGACGCGATTGCGCGGATTTTCCGATCGCGGAACATACGCAATCGTAATATCGCGACATCCATATCCGGCAGTTCCGTTATCGTCAGGAAGATCTCCTTGCCGTCCCAGATGGAAGAGGACCTGCAGGAGTCTATCCAGTGGGAAGCCGAGCAGTACATTCCATTCGATATTAACGACGTGAACCTCGATTTCCAGATCGTCGGCCATGCGCCCGAGGGAAACAAGATCGAGGTGATCCTGGTGGCCGCGAAGCGAGAGAAAATTGCCGATCAGACCAGCGTCGTTTCGATGGCCGGCAAGGTCCCGATCGTGGTTGATATCGACTCTTTCGCACTCCAGAACGTCTACGAGCTGAACTACGAGCCACAGCCGACAACGGTCGCAGCGCTGCTCAATATCGGTTCCTCGGTCATGAACATCAACATCGTGCGCGGGACGGATTTCCTGTTCACCCGCGACATCGCGATGGGCGGGAACCATTACAACGACTTTCTCCGCAAAGAGCTGAACATCTCGTTTGAAGAAGCGGAATCTTACAAGCGAAGCGGAGCCCCGACCGATGAGTTGAAGCGAAAGACAACGGCGACGCTGGCGTCGGTCTCGGAAATCCTGGTTCTGGAAGTCCAGAAGACGCTCGACTACTACAAGACCGCGACGCGCTCCGAAGATATCCGCGAGATTTATATCAGCGGTGGTGCTTCCCGGACGCTCGGTTTTCGCGAATGTCTACAGGAAAAATTCCAGATTCCCGTGAGCTTTCTTAACCCCTTTCGAAAAGTCCGGACTAACGAACGGATTCATCCTCCGGAACTGCTCGAACAATTGGCCAGCGATTTTGCGGTCGCAGTCGGTCTGGCAACGAGGTCAGCAGGCCGATGATCACCATTAACCTTCTTCGCGAGCCATCAGTCGAAAAACGGAAATGGTCGGTCGAGAAGTCCCAGGTGGGCATCTACGCCGTGATCCTTATGGGCGTTGCCATCCTGGGCCTCGCAGGTTGGTACTGGCATCTGAGCGACTTGCGCTCCGACCACGAGGTAGAAATCCAGCGGCTCGAAGCTGAAAACGCCCGACTCGCAGTCGTCCGGGCAGAGCTGCAGAAGTTTCAGCAACACAAAAAACTGCTCGAAGACCGAATCTCGGTCATCGAGCAACTCAAGAACAATCAGAAGGGCCCGATCGTGCTCATGAACTCCGTGATCGGTGCCATCCCGGCGGCGCCCCGGCTTTGGCTCAACAGCGTCTCCCAAAAAGGGAAGACGGTTGTCATCGAGGGCAATTCGACCGACATCCCGGCGCTGGCCGACTTCATCGAGAGACTGGAAGTGAGTCCCCCCTTCAGCAACGTGGATTTGGATTTCTGGGAAGAGCAAAAGGACTCCAGCTCGATTAAGTTCTCGTTGAACTGTGAGATCGGGAGGAAGTAAACGATATGGCACTAGAGCTTTCGGGAAGCAAGTTGTCCCCTCGGTCTCAGCTGATCCTGCTCACGGTCCTGATGGCCGGCCTCTGCTACATCTTTTACAGCCAGTACATCCAGTCCCTGCGCCAGGAAGTACAGGAACTCGAGACCAAGGCTCGCGATCTTCAGGTCGACGTTCAGAAGGGCCAGATAGTCTTCCAGCGTCTCCCGTTGTTCAAGAAGGAGGTCCAGCAGCAGGAAGTGAGGCTGACGGACCTTCGCAGAATCCTCCCGGAGCGCAAGGAGACAGGCGACATCGTTCGGCGCGTGGTTCAACTGGCCGAAGAATCCCGCCTGAGGATCAAGAGCTTCGAACCGAAGAAGTCCAACCGAAAGGACTTCTTTGAAGAATGGCCGATCATGATGTCGATGGAAGGCAGTTACGACAACCTGGGCCTCTTCTTCGAAAAAGTCAGCCGGTTCACCCGAATCATCAACGTCGACAACATTACCATCAAAGGGGCCGCTGCACCGGTCCGAAATAACACGCTGTCGGCTACATGCACGGCGACGACTTTCGTTTTCGTCGAGCCGACGGTTACGGTCAAGACGACCATCAAGCCGAAGAAAGGGATTTGAGGTCCAGGTATGAGTCGAAGCTGGATCATGCTGGCGGCCACATTGGTTTTCGGTGCCGTCTGTCTGTCCGTCCTGGCCGAGGCGCAGGAAAAGGCCCCGACAGATTACAACCCGCCGGCGTATACGTCCCAGGGCAAACGTGACCCCTTCCTGGCCCCGCGCCCGTCAAAGGAAGACGAGCCGCAGGTCCTCCCTCCTCCGCCCTTGAATCAGCGCCCGCCGGGCCTTTCCGGGCTACTCATTTCCGAAGTGACGGTATCGGGCATGGCCGGTACTCATCAGGACAAGGTGATCATTCTCAAAGGCGCGGACAAAGTTTCTTATCTTGCTCGCAAGGGGAGCAAACTGTTTGACGGCTATATCCAGGTGATCAACGACAACGAAGCGGTTTTTCAGCGTGAGGTGGTCGACACCAAGGGTAACAAGAGAATCAGCAAGGTGGTTAAGCGGCTGTTTACGGAAGACAAATAGGGGACAATATGGAACCGCTCATAAGAGGAAAATTCGTTACAGTCCTTACAGTAGTGGCGATGATGATCTGCGGCGTTTTTGCTGCCGATCTTCCGGGGCAAGTGACACCTCCGGCCGCCGCCGCGCAAGACCTGCCGGAGAATTCGCAGTACCAGGGAGAACCGATTTCCCTCAAACTTGTCGATGTTTCGCTCGTCGATTTCTTCCGCACGGTTTCTGAATTGACCGGCCTGAATATCCTGATCGACCCCGATGTCGAGGGCACGATCACGATCAACGTCGAGGAAGTGCCGTGGGACCTGCTCTTCGAGACCGTGCTCAAGAGCCATGGGCTGGAGCGCACCATTGAGGGAAACCTCGTCAGGATTGCGACCAAGAGGCGACTCCGGGCTGAGGAGGAGGCCAACAAGGCCCTGAAGAAAGCGGCATTCGAGGCGACCGATACCATCACCGTGACCCGGCACCTGGATTACGGACTGGCCTCGGACCTGGCCAAAGCACTCGAGAAACAGTTGAGCGCACGAGGGCAGGTCAATTTCGATGTCCGAACCAATACACTGATCATCACCGATGTTCGGGCACGGCTCGAGGAAGTCTTGAATCTCGTTAAGACGCTCGACGTTCCCGAGAGACAGGTCAACATCGAAGCGCGAATCGTGGAAGCAACCACGAACTTCTCGCGGGACCTGGGCGCCACCTTCTTCCTGCAGATCGGCCGTGATGACGACAGAGTGAGGACAGTCCTCGACGTCTTCGCGCCATCTGAGTTAGACAATACAGTCGGGATCGGCGGAATCAGTCTCGGGAAGTTCCTCGACACCGTCAAGCTGGATGCCTTCATCACCGCAGGCGAAAACAAGGGAGAGGCGCGAATGCTCTCGAAACCGGTGACAAGCGCTCAGAACAACGCCGAGGCGGTCATTCTACAGGGTTCCAAGATCCCGATCCCGGTGCAGCAGAATTTCACGACCACCGTCCGCTATGAATATGCAGCCCTGAAGCTCACTGTGACGCCGCGGATCACCGAGGAGAAGACGGTCGTTCTGACCATCAAACTCGAGAACGCGTCCCCCGACTTTACCCGGACGGTGATGGGCATTCCGATCATCCTGGTCAGCGAGACCCAGACAATGGTGATGTTGCCGGATGGTGGGACCGCCGTCATTGGTGGTATCTTCGTTGAGACGGACCGGGAAAACGAAGACAAAGTCCCCGGCATCGGCGACGTCCCGCTCCTGGGTCACCTGTTCAAGAGATCACTGAAGGCTCGTGAAACGCGCGAAATCCTATTCTTCCTCACGACGAAGATCAAAACGTAGTCGAACCTTCGATTACGGGATCCGTTATCGCCGTTTCCTCGATGCACTGAAAGCGCGGGGGGTGGATGGCTTCCTGGTCAACCACCCCCCGAACCTTTTTTACCTCTTCGGTTTTTCCGGCTCGGCCGGCCTGGCCATCACTCTCGACGGCGAAACGAGCCTGATCGTAGACGGTCGGTATATCGAGCAGGCCGTTCAACAGGCCGTCAACTGCAAACCACTCCTCGCTCCCAAGACCCCTGAAGAAAGCCTGCGACAGCTCCTGGGCCGCAAGAGGAGCAAGCGCCGCATCGGGGTGGAATCCCGGCACCTCTCATTCGAGATGGGCCTCCAGCTTCAGTCGTGGGCCACGGCTCACGAATTCCTGCCGGTCCCGCAACTCGTGGAAGAGCTCCGGATGATCAAGGACCCTGGCGAAATCCAAATCATGCTCAAGGCATTCGAGATAGCGCAAACCGCCTATGAACAACTGGTTCCGGACATTCAGCCGGGCAAAACAGAGCTCCAGGTCGCTGGACGTTTCGAGGCTCTGTTGCGCGAATTGGGCGCCGAAAAGGCCAGCTTCGACACCATAGTCGCATCCGGACCGCGTTCTTCACTTCCCCACGGGCGCGCGACAGCAAAGCTGATCGAGCCGTCCGAGCTCGTCCTGGTCGACTTTGGACTGGTTCTCGACGGTTACTGCAGTGATCTGACCCGCGTGCATTTTCCGCCGGGGGCAAAAAAACCGGTAATCTTCGACATCGTGCGGGAGGCGCAGCAACGAGCTTTGGCGACCGTCCGGCCAGGAATTCAGTCTTCCGATGTGGACCGCGCTGCCAGGGACTGTATAGCCGGGTACGGGTTCGGTGACTACTTCTCGCACAGCACGGGTCACGGCCTGGGCCTTGAAGTCCATGAGCCGCCCTTAATCTCGTGGCGCCTGCCGACCATACTCCGGGAGGGTATGGCCTTTACGATCGAACCGGGGATTTATCTACCCGGGCAGCATGGTATTCGCCTCGAGGACGTCGTCGTGGTGACTGCCACCGGCTATCGGCTTCTTTCCGACCCGCGCCGATAACGCATTGACTAATCGGTTGGCAGTGGCGACAATGACATTTCCACCGTCCTTCAGGATCACGGAGAGCCAATGGATCTGAAAGAGATTCAGGAACTGCTGCACTTACTGGATAGCACGACGGCAATCGAAGAGTTTGAAATGGAGGGCTCGGATTTCAAGATCCGGGTCAAGAAATCAACACCGCGGAGCGCTTCCGTGGCTTCGGCCGGATCCTCGCTTCTCCTGGAGCAGCGGCCCAGTGAACCGGCACGGAAAGAACCGGCGGAGAATCTCTATTTGTTCAAAGCGCCGATCGTCGGCACCTTCTACGGCACACCCAAGCCGGATGCCGAGCCGTTCGTCAGAGTCGGTGACCCGGTGCGCAAAGGCATGGTCGTCTGCATCATCGAGGCGATGAAGCTGTTCAATCAGATCGAATGCGATGTGGACGGAACCGTGACCCGGATGCTGGTCGAGAGTGGTCAGCCAGTCGAATTCGGCGAGCCCCTGTTCGAGATCCGCCTGGCCTCCTAGCTCCATGTTTAGAAAAATACTGATCGCCAACCGCGGGGAGATTGCCTTACGCGTAATCTATGCGTGCAAGGAGCTCAATATCCCGACGGTTGCGGTTTACTCGGACGTCGATCGCAATTCCCTCCATGTTCGTTACGCGGACGAAGCGGTCTGTATCGGGCCGGCAAGAAGTAGCGAAAGCTACCTGAATATACCGGCCATCATCAGCGCCGCCGAGATCACGAACGTCGACGGCATTCACCCCGGTTACGGATACCTGGCTGAAAGCGCTCACTTCGCGGAAGTCTGCGGGATGTGCGGGATCAAGTTCATCGGTCCATCGCCTGAATCGATCAATCTGATGGGCGACAAGGCTCTCGCCCGCGAGACCATGAAGGACGCGGGGCTGCCGATTATTCCGGGGAGCGGAGTCATCAAGCCCGACACTGACGAAAAGACCTGCTTGAGCACGGCCAAATCGATCGGCTACCCACTCCTGATCAAGGCGGTGGCAGGTGGCGGCGGCAAGGGCATGCGTATCGTAAGGGCCAAGGAGGAGCTGATCGGCGCCATAATGGCTGCTCAGGCCGAGGCCGAGGGTGCCTTCAACAACGCCGATGTCTACTTCGAGCGGTACCTCCAGAACCCGCGACATATCGAGTTTCAGATACTTGCGGACGAACATGGCAACGTCATTCACCTGGGGGAACGCGAATGCTCGATACAGAGGCGTCATCAGAAGCTTGTCGAGGAGTCTCCCAGCCCTATCGTCACGCCGGAAATCCGGAGTGAGCTCGGACAGAGAATCGTCCAAGCGGTTGCCCGGGTCAACTACCAGAACGCGGGCACCATGGAGTTCCTGTTCGACGAAGATGGCGGTTACTTCTTCATCGAGATGAATACCCGGGTGCAGGTGGAGCACGGCGTCACCGAAATGGTCACGGGCCTGGATATAGTCAAGCAGCAGATCCGCATTGCAGCGGGCGAGAAGCTGCCGATCACTCAGGACCAGGTGACCATGACAGGGCATGCGATCGAGTGCCGCATCAATGCCGAATCACCCATTACATTCAAGCCGTCGCCCGGCACTATCACCGCGTATCACGCGCCTGGAGGCCCGGGGATCCGTGTTGACTCATGTGCCCATCCCGACTGTGCGGTCTCTCCTTACTACGACTCGCTCATCGCCAAGCTGATCGGGCACGGCTCGGATCGCCGCGAGGCCCTTTCCAGGCTAAACCGTGCGCTGGAAACGTTTACGATCGAAGGCATCGAAACGACCATTGCTCTCCACAAGAAGATCATCAATCACCCGGACTTCATCCGCGGGCAGTTCAGCACCAGCTTCATCGACAAGCTGCCGGTTTTCTAGACAGTTAGAATCATGGTCCTCGATCCCGTCTATCCTTTGACCTCGTCCGTGAACAAACCAGGCCTGAGCCATTCGGCGCTTGCGCGACGGTTCCTCGAAGGCGGCAGTCGCTTCTTTCAAGTGCGCGTCAAGGATCTGCCCGACCGGGATACACTTGCCGAGTTGATCGAAATCGCCTCGCTCTGCCGGGGCTTCCCCGGGGCTCGATTCGTGGTCAACGATCGCTGTGACCTGGCGTGGGCCAGCGGCGCCCACGGCGTTCATCTCGGCCAATCGGATCTACCCGTCCAGCACGCCCGGCAGCTGCTTGGGCCGGCGGCCGTCATCGGCATTTCGACTCACAGCGAGGAGCAGTTTCTTGAGGCCAACGACCTGAGCGTCGATTACATTGCTCTGGGCCCGATCTTTCAGAGCACTTCCAAGAAGGGCGGGTTCGCCCCTCTCGGAATCCGGCTGTTGGAGAAGCTGGCCGGCCGGACCGCGCTTCCGGTGGTGGCCATCGGCGGCATTACACTCGAGCGGGCGCCGGAGGTCTGGGCCGCAGGCGCCGCTTCGGTTGCGGTCATTGCCGACATTGTTGAACACGCTGATCCGGCGGCCCGGATACGCAGCTATCTCGAAGCTGCAGCAATCCGCTGACCGGCTGCCCCGAATGCGGAATGCGGAGTGCGGAATACAAAGCATTCGGAGCGTCAGGGGGCGAACGAGTTGATGACTCGCTGCGACGCTTCTTCCATTCCGGATGCCGCGCTCCATTCCGCATTCTGCACTCCGCATTCGGCATTCGGGGCACCTACGAGAAAACCTTTAGACAATTGCCGAAGATGAGCTATAGTAAGCACGCCTTGTGGCTCTGGGCCGAACAATGGCTGGGCTTTTTCGGAGGTGGTCGTCATGCTCTTACCAGGCCCGATCCTCTAATCTCTGTTGACCAGCACTCCTGCTTGGGGGGAAATGAAAGTAGACCTTAACTTTCTGCGAAACGTCGCTCTGTTCGCCGATATTCCCGACGAAGAACTCTTGTCCGTTTCCGAGATGTTCCGTGAACAGAAGTACCGTCGTAACGAGATCATCTTCTTCGAAGAAGACACCGGCAAGTACATGTACATCGTTAAGGAAGGCCGCGTGAAAGTCTCGCGATTGCTGCCAAGCGGCAAGGAGATGATCCTCACCTTCCATGAAGCGGGCGAATACTTCGGTGAAATGTCCTTCCTGGACGGCGGCACTACCCCGGCAACCGTCACCGCGGTCGTCCCGACCTCGATTCTATTGGCCGGAGGGCGGGAATTCCTGACGCTGCTGAAAAATGCCCGCGTGAACCTCAATTTGCTCAAAGTTCTCTGTGCGCGATGCCGCGAAGCCTGGTCGCAGATCGAGGTCCTCACTTTTCACAACGCCGACGCCCGGATCCGGACGGCACTCTACCAACTGTGTCAGAAAAGAGGGGTCCAGACCGAAAAGGGTGTCATGATCAGCATGCATCTGACCCACAAGGAGCTGGCCGACATCACCGGAATTTCCCGTGAGACGGCTACCCGGGTCCTGAACAGTCTTCAGGGTGATAATATCCTCGCGGTCCAGACCCGCCACTTTGTCGTCTCCAATCCGGAGAAACTCGTCGACTCCCTCCTGTTCAGCGAGACTTCCTGAACCAAATCTCGCTTACGGTCATAGCGTTTTTGCCACTTACACATTTAATTTGTTGTTGCGTGATGATTTAAAGAGGGGTACACTGCCGAGCTGCAGATTCTATCTTTGGTGATAGCTCTCACTGAAACGTTTCGAACGTTGGGCTATCCTTAGTTCACTGGTGACAAAGATGCATGCTGCATGGAAAGCGGACAAGGGTTTTTCGTTGGTAGAGATGCTAGCGATCGTTGCTGTGCTGGTCATCCTTGCCGCAGTTGCTGCTCCTTCCTTTCGACGCACGATGGAATGGTATCGGCTACAGTCTTCGGCCAATATGATCGCGACCGAGATGGAAGCCGCGCGGGTCTTGGCGGTCTCGCGCGGGGCAAGCTACAGGATGGAGTTCGACCCGTCCAACAACACTGTAAGGATCATTGACGTCGAAGATCCTGATAACCCGCCACGAGCCCTCAAACAACTCGAGCGAGGTGTTTCCGTGCTCGCGCCCAGTACCCCGATCATTTTTTACCCGCGCGGCCACGCATCGGCTTCTGAAACGGTGCAAGTCTCCAATGGCGAAGGGTCGCTGCAGGTGGCGGTTCTCTTGTCCGGGAAGGTCACGGTTGGCACCACGACCTATATGGCGCAATCGCAACCGAACGGCGGCACCGGAACGACGCCACCGACCGGTGGCACCACCGGTGGCACGACCGGCGGCGCAACTGGTGGTGCGACCAGCGGCGCAGCTACCGGTTCGAGCGTGGTGTACTAATGAACCCCGCACCCAGTGGTCGAAGGCCAACGGGTAGGCGAGACAGCGGATTCAGCCTGGTCGAGAGCCTGATCGCCATTGTGGTTTTGGCGGCTGGCCTTCTGGTACTCGCCCAACTCGTCGGTGTTGCCATCCAGCACAATTCAAAGTCGAGGTCAGGCTCGATTGCCGTGGCTGCGGCCCAGGGGCAACTCGAGATGCTGAGGGCTCAGTTTTATCGCGAGCTTCACACGGGAGTTCCGGAGGCTGACCTGACGCTGGGATCACACGCCGGCACTCCGGTGCAAGTCGGCAGTCGCTTCTTCCGGGTCAGCTGGGAGGTTACCCAACAGACAGGGAATCAAAAGACGGTCAACGTCACCGCGATCGAAGTCCATGTTTCCGGTTCCGGCAGTACCGCCACGGTGAGCGAAGATCCTCTTAAGCGCCAGACAAAGAGCGTAACCATTGTTTCCCAATTCGCTCCCTAGGAATGAGCCATGAACAGAAAGGGCTTCTCATTCGTTGAGCTGCTCATTGTCACGGCCATCTTCACCGTGATCGTGGCGGCAAGTCTTTCTCTGGCGCACAAAGCCCAATTCAGCTTCCGTGCCGAACGGGATTTCACCCAGGCAGCGGAACAGGCGCGGATCGCGATGGATCAGCTGATCCGGTACCTGCGCCAGGCCGGAAACGACCCGACAGGGGAACTGAAGAAAGCGGGCGTGGAAGCGGTCGTCGTTACCGGTTCCGGAATCGTCATCAACAGCGACATTACCGGCAGCGGGCCCGTCGGCACCGCCCCCAGCCCCGGAAACTCGTATGACTACGGTGACCCGGATGGGGACAACAACGACCAGATGGAGCAGGTTGTGGTCCAGTACGCGGGGAGCTCGGATAATGGGGTGCTTTATCTTGATATCGGAGACGGCAACGGCTCCCAGGCGCTCGTCGATAACCTGGCCGACTTTCAGATGGAGTTCTTCGACCGGTATGGAAATGCGACCACCACGGACATCGCCCGGGTGGTCATTCGGATGACTGCGGTGACCGGCCGGAACGACCTCCGGGTTGCTCCGGGACACAAGAACCGGATCGCTCTGCGTTCGAGCGTCGTCCTGAGAAACAAGACGTTGGACCTCTATGAGCCCCCTCCCGAAGGGACCCCGGCATCATAGCATCGGATTCCCAGAGAGGCACTTATGCAGAATCAACGGGGTATTGCGTTGCTCGTCGCCCTGATACTGGCCGTGTTGCTTTCATTAATCGGCCTTTCACTGACGCTTGCCAGCATGAGTTCCATTCGGATGACGAGCGAATTCGAGAGCCACGAACGGGCTTTAATGATCGCGGATGCGGGTCAGAGCGCGGCGCGCACCGTCCTGCGAGGCAAGAGCATAAACACGCTGCTCGCTCAGTCGACCAACATCCATATCTACTTGGAATCGGATGACACGACGCCTCCGGACGGTTCCCCCTCACTGCGCAACCCCCGGCTCCCTGTTGAAGCCCGGAACATCGACTTCAAACTGACGCCAAATCCGGTGGGCAGCCGTCTGATGAACGGGATGCTCACCCCATCGCTTGGCTCAGAGATCGTTGTCAACAATTACACCGGCCTGTATTTCGCCAAGCTGACCGACAACCAGGACGAGGCGATCCTGCCGGCACCCGACGACCCCCTGGCCGACCTGGACGGCAAGGTC
>Ga0209077_1000102_pt1 | contig 20360 bp, 15 predicted proteins | sample PPLLak1March2015_FD_187247 | JGI IMG/M metagenome (GOLD analysis project Ga0209077, IMG submission 187247) | Freshwater sediment microbial communities from Prairie Pothole Lake near Jamestown, North Dakota, USA - PPLs Lake P7 Core (1) Depth... | ecosystem: Environmental > Aquatic > Freshwater >... | reverse complement strand
CCCTTTTGGGGCGTGACCGTTTAACGCGGTTTCAGAGGCGTTAGGCAGGATTTTAATAATGGCAATTGCGTCACAAGCAGCCAAGACCTTGCTATTCGTGGACGATGAGCCGTCCTTTCGTGACTTTGTAGCGAGGAGCCTCGGCGTAAACGGTTATCGTGTAGTCAGTGCACCTCATTGGGATGAAGCCCGCAACATGCTTCGGAAGGGCAATTTGACGCCAGATGTCATATTCGTGGACACCCTGTCGCTCAAGCGAGACCTCCGTGAGGTGGTCGGGGAAACGGCCAGTACTCCGGTGGTGGTGCTTTCAGCGGACAGGGATGCCGCGAGCATCGTGCGGGCAATGCGAAGCGGCGCCCGCAACTACATCTGTAAACCCGTGACGCCCAAGGAAATCGATCGGGTGGTCTCGGAGATGTCCGCGGTCTCTGACGTGGAATCACGTGCCGCGTCTGTTCCCGAGGCGGTCACGCATTACAATCCTCGCCCGGATTTTGTTTTCTGCAGTCCGAAAATGCAGCAGCTTCATCAGATGGTTATGCAGATCGCGGACGCCCGGGTTCCCGTCCTGATCCTCGGTGAGAGTGGCGTCGGTAAAGATGTTGTAGCACGCTCCATCCATCGAAATTCCAGGCTGGTCGCCAAGCCCTTTGTGAAGGTCAATTGTGCGGCGTTGCCCGCAGAACTGACGGAGAGCGAGCTTTTCGGGTACCAGAAGGGGGCTTTCACTGGCGCCGACATCGACCGGCCGGGCAAGTTCGAATTTGCCAACGGCGGGACGATCTTCCTGGACGAAATCGCCGAGTTTACCCCCGGGGTCCAGGCCAAACTTCTCCAAGTGCTGCAGGACGGTCGATTTACCCGCCTCGGGAGCAACCAGGAAATCAGTGTCGACGTGCGAATCATTGCAGCCACCAACAGGCGTCTTGAAGAAGCCATTCGAAACGGTAGGTTTCGCCAGGATCTGTATTATCGGCTGAACGTTGTCACACTCGACCTGCCGCCCTTGCGTGAGCGCAGGGAAGAAATTCTGGAGTTGTCCCGCTATTTTCTAATCAAATACGGGCAGGAGTTCAAAAGCGGCGTAACCAGTATTCCGCACGAGCTGAAGGACGCGTTCATGGCCTATCACTGGCCCGGGAACGTGCGAGAGCTGGAGAATACCATCAAGCGTTTCATGGTGCTTCAGGACACCGATGCCATTCGGCAGGAACTCGAAGCGCGCACCAGCAAACAGACGAGTGCCGAGATAGACGCCTTGGCCGACACCTACATCGAGGCGTCCGACGACGACCTGGACCTGAAAGAAATCAGTCGCAAAGCTGCCTTGACGGTGGAAAAGAGCATGATCGTCAAGACGCTCAACAAGACGAGCTGGAATAAGTGGCGAGCCGCCAAGGAACTCCGGGTGAGCTACAAGACGCTACTGAGCAAGATCGAGCAACACGACATCAAACCGGCCATGTACTAGAGCAAGGGGCAACATGGACTGACACGCGATGTCGTCTGCGTCAGTCCATGTTTGCCGCTATTCTTCCATTACCGCGGTTGCGGCTCGATGACCGTCAGGTATTCTCCGGTGTAATCGCCGAACAGAGCGCAGCCCGCCAGCGGTTGGCTGCTCGTGATTCGCAGGTGTCCTCCCGCCTGCTCAAACGCCAGTCCGAAAACGGCGGGACTGTTGATGATTTCGACGAACCGACCGCCCGCCGGAATGACAATGTCCTTCTGTGCCGTCATCAAGCCTTGGCGGTTGAAAGCCTCCAGCCGAACGCTTGCCGGGAAAGACGCCGTATTCTGAAGTCCTAGTCCCGTAAAGACGTTGCTGGCTCTGGACTGGGCGACGTGCAGGTAGGCCAGATCCAGCTGTGCCTCGCCGATGACTGGCACGCTGTATCTGACCTTGGGTCCGGCCGATACCCGCAACGATCCGGCCAGTCTGGGCAGTTGCTCCGTCACCTGCGGGTCGGGAGAAATCACCTCGATCGTCAGGTGTCCAGACGCCGCGAGTGACCCTTGGAGCAGTGCCTGTTGCGTGAACAGGTCGGTCAGGTTCGCAACCATTGCTCCGTTGGCCGAGATATCGACGTCGCGGCTGGCCAGTTCTCCGTTCGGACCAAACGCCTTGATTCTCAGCCTCGTGATGAACGACGAGGCATTGACAACAGCCAAGTCGGTCTGCTCGCCGTTGGCCCCGACATAATAGTGGGGGACCCAGAGTCGTGAGACCGGGTTCGCCGTCTGAGCAGACAGGGTTGCGAACGATTCAGTGTCGGCCTGCAGTCCGAAGGCTTGTATCGGATGATTGGCTGCAACCCGCACGTAGAAGGGAGCGGAGGCGCTCGGAACGTTTCCTATGAAGTTCCTTAACGTATCCTGCCTTACGGCGCCGGGAGCCAGGGTCGAGGTGACCTCCGCCAGGGTTGCACCTTCCTTGCTGACGAGCGTCATCGTGAGGTCCGCAGGATTAGAGGAATCCGAGTTGCTGACCGTGAGCATCGTCTTGTCGGCCGCGTGCAGGCCAGCCCCGGGGAAATATACGACGGATGCGGGTATCGCCTGTGTGCCGATGCCATCCATCCGCCTCAAGGCTGAATCCGTAAGGATCGCGAAACCGTTGACCGATCCATCGCTGTCAGCAAGCAGGGAAGCGCCACTTGGCAACAGGCCCAGCGTGTCGATTATGAAAGCGTCCTGATACTGGGGACCAAGCGTCGTCGTTCTGACGGGACTAGAAGTCCCAGTCGAATCCACGACGGAGAGGGACACATCGGTGGCGAGGTCGCCGAAGTTGACGAGGCCCAGGCTCACAAAGGTGTCCTGGAATACCGGGTCTACGCCTTCGACTGATGAGGGAGCAACGATCGTCATACTCGCGTTTTTCGTCACGAACACCCTCATGTCGTCAGTCCCGTACAGGCCGTGTTCGTCGGTCACGGTGAGTCGGAAGATCAGGGTGGTGGTGCTGCTGACCTTCGGTGCGATGAATTTGGCTGTCGCAGTCATGGCATTCTGGAGCGTGACCGAGGGGCCGGATCGCTGGGTCCAGGCGTATCGAAGCGTGTCGCCGTCCGGATCGCTGCCCGATCCTCTCAAGTACGCCGTTTGCCCGCGAGAAACGGTCAGATCGGCGCCACAAACGGCAACTGGCGGGCGATTGGCCACTGCCAGCACCCGAATGCCCACTTCGTTGGAACCCGTTCCGCCGCGGCCGTCACTGACGGTGAGCTGAAACCTGAGCGAGGTCTCGACCGTCACTATAGGAGCGACGAAGCTCATCGACGCGCTGTTGGCATTGACGATCGATACAGCCGGTCCGTAGCTCTGAGTCCAGGAGAAACTGAGTGGGTCCCCGTCCGGGTCGCTTCCCGTCCCGGTGACCGTAACCGTTTTGCCGGACGAGACGATCTCATCCGGGCCGGCATTGGCGGTCGGAGGAGTGTTGGCGATGACCTGAGGAACGGTCGCTTGGACTTGACTCGAGTAGCCGCTTTCGAGACCTGACGAGTCCACGGCCGTTACGACGAAGTAATAGGTATGGCCGGGTAACACCGTGGAGTCGATGTACGTTGCCGTCGAAACACCTCCGCCGTCGATCCGTAAATATCCGGATCCGCTGGTTTCCGAACGGTAAACGCGGTAAGAGGTTACGTCGCTTTCCGAGTTTGGTGTCCACTCCAGGGTGACGCCGGCCGCCCATGAGGAGCACGTCAGAAAGCAGAAGACAAAAAGAGACGCCAAAGACCTGACAGACTTGGAACCCATTTACACCCCCGATAAATCCGCACTGCTTTTAACCTGTCGGGGGCGAGTAGAGTGTGAGGACGATCACACCAACCCAATTCGATTGAGTAATCGGCTTCACTTTTTAGGGAAGCTCGTTCAGTAACCGACATCCATCCGTCAGCTTATCCAATTGGTTCCACTACGTTTAACGGGCAGCATCTTGATAGGCCCCGTTTTTGCTACAGGGTAGGCAACCAGAAGTCTTGGGGGAGAAATCTGCTTTAGTCGGTCGAAGACGGGTCAAGAAGGATAACCGGCGCCGGTTACACTCACTGCCGGAGGCAGTCAGCCGTCGTACCACATGTGTTCCGACCACAGATGATGGAGGCGGTTCGGTCGCATTGGAAGGCGAATTGACGGCAAACCGCAGTACTTGATGAGTTCAATCGGAGGAATTGATGGCGGATCTGATTCGCAGAGAACACGAATATGTACCGGGCCCGGCTATGCGACTGGACAGGAGCCGGCCGAATCCCGGTCTGAACGAAGATGACGGCGTCGACATCCGCCGGTACTATCAAGTCCTGGTGAAGCGGCGTTGGCTCATCATAGCTGTGGTGATGACAGTGATAGCGGTCGTTGCGCTCCAGAGCTTCACCACCACGCCGCTGTATCGAAGTAGCGTCAAGATACAGATCGACCCTGATTCTTCCAATATCGTTCCGTACAAGGACTTCAACGAAGCCTCTGCAGAATACAGGGGTTCCGAGACCTATCTGCAGACTCAGTTGGAAGTACTCAAAAGCCGAGCCCTTGCGCGTCGCGTGGTCGATCGTCTGAATCTCCCCAACGATCCCCGGTTCAACGCTCCCATCAGCACCGGATTCATAACCACGCAGTTGAACTGGGTTCGAACTGAATTGACGGGTCTTTTTTCCGGCAGCGGATCTGAAAAGGGTGCGACTGCTGGGACGGCCAAGGCAGACGCTGAGCAGACGGTCGCGGCGCCCGGCACCTGGGCAGCGATCGACAAACTGCAGAGCGGCATGGATATCAACCAGATCCCCAACAGCCGGCTGGTTGAAATCAGCTGGAGCGGCTCGGATCCGGAGCTGACGGCCGTAGTTGTGGATGCGATCGCCGAGGAATTCATCGAGCAGAACCTGAGAACCAGGTACGAGGCGACCGCTCGAGCGACCGAATTTCTGAAGGAACAATTGCAGGAGATCAAGTCCAAGGTCGAGAAGTCAGAGGCGGAGCTCGTCAAATACGCCCGCGAGAACAACATCCTGAATATCACGGACCGCGAAAGCATTTCCCAGCAGACCTTGTCGGATCTCAACCGTCAAGTGACCGAAGTCCAGGGGACGCTGATCAGCGAATCGGCCAGGTTCCAGGCGGTCAGGAATGCCACCGTGGATAACTTCCCGCAGGTACTCCGGAGCCCGACCATTCAGACACTCGAGGAGCGGCTTTTCGGTCTGGAGCAAAACCTGGCAAGTCTTTCGGCGCAATTCGGTGCCGAATGGCCAGCCGTCGTTCAGGCCAGGGAGCAGATTACAGAGGTTAAGCAGCAGCTCGCAAAAGAAAAGCGGGAAGCCATCCAGCGGGCGAGGATGGAATACCAGATGGTAATCGATCGCGACCGCATGCTCCAGGGCGCCTTCAACCGGCAGAAGTCGCAAGTCAACAAGATGAACGAGGACTCCATTCAGTACAACATCCTCCAGCGCGAAGTCGACACGAACAAGCAGCTGTACGACGGGCTCCTCCAGCGCCTGAAGGAGGCGGGTGTCTCAGCCGGCTTGCGTACCAGCCCGATCCATATCGTGGATCACGGCCGGGTGCCGACTGCGCCGTTCCTCCCCCGGAAGGCCGCCGACCTGGCGTTTGCCCTGGGTATCGGGCTGCTCCTGGCGATCGGCCTGGCGTTTCTGATGGAGTACATGGACAACACCCTCAAGACCCCCGATGAAGTGGAGGCTTCGATCGGTCTGCCCTCCCTGGGCGTTATCCCGACGATCGCCAAGCCGGGTCGCACCCAGAAGTTCCTTGCCGCCAAGAACTCGGAGGAAGACGAGAATTCGACCGCGCTGCTTAATGCCAACGAGCTTCGTTTCCGCGTCTGGGAGTCATATCGGTCGCTGCGAACCTCGATCCTGTTGTCCAACTCGGGCAAGCCACCTCGCACCATTCTGGTCACCTCTTCGATACCGGGTGAAGGGAAGACAACGACGGTTGCGAACATCGGAATAGTACTAGCCCAGACCGGGGCGAGGACGCTGCTTGTCGACCTCGACATGCGGAAGCCTGCTTTGGACGACAAGTTCAACTGCAGAGGAGAGAAGGGGATGAGCTCCTACCTGTCGGGGAACTCCGATCTCTCATCGCTGATCCGGCCGACAGCTTACCCCAATCTTTTCATCCTGCCCGCTGGTTTTCGGCCTCCGAATCCCGCGGAGCTGATCGGTTCGGACAAGATGGAGACCGGGCTGAAGCTCCTGGGCGAATACTTCAAGTACGTGGTGGTCGACAGTCCGCCGGTACTCGCCGTAACGGATGCGCTCGTTATCTCTCCGCTGGTTGACGGGGTAGTCCTGGTCGTTCGTGGCGGCGCGACGCCAAAAGACGTGGTGCGCAAGGCCGGTGGGCACCTGGTCGGGGTCCATGCGAGGATTCTCGGCGCGGTGATCAACAACGTGAACATGGATGCGCCCGAGTACGTCCACTACTACCGCCACTATTACGACGAAACATACAGCAACGATTTTTCGGCGGCCTGACTTGTCAACTGACGACTGACAACTGACGGCTGACTGACGATTAATGCGGTACGGCTCAGCGGCTTGCGAACCGGAAGATAGTCAGCTGTCGGTCGTTACTCGTCAGTGATTTGGAGATAATAATGAAAAAGCTACTCACCCTGTTAGTTCTTCTGGCACAGACGGCTCTTGCTCAACAGCAGCAGCCGCCATCCGGGCAACCCGATTCCACAGGGAATCGACCTCAGCAGCAGCAACAGCCGGCTGGGCAGTCGAATTCGACTTGGAACCAGAAGATTCAGCAGCTGAGTTTCAGCGGTTCTGGGGAGTATCACCTGGGGAACGGTGATCTGATCGAGGTCAGTGTCTTCGGAGTAGACAACTTCAAGCAGCAGGTTCGAGTGGATTCAGCAGGAGACGTCACCCTGCCTTACGTCGGAGCGATGCCTGTCGCTGGTTTGACCGCTACCCAAGTCGGGGAGAAGGTGAGATCCCTGCTCGACGGGAAGTACATCAAGAATCCTCAGGTGTCTGTCTTTGTCGTGGAGTACCGCTCGCAGCCGGTTTTCGTACTCGGTGCGGTTATGCGGCCGGGTCAGTATCAGATTACGTCGAATCTGCAGCTGGTCGATGCGATCGCTCTGGCCGGCGGGCTCAACACGGAGACAGCGGCGGGCTTCGCGATCATCCAGCGGCGCGGGCGCGAGCAGACAGCGACGACCGCTCAGTCGGGCGGGCCCATGGACGGCCAAGCGGCCAGGGTTACCCCTGCCTCGGCCTCCAGTCCTGGGGTCCCGGCCCCAAGCAGGCCGAATGAAAGCACTCGAATTGACCTGCGGGACCTTTTGGACAACGGCAACCTCGAGCTGAACGTCCCGATCTATGGCGGAGATGTGGTTCAGATACCGGAGAAACAGCTTGAGCGTTTCTACGTGATCGGCGACGTCAACCGCCCGGGCGCCTATGAGCTTCCGACCGAGGATAAGCTGCTGGTCACCCAGGCACTCGCCTGGGCGGGTGGTCCGCTGCGGACGGCCAAGAAGTCCAAAGGAGTGTTGGTCAGGTACGACGAAAAGGGTGGCCGGCAGGAAATGGCGATCAATGTCGACGACATCATGAAGGGCAAGAATCCCGACATCACCGTACTTCCAAACGACGTCATTTTTCTGCCGGGCAGCACTGCCAAGAGCATTGGCTACGGCCTGCTCGGCGTGCTTCCTGGGACTGCTTCAAGCGCACTGGTCTACGGAACGGTCAGACGCTAGAAGGACCGGTCACTTCCCCGCTTACAGAGGAACACATGAGGAAGTGGGAGAAGCTTCGTCCCGGAGTTTTCTTTACGGCCGCCCTGGTCCTTGCTTGGGGACTGTCCCTGGCCGGGGCGGCAAGGCCTTCAACTTACTACCTGTTGTTCCTCTGCTACGCAGGGCTGACTGCGCTGGTGTTCCTTACCGCACCTGAGAGCAAGCTGGCAAACTGGCGTTGGTTTCCGGTCTATGCGGTCGGCGCGTTCCTGATCCTCAACGTCATCTTTCGTTCTCCCCTGTTGGCCCGCGGCTATATCGTTTTGTCTCTGGGGTGGATGGCTTTTGTCCTGACCGCCCTGCTGATTGAGCAGGATTGGCGGAGGGCCCGCTTCCTGGCCGTCTTCCTTGCATCAATAGGCATCGTCGAAGCCCTGCACGGGCTTGCACAGTCTGTAGCCAATTTCGACAGCCCCGGGCACATGGCGACCGGGACTTTCCTCAATCACAACCATTACGCCGGCCTCTTGAACCTGACGCTGCCCTTCGGGTTTGGAGCTGCCCTCTATTACCTGTCCCGCCGGCGTCGGCACAGGAACGATCCATGGGAGCTCTATTCGAAGGCTTGGGCCGCGCTCCTGGCGGCTGTGATCGTCGGGTTGCCGGTCGTCCTCTCGGTTTCCCGGGCCGGAATCGTCGTCTTTGTCATCTGTCTGACCGCCAGTTTCCTGCTGCTTGGTCACAAAAGGAGGGAGCTCAGGAGAAGTGCACCCGGGGGAGCGGCCATGCTGGCCGTGACTCTCGTTCTCGTAGTCGCGCTGTCAAGCGGCCTGGCGTTGGACCATGTCCTCGCGCGGTTCTCCGAACTCGGGCCGGATTCCGGTTTCCGCTTGGTCGTGTATCGCGATACGGCAACCATTCTGAGGAGCAATCTCTGGACGGGCATCGGCCCGGGAATGTTCGGGTGGCGTTTCAGGCCCGTTCAGACGGCGGGTGAACATGTGATTGTTGACCATGCTCACAACGACTATCTGGAGACGGCCACCGAATGGGGCCTCCCGGTCGCGGTCGCGTTCTGGGCGCTGGTTGTTTGGCTGTGGTATCGGTCGGTGCGGCTTTTTCTGACGACCCGCAAACCGTGGACGGAGGCCATGGCTCTAGGTTGCGTTTTTGCGCTCCTCTCGATCCTGCTTCACAGTCTGGTCGACTACAACCTCCAAATCCCCTCAAACCTGATGGTTTTCGCATCCATCCTGGCGCTTTCCTGGAGTCTGACCGGCAGGAGGCCAGTGAAGGAACGGTCGAGCCCGGAGGGTGTCTCCGCATGAAAGTCGCCGCGACGTGCTGGCGCATTCTTCTCACCGGTTTGGTCGGGCTCGCGGCTTGGATCGTCTACCCGCAGTACTGGGCGCAAAACCTGTTTGATCGGTTGCCCGCTGAAGAAGGTGCCCGCCGCGCCATCGCCTTGGATCCTGATAATTGGACGTACCACTTCCAGCTCGGCGTGCAGGCACGGCATGCGGACTCGATCGCGCAGCGAAGACTCGCGGCGGAGCACCTGAGCGAGGCTGCGCACCTGAACCCGTTCAACTGGGAAACTTGGATCGAGCTGGCCCAAGCGGCGGAGCTCTCCGGCAAAACCCGGGAAGCCGAGCAAGCTTACCTTCGGGCCACTCGATTGAATCCCCGCAGTGCTGCTTACCATTGGCTGACTGCTCGATTCTATCTGAGGTGCCACCGTGTTACAGAGGCAGCCGAGTTCTTTCGCGCCGCGGTGACCCTGGAGCCGTCCTACAGGGCTCAGTGGATCGACCTGCTCCAAGAGTCAGGGGTGCGGGATGACATCATCGAGGCGGCCTGGCCCTCCGACCGGGACTCCAAGCTGACCCTTCTCAGGATGTTCCTGAGCGATTCGGCGAGCAGCGACGGCGCCGGGAGAACCGCCCTTCTCGAGCGCCAGTGGGAGACATGTCTGTTGTCGGGTCGTTTTCCGACGCTGGGCGAGGGCGCATTCTACGTGAACCACTTGTTTGACGCGCAAGAGTATGACCGCGCTCGAGTGGAATGGTTACGCCTCATCGAAGGCAATATCCGGGGAAAGAAAGACTATTTCGACGGCGCGGAAATGATTTGGAATGGGGATTTCGAAGAGGAGTTTTCGGGATCCAGATTTGACTGGCAGGTTGGCGCCTCCAAGCATTACTCGATAGTGCGTTCCCACGGAGCAGGGCTCGAAGGTTCCGTGGGCGCGAAAATCCGATTCACCGCACGCGGAAACCTGAATTTCGACGGGCTGCGACAGCCATTGCTGGTTGAACCAGGCCGGTGGTACGAGTTGGGCCTCTGGGTGCAGTCGCGTGAAATCAGCTCGCGACAGGGGGTGTTCTTCCAGTGCGTCTCCCTCCCGGATCGCCGGGTGCTTCTGCAGACCGGCTCGATTACCGGTTCACACGACTGGAGGCGGATGGCCGGACTCTTCAGGGTTCCCGAGAACACGCGAATCATCGCGTTAGAGGTGCGCCGTAAAGAGAGCCGGGGAGCCGATGACCCGATAACCGGGGTTTTGGTCTTGGACAACGTTAGCGTGAGACGCTCCGAACCTTAGAAGAGGGGCAAAGGGGCAAAGGGGCAAAGGGGCAAAGGGAAAGACACAGGGTTTCTTGCCCGGGAGTTTTCCCTTTTGCTCTCCGCCCCTCGGTCGCCTCGGTCGCTGCTTTTTTCCGATTTGCGAAGTGCTTATGCCGTCATCTGTTACCTTTATACGTAGTCTAAAATCCTACATAGAACGGTGGGTTTGGGTAGTTCTGTTCACACTGTATGTAACTCGATTCAGTCGGATTTCAGGCCAACGCCCGTAAGCGGTTGGATGATATTGGTTTAGGGCAGTAGCCGGTGATCGGAACGAGAGTTGCTACTTCTTTAGCCAGGTTTCTGAATAAGTCACTTCTCTGATCACGACTGAAAAGGCTGGGTTAGGTCACATGCGCCTGCACGTCCTCCAAGAGAAACCAGGGGACTGTAAGTGACAGGCGCGAGGCGCGGTTTTAACGAGAGACTCAAGAAGTATGCTTTTGGATTTTCGTCGTCAGCAGTTTGTCAAGTTGGCGAAGCTCCTCGATCTGGTTGCGATTGCCTTCGTTCTGTTTGCAGCGACGGCCATCAGTTCCGGCTCAATAGCGCTGCCCACGCTCGCTTATCTCCTGGTCATCCGGATCAAGGTCGCCAATTTGTTTCTGTTATCGGGCTTTCTGGGCTTGAGCCTGGGAATTATGTCCGGCTGCGGTTTTTACCGGTCTCACCGACTGTCGTCGTTTGGACAGCGAATCAATGAGGCGTTGCTTGCGAGCAGCTTGATCGCTCTCAGCGTCCTGATTCTCCGTTGGCCTTTTCGACTCGACTTTGCCTCGAACACCTTCCTTGTCGTTTTCTGGGTGCTTGGGTTCCTGGTTCTTGGAGGATCCAGGGAGGTCGCACAGCGAGTCCTGTACTACGCACGGGCCAAAGGGGAGAACCTTCGTAACGTCGTCATCGTGGGCGAGGGCGAAGACGTGGTCAGGCTGGCCGAGCTCATGCAGGAACCGAGCCTGGGTTATCGGGTAGTTGGTTTAGTTGACGCCAGGCAAACAGCCAAGGAGCCGAAGGAGGCGGGGGCACATGAACGAATCGCAAGTGCTATGTGAGGTTTCCTCTCTGATCGCTCAGGGCCCGGTGGACGAAGTACTTGTCGCTCTACCTCTCGACAAAAGGAGAGGCCTGATCGAGAAGATCGTCGAGGTGTGCGAGGAGCAGGGGATCCTGGTCAGAGTTCGGACGGACCTGTTCAACCTGAAGATCGCCCGCTCCCAGGTGGACAATGTCGAGGGAGTCCCGGTCGTAACCATTCGATCCGGCCCCGAGGACGGCTGGCCACTGGTGGTCAAGCGCGTCATCGACGTCATTGTCAGTGCGGCGATGTTGGCCTTGCTGTCGCCTCTTTTGCTCCTCATAGCGGCCCTCATCAGGCTCGATTCACCTGGGCCGGTGCTCTTTCGCCAGGTGAGGATGGGCTTGAACCGGCGACGCTTCGAAGTGCTGAAGTTCCGCACAATGACGAATGAAGCGGACTCCCGCCAGTCGGCCCTCGAGTCGATGAATGAAGCCGACGGGCCGGTTTTCAAGATCAAGAACGATCCGAGGGTAACCCGGTTCGGCGCCTTCCTGCGTCACTTCAGCATCGACGAATTCCCGCAGCTGATCAACGTGTTGAAGGGTGAGATGAGCCTGGTTGGCCCGCGGCCCCTCCCGCTTCGGGACGTTGCCCGGATTGATACCCAGTGGCACAAGCGCAGGTTCAGCGTGAAACCGGGTCTGACCTGCCTGTGGCAGGTGAACGGCCGTAGCGACGTCAATTTCGAACGGTGGGTTCGAATGGACCTCGAGTACATCGATACCTGGTCGCTGAAACTCGATCTGAAGATTCTTCTTAAGACCATTCCGGCTGTTCTGCGCGGCTCGGGAGCTTACTAGTAGCGTTTGGATCCTATCGGGGCCGCGCATGGAGCGGTTCCAAAAAGCAGTCACGTCAAATCGGAGGTTTGTTGATGAGCAGTATGACCCTCTCACTCCTGGCTGAATTCTGGGTATTTTTGCGGGAGCGGAAAAAATGGTGGTTGGCTCCCGTGATTCTCATGATGGTGCTCCTCGGCGCACTGATCTTCCTGACCCAGGGTTCGGCGCTCAGCCCGTTCATCTACACCATTTTTTAGCGGGATCCACCAATGCGTTCAGAGAGCTCACGACTTCGACGGTTCAGCCTGGTGGTTGGTGGCGGTTTGACGCTGGTAGGCCTCATCAGCTGGTACCGGGGCCACGACACCGTCCCGCTTGTTCTGTGGTTTGTGGCGGGCGCACTGGTTCTCGCCGGACTGGTGTACCCGCCAAGCCTCCGGCCCGTCGAGAAGGGTTGGATGACCTTTGGGCATGCCCTCGGCTGGGTCAACACTCGCATCATCTTGACAGCGATGTTTTTCCTGGTGGTTGTCCCGGTCGGGCTGGTAATGCGTCTTTTCCGTGATCCGCTCGACCGCAAGATGAGGGACGGGCGGTCCAGTTACTGGATTGCTCGGGGCCAGGCCTCGTCGCCCGAGAGCTACGAGCGACAATTCTAATTTACTGAGGTCCACCGACACTGATGTCTTCGCATATTCTCGGAATTTCAGCCTTCTACCACGACGCGGCCGCCTGTATTTTGCGCGACGGTGAGATCATCGCGGCCGCTCAAGAAGAGCGATTTACGCGAAAAAAGCACGATCCGGATTTTCCACGCAATGCCGTCGAGTATTGTCTCAAGCATGCCGGTATCTCGACCGCCGAATTGGACTATGTGGGCTTCTACGACAAGCCGATGCTTAAATTCGAGCGGATCCTCGAGAACTATCTCGGTGTCGCTCCACTCGGCCTGCGGTCGTTCATGACGGCCATGCCGATCTGGGTGAAGGAGAAGCTGTTCACGCGGGAATTGATCCGGCGGGAGTTGCCCGGTTACCAGGGCAAGGTTCTCTTCGCTGAGCATCACGAATCCCACGCGGCCAGCGCCTTCTACCCGTCTCCCTTCGATGAAGCGGCCATCCTGACCATGGACGGCGTGGGCGAATGGGCCACCACTTCGTACGGCGTTGGACGGGGCAAGGAACTGGATATCCTCGCTGAAATCCGCTACCCGCATTCCCTCGGAATGTTGTATTCCGCTTTCACTTACTTCACGGGTTTCAAGGTGAATTCAGGCGAATACAAGGTCATGGGATTGGCACCGTACGGGGAACCCAAGTACGTCGATCTCATCCTCAAAGAGCTTCTCGACTTGAAGGAAGACGGCTCTTTCAAGATGAACATGGAGTACTTCAACTATCTCCATGGCCTCACGATGACGAACGGTGCCTTCTCACGTCTTTTCGAGGGCGACGTTCGCAAGCCGGAGTCGAAGCTCACGCAGAGAGAGATGGACCTAGCCGCGTCGATCCAGAAGATCACCGAAGAGGTGATGTTGCGCATGGCCCGCCACGTCCATCGGGAAACCGGTTCGGACAATCTCTGCCTGGCCGGCGGCGTCGCCTTGAACTGCGTGGGCAATGGCCGTTTGCTTCGCGAAGGCCCCTTCAAGAACATCTGGATTCAACCGGCTGCAGGCGATGCTGGAGGCGCGCTCGGTGTTGCTCTCCTCATCCACCACAAGCTGCAGAACGGTGCACGGGTAGCCGACGGATACGACAAAATGAAGGGAAGCTACCTGGGACCCTCGTTTTCCGACGAAGAAATCGAGAGCTATTTCGATTCGGTCGGGGCCGTGTACACCCGCCTGGACGAAAAAGAACTGATCGCCCGCGCCGCATGCCTGCTCAGCCAGGAAAAGGTGGTCGGGTGGATGCAGGGGCCCATGGAGTTCGGCCCTCGAGCCCTCGGTGGCCGCAGCATTCTCGGCGATCCCCGGTCCCCGAAGATGCAATCGGTCATGAACCTGAAAATCAAGTTCCGCGAGAGCTTCCGGCCGTTTGCCCCGAGTGTTTTGCGCGAGAAGGTCGCTGACTACTTCGAGATCGACGCCGAGTCTCCGTACATGCTTTTGGTCGCTCCAGTCCGCGAACAGCGGCGGATACCGATGAATGACGATCAGCGCACCCTGTTCGGCATTGAAAAGCTGAACGTCCCGCGTTCGGATATCCCTGCGGTCACCCACCTGGATTACTCGGCACGAATCCAGACCGTCGACGGGCGCCATAACAAGCTCTACTACGAGCTTCTGAAGGAATTCCACCGACTTACCGGATGTCCGGTCCTCGTCAACACGAGCTTTAACGTGAGAGGCGAACCCATCGTGTGCACGCCCCGGGACGCCCACCTGTGCTTCATGCGGACCGAAATGGACTACCTGGTCGTAGGTCCCTATCTGCTGGATAAAAAGGAACAGCCCGTCTTCGAGGAGAAGGTGGACTGGAGAAGTCAGTACCAACTGGATTAAGTCGATTCAAAAGCGCGGGTTTGGAGTCGGACGGCCCTGTACGCCGTTCGGCTCAGCGCTGGCCCGCGCGGAGCAGTAACAGATGAAGTTAATCATACAGATCCCCTGCCTGAACGAGGCCGCTACCCTGCCCATGACGCTCGCGGGAATGCCAGAACATATCCCGGGAGTCGATGAGATAGAAATCCTCATCGTGGACGACGGATCCACCGACAACACGAGTGCGATTGCCCGGGAGCTGGGCGTGCAGCACATCGTGCGGTTCACGACGAACCAGGGACTTGCCCGTGCTTTTTCGGCGGGAATCGACACCGCCCTGAAGATTGGTGCCGACATCATCGTCAATACCGATGCCGACAACCAGTATCCGGGCGACCAGATACCGCGTCTGCTGCAGCCGATCCTTGACGGTCGCGCGGAGATGGTGATCGGTGACCGGCAAGTTGGCACGATCGGCCATTTCTCCCCCACCAAGAAAATCCTTCAGAAGCTGGGAAGCTGGGTAGTGCGAAAATTCTCGAATACGGATGTACCCGATGCCCCCAGCGGCTTCCGTGCCTTCAGCCGAAGTGCGGCGATGCGATTGAACATCGTCTCGGACTTCTCTTACACCCTGGAGACGATCATTCAGGCGGGGAAGAACAACATAGCCGTTGCGCACGTCCCGATTGAGACCAACCAGACGACCCGGCAGTCGCGGCTTTTCAAGAGCAACGGCAGTTATATCAGGAACTCGGCCGCAACGATTCTCCGCATTTACGCGATGTATGAGCCGTTGCGTGTGTTCTTCACGATCGGCGCCGTGGTGTTCTCAGGCGGCGTACTCATCGGTCTCCGGTTCTTGTTCTACTACCTGGGTGGCAATGGCGGCGGACACATCCAATCCCTGGTCCTCGCAGCCGTCTTGATGATCATCGGTTTCCAGACGTTCATGATCGGACTTCTGGCCGACCTGCTGGGCGCTAATCGCAAACTGATCGAGAAGCTGCTGTTCCGCGTGAAAGACCTTCAGTTTGCCGAGAATCCTCACGGCGAGAGGTCAATGCACGGGGTTGCAGCCCGCCTGATCGGCCCGAGGGAATTACAGAAGTGAGGATCTCCATTGTCGGGCCTTCGTATCCCTTCCGTGGCGGGATTGCCCAGTGCACAACCCTGCTCTACCGACACCTGCGCGACCGGCATACGGTGAGCTTCTATTCGTTCAAACGGCAATACCCGGCATGGCTTTTCCCGGGTAAGACGGACAAGGATACGAGCGAGAACCTGACCGCCGAACCGGGGACCGAACATCTGCTCGATTCGCTGAACCCGTCCAGTTGGCTTCGGGTTGCCAATCGAATCCGAAAAGACCAGGCAGAGCTCGTAATCATCCCGTGGTGGAATTCGTTCTGGACCCCGCAGTTCCTTACCATCGCTCTGCTGGTCCGATGGTTGACGAACGCTCGGATCATGTTTGTGTGCCATAACATTTTCGAGCACGAAGCCCGTTTCTTCACACGCTTCTGCTCGAAGACGGTCCTCAAGCAAGGCGATCTTTTCGTGGTTCACTCCAGCGAGGAATTCGATCGATTGAAGCAGTTCATCCCGGAAGACCGGATCTCGCTCGGGTTTCTGGCGCAAAACGACCTCTTCGACGGCACGGCCTGGGATCGAATCCAGGCTCGCGAACGACTGGGCGTCACCGGTGACGTGCTCTTGTTCTTCGGTTTTCTCCGACCCTACAAGGGGCTGGAAGTGCTTCTTAAGGCGATGCCTTCGATCCTTCGGAAACGACCCGTCACCCTGATGATCGTCGGCGAGGCATGGGGCGGAGCAGACGACGTGGACGACCGTGCAGGGGAACTGGGCATCCGTCCGCAGATCGTCCGGGTAGACCGATACGTCCCCAACGAAGAAGTCGGGCTTTATTTTTCCGCGGCTGACCTGGTTGTTCTTCCATATCTCTCTGGCACCGGCAGCGGCGTAATCCCGTCCGCGTATGTCTTCAATACCCCGGTGGTCGCGACCCGGGTCGGCTCGATGCCTGATGCGGTCACGGAGGGCCGCACGGGATTTCTCGTTCCTCCCGGAGACCCGGCAGCACTGGCAAACGCGGTTCTGCGCTTTTTCGAGGAAGGTCGCGCGGCCGAGTTTCGTCGGAACATCGAGCGAGGGAAGTATGCCTTCTCATGGCGGCGCTTCACCGACTTAATCGAGAACGCCGCCAAGAAGTCTCCGGAAAAAGGGACCACAGGTCCCGCGACTGCGAGGGCCGGTCTCTCCGGCATGGAGTCAAACTGACGTCTCTCCACCGGTGCGAGGACATTCCTTGGAGCGAAGACGGGACGTCCGCGCTCCATCAGGGAAGGTTATCATCTATCCGTTATCTGGTAGTCCGGTTACCCATTTAGTCCTGCCTCGAATCCGCTCGGCCTTCGGCTTTTCCCCCCGGTCTCTCGGGACGTGAGTGCCTGAGCCATCCTGTCTGTCTGTGGTTTCTGGTTCCAAGAAGACCCGGGAATACGTGTGGCCATGAGTCAAATCCTTTTCCTCACCCCGCGCCTGCCATGGCCGCTTTTCGATGGCGGACGGATCAGGATCTTCGAAACGCTCAAGCATCTGGCGGGCAGTCACGAGGTGACACTGGCAGTGCCGTTGCGACCGGATGAAGCTGCGGTGGATACGGCGCCGATCAGTCGCTTCTGTCGACGCGTGCTCGCGACGGTCAGGTCCGAACGGCCGGGGGCGGTGGCGCGGCGGCTGCTGGGCGGGATCCTGCGGCGCGACGCCCTGGCGCAAAGTTACTTCTTTGATCACTCGCTGGCCGGGCAGTTGTCCGATTTGACGTCCCGTGAGGAATTCGACATTATCCATGTAGAGTTTCCGTTGATGGCGCCCTATCTCCGGGCAGTCCGATCCGGTCGTGCCGTTAGAGTCCTTTCTACGCACAATATCGAGTCGATTCGTTTCGAGCGAGAACTTCGTCAGGGGGGCTGGGGACGGCGGCGAGTTCTGCTGTTGGCAGACCAGTGGCTGGCCGGGCAGTGGGAGGTGAAAGCCATTCGGGCCTTTGACGGCGTCACCACGGTTTCCGAAATCGAACAGAGCTGGGTCCGGGAGCGGGCACCGAGGACGTCGGTCGAGTTGGTGCCCAACGGCGTTGATACACGATATTTCGCGTTTTCGCCTCCCTGTCCCTCTTCAGTCATCACGTTTGTCGGGTCGATGGACTATCCGCCGAATATTGATGCGGTTTTGTGGCTCGCGGAATCCGTCCTTCCGGAAGTTCGCCGTCGGCTGCCGAATTTCACGTTCCGGGTCGTCGGAAGCCGGGCTGACCCGCGCGTCCTCGCCCTTGCCGATCGGCCGGGAGTCGAGGTGCTAGGGCAGGTGGAAGACATTCGTCCACACCTGGCGCAGTCTCTTGCGTTGGTTGTCCCGCTTCGTTCAGGCGGTGGAACCCGCCTGAAGATCCTGCAGGCGATGGCGATGGGTCGGCCGGTGATCTCGACAGCCGTTGGGGCCGAAGGGATCGAGTTGGACAGCGAAAGACATTGCCTCCTCGCCGAAACGCCGGAGGAGTGGGTGAACCAGGTGTTGCGGGTGCAGGGCGATTACCAGTTGGCCACTCGGCTTGCTTTGGCCGGCCGGGAATTGGTTGAAAAGAAGTACGACTGGTCGATCTGCCTGTCGCCTCTCGATCGCCTTTACGAGCAATTGTTGAGCGCCCGATCATGAACAAGCGATTGTCGATCTGTTATGCAGCACCGGGTCACGGAATGGTCTCAACCTCCGGCACCACGAGAAACATCCTGTCGCTCGCCGCGGCGTTGGCTGACTGGGCGGACGTCACGGTTGCATTTCGATCCCTGCCCGAACTTGAGATAAGCGCGGCTCCCCCCAATGTCACTCTGTTGGCGATTGATCCGGGCGTCGGCAGGATGAGCAACGGCATCGACGATGAGGCGACCCGGGGAGTCAACCCCCTCTCGCATCTGAAGTACTTTCGGACCGTCAGCTCGTTTGCCCGGCGGCACGCCGGCGTCTACGACCTGGTCTTCGAAAAAGGCTGGAGAGTGAGCGGTTATCTCCTGAACGCTTTTCAGGCACACGGGACGCGTGGAGCAGTCATTGAAAACGATGCCCGGTGCTGGACCGAACCGCGGCGGGACCTCCGCACCTGGATGAAATACGCGCTCCATTGCACGGCTCAAGGCCTTGCCGGGCATTACTCGCGCCGTGCGCCGGTCATCATCGCGGAGACCGAGGAGCTGCGGGCGCAGCTGGTAAAGGTGCGCAATATACCCGAAGAGAAGATCGCAGTTGTCCCGCTAGGCGTTGATCAGAAGCTCTTCCGTCCGGCGGACCAGCGGGAAGCCCGCCTTTCCCTCGGGATACATCCCGATAAAACGATTCTGCTGTACGTGGGCGGCATGGATAAGTACCACGACCTCAGTCCTGTCCTTGACGGTCTGCGAGCCGCCAACCCGCGCAATCTGGAAGTGCACGTAGTGGGCGATGGAGAATTCCGTGCCCGCTATTTCGAGAAAGCCAACGCAACGGCTGTGCCCGTTGTTTTTCACGGCCGGGTGCCCCACGCATCCGTTCCCCGGTACATCGCAGCCGCGGATCTTTGCCTGGCGCCCTACTGTGGCGAGGCGTTTTACGATGGCGTGATCACCTTCTCGACGCTCAAGATACCGGAATACATGTCTTGTGCACGACCGGTGGCGAGTATCCCAAGCGGGGAAATCCAACGGCTCATCCAGCACGAGGTTTCCGGTTTTCTTTTTCCAAATACGGCAACTGCCTGGGAAGGGTACTTTCAGGCCGTTCCGGACAGGGCGGAGCTCGCTGCCATGGGTCAGGCAGCCAGGCGATCGGTCGTCGGCCGGAGCTGGGGGAAGACCGCGCTTGCTTACCTCGGCGCCTGTCGCTCTCTAATCACTGACGACGCCGGCAGCGGCCGGCCGGCCGGACCCAATCAATCTCCCAATTCCCTGGAGATCAGGCACTAAAGGTTTCTCTCATGAAGATTGTTCATGTTGGACTCGGAGCAAAAGGCCGTCGGTGGTTCGAAGCCGTGGCCCGATTCTCAGGCGCGCAATCGGTCGGAGCCGTTGACTCCGAACCGGCCGCCCGCATATGGATTAACGAACAGAGCCCGCGACTGCCTTTCTTTGAACGGCTCGATGACGCGCTGCGTGACGTTCGAGCGGACTTGGCGCTGGTGGCTGGTGAACCGGCCACCCAGGTCGAAGCCGCTTCCCAGGCGCTCCGCGCGGGACTGGGTGTGATTGTCGTCCCGCCTGCGGCGACGGAAGTGAGCGGCGTCCGCAACCTGCTCATGCTCGCCGAAGAAACGTCCCGACCTGTCTTCTCGGCGTCCAGCGGCAAATTGCGATCCGTGTACGCGCAGCTCGGCGGCCTTGTCCGAAAAGGATGGATCGGGTCTGTCGCCCATGCCAGCATGATTTCGCGATCAACGTATCCGGCCGACGACCGGCTCGCCCAGCTCGAGTACTCTCAGCTTTTCGCGAAGGGTGCCGAAGAACTCGAAGCGATCGGAATGATCCTGGGCGGGAAACCGCAAAGCGTCATCTCCCGGAGCGAAACGCCCGCCTGGGGCGGATATCGGAATGGATCGACGAC
>Ga0209077_1000101_pt1 | contig 20373 bp, 18 predicted proteins | sample PPLLak1March2015_FD_187247 | JGI IMG/M metagenome (GOLD analysis project Ga0209077, IMG submission 187247) | Freshwater sediment microbial communities from Prairie Pothole Lake near Jamestown, North Dakota, USA - PPLs Lake P7 Core (1) Depth... | ecosystem: Environmental > Aquatic > Freshwater >... | reverse complement strand
TTAACGCCCGGGCGGGACGCCCGGCGCGCGGGCAGGATGCCCGCGATCCCAGTGCGGACGGGACGTCCGCGCTCCAGGAAAGGATCTCTCCCTGTCTCCCTGTCTCCCCCTCTCCCTGTCTCCCTGTCTCCCTGTCTGTCTTACCGATACTCGATGCTGGTATCGCGGATGCGGATGTTTTCGACAGGCCAGCTTTTCAGGCGCGGCTCTTTTGAAAGCTTGGCCCGCGAGATCTTCTCCACAACGTCCAGACCCTCGACCACCTCACCAAAGACCGTGTACTGTTTGTCCCAGTGGGACATCCTCTTGAGGACGATAAAGAACTGCGAGCTGGCGGAGTCAGGATCCGATTCCTGGCGGGCCATGGCGACCACACCGCGGTCGAATTTTCGCGAGCTGAATTCCGCGGGCAGCATGTTGCCGCTGTTGCCCTGGCCGTCGTTGTACGGGTCGTTGTCCTTGGAATTCGGGTCACCTCCCTGGATCATGGTCCCCGGCATGACCCGGTGGAACTTGGTCTTCACGTAGAAGCCTGATTTGACCAGTCCGATGATCGCCTCGACGGTTTTGGGCGCGATGTCAGGCAGTAGCTTGATTACGATTTTCCCCTTGTCCGTTACGAAAACCGCGTGGGGAGTCCCCTGGGGTTTAGGTTCGGGCTGGACCTGTGGCACCTTCTCGGTCTCAGTGCGCGTCGCCGGCTTCTCAGCCGTCCCGCACGAGAGCATCATCAAGGTCGCGGACAACAGCGGGAGTAACAGTTTTGTACGCATGGTAAGATGAATTATCGGTCAGGCCACCACGATGCACAAGAACAAGGTGGGTTACCGTAATGATACGTAAACCAGCCGTTTCGGGTCTTTTCTACCCGGCGGATCCTGCCCAGCTGACAAGGTTCTTACAGACACACCTCCGCCCGACCGACGAACCCATCGAAGCCAGGGCAGTCGTGGTTCCTCACGCCGGTTATCCGTATTCGGGTGAAACCGCCGCGGCGGTGTACAGAGCCGTTCGCCTGCCGAACCGCTTCGTCATTCTTGGACCCAACCACACTGGCCTTGGGAGTGCCCTGGCCATCTCTTCGGAAGGCGGATGGGAAACTCCCCTGGGAGTCGCACGGATCGACGACGCCCTGGCTTCCGAGCTGCTCGGCGCCTGTCCAGGACTGCAGGAAAGCCCGACAGCCCACTCTCGTGAGCACTCACTCGAGGTCCAGATCCCCTTTCTGCAGCATCTTCTCGGTGACTCCTTCTCGTTTGTGCCGATCTGCATTGGGACAGGTAAACTGGAGACCCTGGTTAGCCTTGGACGAGCTATCGGGCAGGTTCTTTCGGAGCTATCGGAGCCGGTGATGATAGTGGCGAGTTCGGACATGAATCATTTCGAATCGGCCGCGGTGACCGAGGCCAAGGACCAGTTGGCAATCGATCAAATGCTCGCGATGGACAGCTCGGGTCTCTATGAGGTGGTTTGCAGGAACGATATCTCGATGTGCGGGTACGGGCCAGCCATCGTCGCGCTCGAAGCAGCCCTGGTGCTCGGTGCGAGACGGGCGACGCTTATCCGGCATTCCCACTCGGGACAGGTGACGGGGGATAACCAGAGGGTCGTCGGCTACGCTGGCTTGGCGGTCTGTTGAAAGCGTGACAGAGGGCGATTGCCAGCGCATCGGAAGCATCCAGCGGTTCCGGCTTGTCCTTCAGGTTCAACAGGCGGCGGACCATCATCTGGACCTGTAGTTTGTCCGCCTTTCCATAGCCCACCACTGCCTTCTTGATCTGCAACGCCGTGTACTCCGCAATCGGGAGGCCATGCTGGGCGGCGACCAGCAACACGACGCCGCGCGACTGCCCAAGCATGAGCGCGCTGTGGGGATTGACCGCGTGGAAGATCTCTTCGACCGCGACTGCCGAGGGAGTAAAGCGGGCAAACACGTCACTCAGGCCGGAGTAGATCTCTTTCAGGCGGTCAGCGAATTCGCCTTTAGCCGTGTGGATGGCACCGAAGTGCAGGCAGGTACAGCGGTTCCCCTCCACCGAAATGACGCCGTAGCCCGTGTTACGGCTTCCAGGGTCTATGCCCACTATGATCATGATGCCGGCTAGGCGTTCGCGATGGCTTCCATCTCGGACTCGTCGATGTCGAAGTTCGCGTAGACGTTTTGAACGTCTTCGTGGTCTTCCAACACTTCCATCAACTTCAACATCTGTTCGGCTTTCTTCCCCTCGAGGCGGACACCGTTAGTCGGGATCATGGTGATTTCGCCCGATTCCGGCTCGATCCCCGCGTTCAAGATTGCCGCTTTGACTGTTTCGAAGGACTCAAAAGAAGTATAGATTTCGAACGACTCGCCTTCGCTCTTCAGGTCATCGGCACCCGCATCGAGTGCCAGTTCCAAAAGCTTGTCTTCCGAGGCGCTCTCTTTGGAAACCGTCAGATAACCTTTTCGTTCGAACATCCACTGAACTGCGCCTGTCTCTGCGAGATTCCCGCCATGTTTTGAGAAATGGTGACGGATCTCGGCGACTGTCCGGTTCTTGTTGTCCGTCAGGCATTCGACAAGCACGGCCGCGCCTCCGGGCCCGTACCCTTCATAGGTCACGGACTCGTAGCTTTGGCCAGGCAGTTCGCCCGTCCCCTTCATGATGGCGCGTTTGATGTTGTCAAGCGGCATGTTTACGGCCTTGGCAGCCGCCACGGCAGTTCTCAGCCTCGGGTTGGAGTCGACATCGCCCCCGCCGATGCGCGCCGCTACGCTCATTTCCTTGATCAGCTTGGTGAAGATCTTCCCACGCTTCGAATCCGCCGCCGCTTTCTTATGCTTAATTGAATGCCATTTTGAATGACCGGACATAGTCGTCTCTCCTGATACAATCGGTCCTCTAAGCTGCGTATTCTAGCATGGCTCCGGAACTGCTGACTACTCGAAGGAAATGGTCAAATACAAGCTGACGATCCAGTACCTGGGGACCCGATTCTCGGGGTGGCAGATCCAGAAGGACCGTAAGACAGTCCAGCAAACGTTGAAGGAAGCGGTCACCCGCGTGACCGGGGAAACGGCCTCGGTCGTCGGCGCTGGGCGGACCGACGCCGGCGTTCATGCGCTCGAACAGGTGGCTCATCTCCGGCTCGAAAGTTCAATGCCGGCGAGGCGTCTTCAACGAGCACTGAACGGGGTGCTCCCGGCCGATATCCGGGTTAAGCGGCTTGCCCGAGTATCTCTCGTCTTCCACGCTCAGAAAGATGCGGTGAAGAAGCGGTACGTTTACCGGATCGTGAACGACCAGGTGCTGTCTCCTTTCCTGAAAGGGCTGGTCTGCCATATATTCCCGAAGCTCGATGTGGGGGCCATGGATGCCGCCGCCCGGCTGTTCGAAGGCCACCACGATTTCACGGCTTTTGCCGCGTCCACGACCACGGTGAAGGATCGCCATCGCACCGTCTTTCGCTCACAGGTCAGGAAGCGAGGCACGGAAATCCGATACGAGGTGGAGGCGGACGGGTTCTTACACCATATGGTCAGGAATATGGCCGGCACCCTGATCGAGGTGGGCACCGGAAAGCGCCAGGTTGCGGACATCGGTCGGATCCTCGAATCCGGCGACCGACGGCAGGCCGGGGTGACCGCTCCGCCCGAGGGGTTGTATCTCGCTAAAGTATGGTACGGCAAGCCGAAGACGCGCCTGTCCGCCGGTTCGACACTATGATAGAGTTACAACCACGATGAGCGGCCTGTTTTCAGATGTCGAGGGCACCTTTCCGCCCTCGAGCGCAGAGGCGCAACTGATTCATAGTCTCGACCCAACCAGACTGCCTCAGCACATCGCCATCATCATGGACGGAAACGGTCGCTGGGCGGCTCAGCGGAGGCTGCCGCGAGTCGCCGGACACCGTGCGGGGACCGAGTCGGTCAGAGCGGTAATCGAAACGAGCGCCCGGCTGCACATCCCCGTACTTACTCTCTATGCTTTTTCGGCCGAGAACTGGAAACGCCCCGCAACTGAAGTCGGAACGCTGATGCGTCTGCTGAAGGAATACATCCGAAAGGAATTGGACGCCATCAACCGGAACAACATCAGGTTTCGCGCCATCGGACGCATTCAGGATCTGTCCCCCTCGGTCAAGCGCGAGCTGGAGTACGCAGAGAACGCAACCAGCGGCAATTCCGGCATGCAGCTGCTGATTGCCCTGAACTACAGCGGTCGCTTGGAGCTGGTTGACGCGTTCAACGACCTTCTGCGCAGGGGCATCCATGGGCCTGTTACTGAAGGGGATATTGCCGAGCATCTCTACACCCGGCAGGTACCCGACCCCGATCTGATGATTCGAACCAGCGGCGAGCTCAGGGTCAGTAACTTCCTGCTGTGGCAGATCGCCTATGCCGAAATCTATGTCACGGATACCTTCTGGCCTGATTTCCGTGCGGTGCATCTGCTCGAGGCGATCGCGAATTTTCAGAAACGCGAACGACGCTATGGGGGAATCAGGCCACAGGCTGCACACGCGCGATGATTGTCCGCATCTTGATGTCGGCGGTTTTGATACCCCTGGTTCTCGCTGCCGTTTTCTTCCTGCCGTCCTACCTGTTCCTGATCCTGACGAACCTGGTTCTCATACTGGCAATGGGTGAATACCTGAAGATCGTTGCCAGCTGGGGGTCGACCGGGTACTGGCTGACGTACGCTCTGGGTGCGGGAATGTCCTGGGTGTGGGTGTACAGGCCCGAGTTGCTCGTGCCCTTCCTCGTCCTCGCTTCTTTTGGGACGCTGACATGGGCTGTGGCTGCAACCAAAGACATGAAGATTGGCTTTGCCTCGGCTTCCGGCAACCTGATGGGAATCCTGTACATCGGCATTCCCCTCGCAATCCTCGCAGCCTTTCAGAGCAGGAGCCCGCGGGAAGTGCTGCTCGTTCTGCTCGCCATCTGGGTCGCTGACGCCGCCGCATACTTTGCGGGCAAGGCTTTCGGGAAGCACAAGATCACTCCCGGAATCAGCCCGAACAAGTCGCTGGAGGGCTACATAGCCGGTCTGGCAGGTTCAACCGTTACCGTCCTGATCTTCGCCCGGTTTTATCTACCGCACTGGCCGGTCGCGACCGCCATTGCGACGGGGGTTCTCCTCGGCTTCTTCTCGACGCTCGGTGATCTGTTCGAATCGGTTCTCAAACGTGGGGCAGGGATAAAGGACAGCTCGGGACTGATTCCCGGACACGGAGGCGTGCTCGATCGGATCGACAGCCTGCTTTTTGCCTATCCGACGTACTACCTGATATCGTTATTCCTTCCGGGTAGTCTCCCATGAAACGACTCTCTATCTTGGGTTCAACGGGCTCGATCGGTAAAAGCGCATTGAACCTCGTGGATCAATTCCCCGATCGCTTTCGCGTGGTTGCGTTGGCAGCGCACAGCAATGTCGAGGCGCTGTGCGAGCAAGCGGCACGTTACCGGCCAAAACTCGTTGCGGTCTGCGACGAAGCATCGTACTCGTGTCTGGCCGGCCGCCTGAACGGAATCCGGGTCGTCGGCGGGCTTCAGGGAGTCGTTGAGGCAGCAACTCACCCGGACACGGACGCGGTCATCGCGGGGATCTCCGGCGCGGCCGGTCTGGTCCCCACCTACCAGGCGATCGAGCAGGGTAAAGCAATCGCCCTGGCCAACAAGGAAACGCTGGTTATGGCCGGGGACCTGGTGATGTCGGCGGTCCGGCGAAAGGGTGTCAGTCTTTTGCCTGTCGACAGCGAGCACGTGGCACTTCATCAATGCCTCGCCAGCGGGCAGACACGCGAGGTTGGAAGACTGGTTCTGACGGCGTCGGGCGGGCCTTTCTTTGGTTTCTCCGAGAGTCAGTTGGAGCGGGTGACCGTGGAGGACGCGCTGAACCATCCTACGTGGAGGATGGGACGGAAGATCACCGTCGATTCGGCGACTCTGATGAACAAGGGGCTGGAGGTTATCGAGGCTCATCACCTGTTCGGTGTCGCGGGCGATCGGATTTCCGTCGTGATCCACCCGCAATCCACCGTGCACTCGATGGTCGAATTCGTGGACGGCAGCGTAATGGCGCAGTTGAGCATTACCGACATGCGGTCGGCGATCCTTTACGCGCTGTCTTATCCGGCGCGGTGGGAATCGAACCTGCCACGCCTGGATTTGAGCCGCATGTCTCTCGAGTTCTACCCTCCCGACGCCTCGCGATTCCCCTGCCTGCGTCTCGCCTACCAAGCGCTCGAGTCAGGCCGGAGTTGTCCCGCCGCCATGAACGCGGCCAACGAAGTTGCGGTCGATTGCTTCCTCAAGGGGCGGATCCGCTTTACGGACATCCCCCGGATAATTGAACGCGTGCTGGAAAAACATCAAACAGTCGAGTTGACGGACCTCGAAGCAGTGCTGTCGGTTGACGCGGAAGCCCGAGCACATGCGCGGGAGTCGAGCCTGAAAGTGGTGAGAAACCGAGTATGAGCGAGCCAACCGGGCCGAAAAGCGGCGGATTCTGAACCGCGAATCCGCCCTACGACTGCTTGTCATGCGAAACCGAGCGGTCGTAGGGCGGATTCGCGGTTCAGAATCCGCCGCTTTTCGGCCCGGTTGGCCGGACGTCGTGCCGCTTTGAGTGGCCAGCGGTTCAGTCGTCAGTTGTCAGTCGTCAGTCGTCAGTTGTCAGTGCGCAGTGGGCAGTGCGCAGTGCATTCGGGTCAGTTCCCCAAACTTTCTGAAACTCGGGTGTTTGACAAGCCGTCTAATGAGAACAGAGAATTGACTTTTTCGGAGGCAGAGAACATTTGGATATCCTGAATGAAATTGGACGCAGCCTGATTGCTTTCATATTCGTCCTCGGGGTGATGATCTTCGTACATGAATTGGGACATTACCTCATGGCCAAATGGCTGGGGATTCGGGTGGACGTTTTTTCCCTCGGGTTCGGTCCCCGGCTGGTCGGCTTCAAGCGGGGTGAGACAGACTACCGCATCAGCGCGCTGCCGCTGGGTGGGTACGTCAAGATGGCCGGCGAGAATTACGAAGATGAGCTGAGCGGAACGCCGGACGAATTCCTGTCCAGGCCTAAACACCATCGTTTCGCGGTAGCGGTTGCCGGACCGGTCATGAATATCGGGTTGGCAATCGTTTTGAGCTGGGGTTACTACATGACCGGCGTCGAGGTCGAAGACCAGGTCAGCCGCGCCCCGGTGGTGGGCCGCATCATACCTGACTCTGCGGCCGCCAAGGCGGGGATTCAGCTGAACGACAAGATCCTGACGGTCGACGGAGAGAAGACACCGACTTGGCGCGAACTTCAGCTGGCTATCGCGAAGAACGCGGATCACCCCGTCGACGTGACTCTTCAGAGGAACGGCCAGACAATTGAAACGGAAGTCACGCCGGACACGAGCAAGGAGTCCGAGGTAGGCACGCTTGGGGTCGCGCCCTTCATCCCTTACGTCATCAGGCAGGTGGAACCCGGTGCTCCGGCCGAAAAGGCGGGGCTGAGAGCCGGCGACACCATCGTCGAAGTGTCGGCTGCCGGCAAAACGGCACGCGACGCGATCGAAATCACCCACTTGATCACCAGTCAGAAGGGCAAGCCGCTGCAGTTCAAGGTAAGCCGGGGCAACGAAGTCTTCGAGAGGACCATCACGCCGGTCCAGATGGGACAGCAGCATCGCGTCGGGATCTCCCTGCATATAGCCACGCACACGGAACGGTACGGGCTCATTGAAGCCGGCAGGAAATCCGTCGAGCACAACTATCGGGTCACGGTACTGACTTTCGAGGTCCTTGGCCGCATCCTCACCGGCCGGACTTCGCTGCGCACCATGTCCGGGCCTATTGAAATTGCCCGCTATTCGGGGCTCGCTGCCAAAGAAGGGGCGATCGCCCTGATGAGCCTGATGGCGATCATCTCCCTGCAATTGGGGATCTTCAACCTGCTTCCCATTCCAATTCTCGATGGCGGGGTGATTGCACTGCTGGCGATCGAAGGCTTAATGCGGCGAGACCTGAGCATGCGGGTGAAGGAACGGATCTTTCAGATCGGCTTCATCTTCCTGATCCTGCTCATGGGCATCGTCATCTTCAACGACATCTCGAAGCACATCACATAATCAGCGGGCAGCGGGCAGAAGGCAGCGGGCAGCAGCACGAAGCCGGCGTTGCCCTTTGCTTGCCTTGGCTGCCTGCTGCCTTCTGCCCGCTGCCTGCTGCCTTCTGCCCGCTGCCCGCTGCTTCAGAGCACCCGCGACCGCAGGTCTTCCCCGGTGAGGTGCACTTTTTCACGGAGCGCGTTTGTGATGACGCTCAGGATCGACGAGACCGTCTGGTCGAGATTCACGTTTTCGACGATCGGGATTTCGTAGTGCTCTGCCATCTCGAGAATGTAGTTCTGGATCTCGAGAATATACGGGAAGTTCTGGCGATACCGTTCAGAGGAACGATTCTCCGCCTCCCGCTGTCGGATCGGGAACCGGGCCAGGTAAGCCTCCTTATTCAGCGTGGAGATGACCAGCGGCAGGATGTAGGCCCGATCAACGAACTCATCGAGTTCCATCAAACCGGGGACGAGGTGAACTCCTTCGATCACGATGCTGAAATTCTCGTGAATCGCCCTTTCCAGCATTGCGCGGACACCGACCAGCACTCGACCGGACTGCTCACGGAACGCCTCCACCGCCGCTTCGGCTCTATCCTCGCCTAAACCCTCGCGCTCCTTCCACGCCTCGTACGACGAGTAGTGAATCGCGGGCAGCAGATCTTTCGAGAACATGGTACGCATGATCTGGCGGATGGTGTCGGTGGCCAGGATCCGGCCGACTCCAAGCCGGTGCGCCACCTCGCCGGCAACGGTGGTTTTTCCGGTTCCCGTGGCGCCGCCGAACAGTATGACAAGGGGCCGGTCGGGTGACTTCAGGTAGCGCCACAGCAGATATCGCTCGGCAAACCGTTCGTCGTAGTTCTCAAGGATCGTCAGGTAAATCACCCGTCGCAGCTTATCGCTGCTTATTTTGGCGGTGCCTTTCTTCTGGAGCTGATCCTCGATGTGTCGGGCGACCTCGTAGGCTGACGAAGGTTCCAGGCCGGAAGCCTGGAGCGACTGCGACAGGATTCCCTTGCTGAACGGGAAGTCCTGGTGCTGACCTGTTACAAGGATAGCCGGTCGCGCGGGTAGGGGAGGCGTGGAGAAGTTGTTGAGATAGCCTTTGCCGAACCGCTTCTCCACAACCGAGCGTACGACTTTGCTCAACTCCGCCTTGGTAATCGTTTTGCGGCGCCGGATCCGGGCTCGGACCTCTCGGGCCGTCTCGTAGGCCTCCTCGAACGTCAGCCCGCGCTCGAGGAGGGAATGGGTCACCATGCCACGAAGGAACGGGACTTTGCGGTCGCCTTCGACGACGTAGAGATTGTCTCGGGCCACGTGTCAGCCCTTCTTTCGATGGTTTCGCCGACGAACGTATTCGCCGGTCAGTCGGAGACGGGAGACGCGGCACCCCTGAGAGCGCCGCGTCGGGAAGTCTGCGGAGGCGGACTAGTAACTTGCGATGGCTTTCTTTTCGTCTTCGTAGCTTTCGAAAACGGTCAGAAGCTTCGTGATGGCCAAGAGCTCCTGCACCTTGCGGGTGAGGCCAAGCAGTTTCAGGTGCCCGCCCTGGTTGGCCACCGTGGTGTAACAGCTGACCAACTCGCCAATGCCCGAGCTGTCGACGTAACTCACATCGCTGAGATTGAGCAGGATGTTCTTGCGGCCCGATTGCAGCAGATCGCGCACTCGATTGCGGATCTCCGCACTCCCTTCGCCGATCGTTATTTTCCCGTGAACATCGAGGATGGTTACACCATTGGCGGTTCGAGTATCAATTCGCATTTGCCTCTCCTTCTTGATCGCCTTTGACTTTGTGATTCACTCGCTTCTCCATCCGCACTTCCATCCCGCCCTCGGGCAGGATCGTGTACCGAACATCGTCCATGAAAGTTCGGATATAGAAAATCCCTCTGCCACTCGGCCGGAGCAGATTCTTCGGATCCAAAGGGTCGGGCAGTTTGGACTCATCAAAACCCGCGCCCTCGTCCCTGACATAGATCACCAGACTTTCAGGGGCCAAGTTGAACCGAACCCAAACACGTTTGCCCTCATCCATCTTGTTGCCGTGAAGAATGGCATTCGTGACGGATTCTCGGACTGACATCCCGACCCAATACCGCGTGTCGTCGTCCAGTTCCAGCATTCGCGTGATGCTGTCCGACACGCCCTGTATCACATCGAGATAGCGCAGCTCGCTGGCTAGGGAAATCTCAATATCGCATTTACGCACGGAACTGGTGCTCTGAATCCTATCTCCCAAGGGTCACAAATCATAACCATCATACTCAATTCTTGTCAATAATACTGCTCGCTGGTGCTTTTCTGCTAAGATTTACCTATTGCAGCCATTTAGGGGTCTTCTGGATGCGCCGTTGGTTCAAAATTGCGGCCGGCGTACTGCTCCTCGTTCTCGTCATCGCGGTACTGAGCATCCTCGTTTTCCTTGAGAGCCCGCGACTCGATAGACTCGCCCAAACAGAAATCGAGAAGTACCTCGAGAACCGCTTCTTCATGCGCGTTGAGATCGGCGAGGTCGATGTCCGCCCGCTCCGGACCGAATTCGAACTCCGAGGCTTTCGTATCTTCAGTCTCAGCGAGCCGGCACGCCCCGCGATATCGATCGATCGGATTGTGCTTGATTTTCGTATCACCCGCCTGTTTCAGCCGGCTGCGTCCATGGACAGCCTGCTCCTCGTACGGCCCCGCATAGTTATCATCGAGGAAGCCAATACCCGGCTCAACTTTTCGAACATGTTCGCAGAGCGGCGCAAACGTGCACCGGGAAAACCATTCTCGATCACCCGACTCGCGATCAAACGCCTGTACATCCGGGACGGACTAATTCTCTTCCACGACCGGCCCATTCATGTCGAAACCAAGGACGGCGGGCTTGCCGGCGAGTGGCGATTCGACGAAACCGGACAGAAAAAATACGTCGGCAACCTGCAACTCGAACACCTGACCGTCGCGGTCAACGAGTTCCGGCTGTCCGAAACCACCGGGCAGGTCGACTACGTACTGCTGGACGATCAGTTGGACCTTCCGCGAGTGGTTGTCCGCGGCCGCGAAGCCACAGCCCGCGTTTCCGGCCGGTTCTCGACCCTCCGGGGACGCACGTTTCGTTTTGACACCGATATCGACGCCAATGTTCCGCTGATTCGAAACCCCGATTTCGGACGGTTCATGAAGGAAGGCCAGTTCCGCATGCAGGGGGTCTTCCGTGGCGACCGCTCAGGCTTCTCGTGGTCCGGGACCGCCAACAGCGGCTTCATGGACTTCGCCGGCTTTCCCTTCTACCGGGTACAGTCGTCCGTCGTCCTGACGCGAGACGGCGTTACGGTCAATCGGTTGCAGGCCAACCTGCACGGAGGAACGGTCAACGCCAACGGGGTCCTCCGCTGGGACAGAGACAAGCAGAGCCGCTTCGACGTCGATGGGAGCGGCATTCGGATCTATCCTCTGCTCACCCAGCTCGATGTCCCGCAGGTCAAAGCCCGCGGCCTCGGCCATTTCAGCGGGGTCTTCAGCTGGCCGGGCCTCGACGTTCGCGACTTGGTGGGCCAGGGCCGAGGGTTCTACAGGGGTGAGTTTGCAGGCCTTTCGGACACGGAGGCGCCGGGTGCCCAAGTCGTCACCGCAACGCAATCGACTGCGGCGGAGTCGACGACTGCCGAGACGGCCGTCGCTTTCTACGGAAACTCGCGGGTTACCCTCCGAAACGAGACGTTTCACTTCTCCGATGGGGTCATTTCGCTCCCGAAGAGCGAGGTCGGCTACAGCGGCGACGTAACCTTGGCAGGGCGATATAAGCTGGATTTCGACGTGAAATCGTCGGAGGGCAACGAGCTGCTCTCCATCGCGCAGTCGATGGGTCTGGCGCCAGAGCCAACGCTTCGCGAGTACAAGGTCGACGTGCCAGGCGCGGTCGCAATACAGGCTCGGCTTTCAGGAGAAGGCAACCAGCCGGAAGTCAGCGGGCAGGTGGACGCTGCCCAGGTGCATATGTTCGACCGGCTGATGGGGAAGCTGCGCAGTGGCGTTCGTGTCAATCGTGCGGTTCTCGAACTCACCGACGCCCAGCTGACAGGACCGGATTACAGCGCCGCCGCTACGGGACAGCTCCGCCTGCAGGATACATCTGAGGTTTTGAACGCGGCCCAGATCCGGGTCGAGAATATCCCGATCGAGCGCTTCTTGCCGATTCTCCGTCCCGATCTCGACTTGTCTGGGCGTGTTTTTGGTCAGGTCGCTTTCGAGGAAAAGAGCCGCGGTCAGTATGCAGGGGGAGGCGAAGTGAGAGTCAGCAGCGCCGCCGGCTACGAAGAAAAAGTGGAGGATGTCACCGCGGAGGTCAGTTTTGAGGGCCGCAACGTGGCGCTGCGGAACATCCGTGGTTCCTTTGCGGGCGGCCAGATTGCAGGCGAGCTCGCTCTGAACCTGCAAACCAAGGTCCTGGCAGGCGATCTGAGCGGCCGGAACCTTCAGATCCGACAAATCAGCGCCGTGCAGAAAAGGAAAGAGGTCTCCGGCCTGCTGAATTTCTCCATCAAAGGGTCCGGAACGCGCGAGAACCCGAGTTTTGATGTGAACGTCTCATCCCCGGCGGTCGCTATCACGAATCAGTACTCACTGGAGCGGGTAGAGCTGACCGCCCAGGTGCGGGGCGATCGAGCCGACTTCAAGCTGCAAAACTGGTTCAGGGGCAAGCCCTTCCATTTCCAGGGCGAGATGAGCTTGAAAAAGCCTTACCTGGTGGACGCAACCGTGCAGCTCGAACAGGTACCCGTCGAGCCGTATCTGGCCCTTCTCGGGCAGGATCTGCCCAAGCTGATCGGCACTATCGACGGGCATGCCCGCATCCAGGGGCCGCTGGAAGATCCCGGAAGCATGGTTGGTCAGGCGACGTTGGCAAGAGTCAGCGTGACCGTCGAAAAGTACTCGGTTGAAAACGCGCAACCGGTGAACCTTTCTTACACCGCCGGGCTGTTGCGGATTCCGCGCGTGACGTTCCGCGGACCTCAGACCGAGCTTCAAGTGGAAGGCTCGGTGAACGTACGGGAACCGAGGAATCTAAACTTGAAGATTGACGGCAACGTGAATCTGCTGCTGCTCAGCGGATTCATGTCGGAGGGCTCTTCTTCGGGTCAAGTCCAGCTGAATACGATCGTGGCCGGGACACTGTCACATCCCCGGGTTGTCGGGACCGCCAGTCTGAGGGACGGCCTCCTGACCCACCCGAGCCTGCCAACGGGGATTTTCGACGCCGAAGGCTCCTTCAAGTTCACGGCCAACCAGGTGTCCATCGACGAATTCGCCGCTCGAACGGCCTATGGAAGAGTTCAGGCCGAGGGAGGGGTGTTTCTTGAGGGTTTTCGCCCCACCCGTTGGCAGGTGAACATTTCGGGTGAGGGTTTGCGCCTCGAGTACCCGACGGACGTCGACTCGGTCGTCGATCTCGACCTGGACGCGGTCAAGAGCCAGACGTCCCAGCTTTTGTCCGGCGTCGTCTTCATCCGTTCGGCCGAGTATACCCGTACAATTTCGATAGCCGAGCTGATCCTCGCATTCACCGGATCCGGACCGGAGGACGTCCAAGGCAACCGGGGCGGAGGCCAGACACTCCTCAACATCGACGTCGAGGCGTACCAGAGCATCCGGATCACGAACAATCTGGCCGACGTAACGGCCAGCGGGGACTTCACCCTGCGCGGCACGCTCGATGACCCTGTAATCCTGGGGACGATCACCGTCGACGAGGGAGTGCTTCACTTGGAAAATAATGATTATGAAGTCACTCGGGGCACGGTCACGTTCAACAACCCGCGTCGGACTCGGCCGGTGTTTGCCTTCGAAGCGGAGACCGACATCCAGGACTACACGATCTCCGTTGGGCTCCGTGGCCCCCTTGAACAGCTGAAAATGTCCTTCCGCTCCGACCCGCCTCTTCCAACGGCTTCGATTGTCACCTTGATCGCGGTGGGCCAGACTCAACAGGAGCTCGGGATAGCCCCAACCAGCCAGAGCCAGGTCGGGGACCTGGCGGTCCAGGGAGCGGTGACGTTGCTGAGCAAGAGCCTCGGGGAACAGGTGGAGGCTCGGGCGAGCAGGTTGTTCGGGTTCGACCGGCTGTCAATCGACCCCTTTCTTTCACAGACTGGACGTGACCCGTCCGCTCGTATTACCCTCGGCAAACAGCTGCACAAGGGATTGACGGTCACATACAGCACCGACTTGGGAAACCCCCAACTGGGACAAATCGTGACCCTTGAATACAAGTTGACCGACTGGTTAACCGCGATTGGCACTCGTGAACAGGATGGATCACTAGCTGTTGACTTCAAATTCAGAAAGCGATTTTGATTAACAGCGGACGTTGTTCAAGGCAGGCGATTTGGAAAACCAGAGAACCAAGCGCCCGCTCGCACCTCTGGCTCTGTTCGGTTGTGTGCCTGGTCCTTTGTCTGGCGCCAGCCTCGACCCACGCCCAAGACCCGCCGGAGGGCAAGATCGTCACCCAGGTCGAGATCAAATCCGATGGACCGCTGAGCCGCATTTCGCTCGACGACGTTTCCAAACTGATCGAGCTGCGCCACGGCGAGCCTTACTCCCAGGCTCAGGCCAAAAACACCATCCAGCGCCTTTACTCGACTGCGCTCTTTCACGACATTCATCTGGAATGGCAACCGGAGGCGGGCAACACCATCCACGTCACCGTCATCTTGATCCGTCGGTACTTCATCAAGGAGGTGACTTTCGACGGCGATCTCGGTGTCGATGAACAGATCCTGAGACGAGAGCTGGGTTTTCGCGCCGGAGAGCCGTACTCCGCCGAACGCATGGAGGAAACAACCGCTCAGCTTGTCCAAACTTATCAGCGGTACGGCTACTACCGGGTGAAAATTCAGCCTGAATTCGAAATCCGGGAAGAAGCCGGATTCCTGCATGTGACCTTCAAGGTCGAATCAGGGGAGCGGGCCAAGGTCTCCGGCCTGGACTTTGACACCGAGGGCAATCTGGATATCAGCCAGATTCAGCGCCTCATCAAGACCAGACCGGGGGGATTCTATTCCGAGGAACAGATGGATCAGGACATTCTCGCAATCGAACGGCACCTGGCCTACCAGGGCTTCCTCGACCCGGATATCTATGTGCGAGGTGGAGCAGTCTACGAGCCGACGGCAAATACGGTTTCCGTAACCCTCAGAATCGTCCCGCGAACGCAAACACGCCTCGTGTTTGAGGGCCTCGACCCGCAAAGCAAAGAGGTCCGGAATCTCCCGCTTTTTACTGAGCCCGGTGCTGGAGAGGCGTTTCTGGAGGACAGTGCACAGATCTTGGAGGACAGTTTCCACTCGGACGGCTATTTCCTCGCGGAAGTGACTCACGAGCTGACCGGTCCGGAGGACCAGCGAGTGCTCACCATCCGCGGTGAAAAGGGCCGCAAATGGGAGTTGGAGGCGCCGCGGTTTGAAGGGAATGCCACCATACCTTCCGAGAGGCTGGTTCAGATTCTCGGGATCCGTCCGACTGGCGTTTTCAGACGGGGCCGATTGACCGACGAGATGGTCCAGAGGGACAGGGAGAGAATTCAGTCGTTCTACGAGCAACGGGGATTCATGGAGGTTCGGGTCGATTCCGAGACCCGGCCGGACTTCCCAAGCCGGGGTGAGTTGACAGTTGTCTTCAAGATCCAGGAAGGCCCTCAGTTTTTCGTCGATAGCGTGGAGATTACCGGGAACCAGCGGGTTGGGCGGGATGTGCTGCTGAGGCAAGTCGGCTCCCGGGCGGGCCAACCATTTTCGCCCTACCAGGTTGCCCAGGATCGCTCCAATCTGGTTGCAACATATGAAGGCCTGGGATACCGCGATACGGATCTCCGGCATGATATTTCCTATCCCCGCGCGAAGAACCACGTGGCGATCCGATACACTATAAAGGAAGGGCCCCAGTCGTTTGTCGAGCAGGTGATCGTGTCCGGGCTTCTCGACACACGAAAGTCTTCGATCCTGCGCGAGGTACAGATCGCACCCGGAGATCCTCTGTCCTTCGATCGGATTCTGCAGACGGAAAGCAACCTTCAAGACCTGGCGGTTTTCAACCGGGTGGATGTGCGTGAGGCCCCATCGTTTTCGGATCCGAATCGAAAGAGCGTCATCATCAACCTGGAAGAAGCCCGGCGGTTCAACCTCCTCTACGGTCTCGGTTACAGTTCCTACGGGGGCTTCCGGGGGACGTTCGGGGTCAGTGACTCGAATTTCCTCGGCCGGGTCAGGACGCTCTCTCTGGCTTTGCGAGGAGGCAGGCAGCGACAGAGGGGCACGCTTTCATACACGCTGGGCCGGGTGCTTGGCTGGAAGCTCCCCACCGTAGTCTCGCTGCTGGCCGACAACGAAAAGTCGGTTCGAGAGGAGATTGAGCAGGGCCGACGGGTCATCGAGGGACGCCCCTTCGACGCCTTCAGAATACAGGCAGCCGCTCAGGCGGAACGGGCACTGTCCGCAAGGGAGTCTATCTTTTTTCGCCTCAATTTCCAGAACGTGCGGATTACCGTCCCCCCCGAGCTCGCCTCCTCCGTGAAGTTTTTTCGAGAGGAAGAACGGCTTCGCCTGTCCAGCATGTCCGCGTCGTACCTGAACGACTCGCGAGACGACGCTGTCAATCCGCGAACTGGATTCCTGCTGAGCGGCGAGGCTCTCCTTTCGACGAAACTGCTGGGCTCGGAACGGCAGTTCTTCCGGATTCTTACCCAGGGCCAATACTACCGGGAAGTCAGTCAAGGCGTGGTCTTAGTCGGCTCCCTGCGCCTCGGGACCGTTTTCCCGTTTGCCGCAGACCCGCAGCTCGAGAACGCCGTTCCCATATCCGAACGTTTCTTTGCGGGAGGCGCCACAACCTTGCGCGGGTTGCCCCAAGACCTGGCAGGTCCACTGCTTCGTGATCCGGAAACCGGGGAAATCATTCTCGTGGATGAAAACGGGGTCCCTGACCCCGACGGCCGGCCGGTTCCGCTCGGCGGAAATGCGCTGTTCATTTGCAACCTGGAGCTCAGGTTCCCGCTGTTCTGGCTCCTATCCGGAGCTCTGTTCTACGACACCGGCAACGTCTTCCGAAGCATCACCGATTTCTCCCAGGCGGGGTTCAGCAACGCAATTGGCTTCGGGTTGCGCGCCAACACTCCGGTTGGCCCGGTGCGCTTCGACGTCGGATACAACCCGAGTCCGCCGGCTCAGGTCGGCTTTCGCGAGTGGAACTTCCACCTGACGCTGGGACACCCATTCTAGCGGCGATAAACAGTATGACTTCGACTAATTGGACATTCTGGACAAGGTGGACAGCGTGGACGGATACCTGCCGACCCTTGCTGTCTTTGGTCCACTATGTCCACCTCGCTGTTTTTCTGGCCCTGCTCACGAGCGTGCTACCAGCCCAGACGAACACCCTCGATCAAGTGGCCGCGTCAGTTGATGACGAGGTGATCACGCTGTCCGATCTCCGCTGGATTGCCCAGTATCGAAACCTGAAGGTCCCGGAGGACGAAGCCGGGAAACAGAAGTTCTACTCGACACTTCTCGATCAGCTCATCGAGCAGAAGATCATCGCTATGGAAGCGTCCCAGACCCCGATCATCGAGGTGACCGAGGAAAAGGTCGAAAACCAGATAAAGGCCTACCAGTCACAATTCCCGGATCTGGAGGCATTTCGTTCCAAACTGCGGCAGATGGAGATATCCGAACCTGAATTCCGGCAGATGATCCGCCGGCAGTTGTCGGTTAACGAGTTCGTGGAAATCCGATTCAAGCCTTTCATCATCGTCCTCCCGACTGAAATCGAGGAATACTACCGTCAGACTTTACTTCCCCAGATGCAGGGCTCCAACCAGCCTGTCCCGCCCCTTGAGACCGTTGAAGAATCAATCCGCCAGATACTCACCGAGGGAAAAACTAACCAGGAGCTGGATCGCTGGCTGCGCTCGGCCCGAAGGAAGAGCCGTATCATCAACTTGCTGTTTCGGGAAAACCCCTACGCACCGAATCTGCCGGAAGGACTTGGCAAGGGGCGGGAGCTTCGAACCATTACCGGGGACCCGGAACGTTAGGAAGAAGGAACTCAGTACTCTTTACGGGAATCCAGAAGCACGGTGACGGGCCCGTCATTCACCAGCGCGACTTTCATCATTGCCTGGAAGACCCCGCATTCCACAGGAACACCGTCCCCTCGAATTGCGCATGCAAGCTCCTCGTAGAGCTGCTGCGCTTCGGCTGGAGGCGCAGCCCTGGTGAAATCCGGACGATTGCCATGCCGGGTATTTCCGAGCAAGGTGAACTGCGAAACCAGGAGAACAGCGCCGCGGATATCCACAATGGAACGGTTCATCCGGCCTGCGTCATCCTCGAATACCCGGAGGTGAACGATTTTCCGCCGCATGTACGCAAGATCAGGCGCTCCATCTCCTTCTTCGACGCCCAGAAGCACGAGCAAGCCGTTTTGAATCCGGCCAACCACCCGACCTTGAACCGACACCGACGCCGTTTCAACCCGCTGAATGACTGCTCGCATGCGCTATGACCTGGACTCAGTGGATCATGCTATCCAGACCCGTACCCCAGCGTTCGTGCAGAATTCGCTCAAAACGGGGCAATAAGACTATGTCAAAGGTTTGCTGCTTATCGGGAAACATCGCAAGGATGGCTTTTTCCGTATTCCGGACCATGACTCTTGCCTCTTCCAACGTCAGGCTCGAGTCTTGATACAGGACATTGGTTGTGAGATCAACCAGAAACCGCAGTCGGCGGATCTTCTTCTCCTCTTCCTGAATCAGCCGGTCTCTTTCCTCTTTCTCCATGAAATCACTGTAACATTTTGACTCTGCCGGAAGGGCGACCCACCCGGCTGACCAGCTGAACAGCTGGCCTGCCGTATCTTCACCTATTTTTCACTTGACATTACACCTTTGCTTCACCTACCTTGGTTTCAAAAGGAGCGATGGATGCCCGTTACCCGCAGACAAAGCGAGGTCCTGCAGTTCATTAGCGAATTCCTGAATGAGCACGGCTATTCGCCGACGCTCGAGGAGATTGCTCACCACTTCGGGATGACCTCGCTCAATGGAGTCTACAAGCACCTGAAGGGACTGGAAGAGCGCGGGTTCATCCGGCGGCTCAACAAGCACGCCCGTTCAATTCAGGTGATTGAAAGAGAGACACGAGCGAGAAACACGCTTCCCCTGCTGGGCCGGGTAGCGGCGGGCCGTCCCATCGAAGCGGTGCCGTTCCCTGAAGAAATCGATGTTCCCGCTCACTTCCTCACGACACCGTCGAACTATGTGCTCAAGGTGCAGGGTGACTCCATGATCGAGGAACACATCGAAGACGGCGACTATGTGGTGCTGGAGCACCGTGACCGGGCCGAGAACGGAGAGATCGTCATGGCTCTCATCGACGGTGAAACGGCGACTCTGAAGAAATACTACCGGGAAGGCACCCAGATTCGGCTGCAGCCGGCCAATCCGAGCCTGAGCGCGATTGTTATCCCGGAGGAGCGGGTCAGAATTCAGGGTGTGGTGGTCGGCCTGATGAGGAAATACTAAGGAGCCGGGTTACACGGTTCACGGTTCAGGGTTGCACGGTTCACATAGAGGAACCGGAAAACCGTGAACCGGAAAACTCTGAACTCAGGAGGAGGATAATCACATGGTGTACCGGGTTGAGATAGCGGGGAGAGTCTTTGAGGGAACGGACCATCGGGAGCTCATCAAGCTCGCGGTCCAGGCACGGCTTCACGCCGCAAAAACTCAATGGCCCTGGGAAACTGTCGCATCGCCGCAGAGGAACATCAGGATTCATCCAACGGAGAGAGCCACTTACGCATAAGTGATTGGGATATCAAGATTTACCTGCCTGCACAAGAATTAAGCAAAACGCTGAAACAGCGATGCGAAAAGGGCTCCGGGAGACGTTCAAATGGTTTTCCACTGGTTTTTCCACAGCAACAGTGGAAGATGCCTACACGCCTTGTAGGATTGCGGGATTTCGGATTGCCGATTGCGCATTGCGGATGTGGGGGGAGCTGGAAGGCACGCGGGTAAACTCGGAACTGCGGGAACGCGGAATGCCGAATGCGGAATAGAAGGACGCTGGCGGGCACCAGGAGCAAAGGGGATAGACCTGGTGAGATAGCCTTTTTTCTATTCCGCATTCCGCATTCCGCATTCTCCGTTCGATTAGAGTCGGGCCGGTTCCTCTGCGTCACTCCGGTCTCTTGGCTTGGGTCTCTCGATCGTGACCTTGACCGACTGGCGCTT
>Ga0209077_1000100_pt1 | contig 20517 bp, 15 predicted proteins | sample PPLLak1March2015_FD_187247 | JGI IMG/M metagenome (GOLD analysis project Ga0209077, IMG submission 187247) | Freshwater sediment microbial communities from Prairie Pothole Lake near Jamestown, North Dakota, USA - PPLs Lake P7 Core (1) Depth... | ecosystem: Environmental > Aquatic > Freshwater >... | reverse complement strand
ATGTCATTGCCGGGGCGCTGCTGGGGTTGCTCTGCCTGCTGGTTGCAGACAATCTGATTTAGTCATGGCAAGGGTTCTGCCAACCGGGCCGAAAAGCGGCGGATTCTGAACAGCGAATCCGCCCTACGACTGATTGCCTTCGCATGCCGAGCGGTCGTAGGGCGGATTCGCTGTTCAGAATCCGCCGGTTTTCGGCCCGGTTGGCAACAATCCATGCTGGAGCCTGGGATGGCTTACTAGTAGCTGTAATCCGTCACTCTTCTTTCGAATTCTTCCCGTGAAATCTTCCCGGCCTTCAGGTCGGTGACCAGGCTTTTCTTAACTGATACAACATGGCAAACCTCATCTTCCTCACCTGCCTCGTCCCACATCTTGAAGTTACTGCCGCCCGAGATGACCACGGTCACAAATTCGTCCGGCTTCACAATGGTCAACGAGTCGCCGTAGTTCGCGAGCGTCTCCTTCAGACTCCCCTTCATCTTCTCGACGCGGGCCAACAGCTCCTCATGCCGTTTCTTGGCCTCGGCGCGGTTTTGTTGGATCTTCTGCTGCATCTTCTCGAGTTTCTCTTTGTCGATCTCGATCTTCGGCTGGGGTTTCGGCTTAACCTGCGCCTTGGCGGTCCCGCTCTCCGTTTGGGCTTTCAGCTCCTCGGCCGCCTCAGCCATGCCCTCGCTCAACCCCTTGGCTATTTCCGCCTGGAACAACGCCGTCTCTTCGACTCCGAGCAGATCAGTAAATTCAAAACCGGTCCCAAGATCCATGTGCCCATGCAGCCTGAATGATGCGGACAACGGAATCACGAAAACCGCGCCTTGGCCTTGGAGGTAGAACGCATCGATCCCGCCGATGCCCCAGTCTCCTTTGCCGAAGCCTACAACGGCCGGTTCCCCGGTAGTCCTCGGCTTCTCGGTTCGCTTTAGCGCGTAACTGATCGACGTCTTCAGAATCCCCTTCATCGTCTCCAGTTCCTGACGGCTCTTTTGCTTATCGAGTGCCGGCTGTTGGGCGAACGGTTTGACCGCAACGAAAGTAAGAACGAGTAGTACGACAATTGCCGAGAGCACTATTCGACGCTTCATGGTAGTTGATGCTCCTTGTTTCAAAAGGCGTTAGTTCTGACCGCCCATCCTGAGCTCGGCGACTTCAAGCAGGGTGCTGAGCACCTCCTGCGTCTGCCGATCGCTGGCTTCGTTTTGCATGGCCGAGGCCGAAATCGTCTGGCGAATGCCCCTCAGATCCTGGGCCCGTTGGGACTGTATCGTGTCGTATAAAGAGGTGACGGAACTGGCCATCCGGCTTTCGAGCACGGTTCCCGCTGTTTGGATCCGATCCGCCAAGCGATTCTCGGTCTCAGACAACGCGGCCAGCAACATGGTTCGCTGTTGTGAGGTCAAGCCGCGGCCGTCCGTCTTCTCGATTTCGGCCCTGAGCGCGGCCAGGTATTGTTGTCGTTCGGATGCGAGCTTCTGGTCGACCCACCGCTCGAGCTCGGCTCGTACCGCTCTGACCTGGTCCTCAACCTTGGCATGGGTCACCGTTTCGGGCAAAGGTTGCCCAAACGAAAAAGCGTACACGCCGTTTTCTGCCCGGAACCGAAAATCCGAAAACGCCAAAACGCCGACCAGAAGAGCTGCGGCCAGAACTGAGGCCAGAGCCAGCTTCCATGGAAACGCGAGGCGTCTGAGTGCCTGCCAGGCATCGATCCTCTCTGCATCCGGCTGCACGAAAAAGTGTCGTGGCACGGGGACATCCTCAACCGTGCTGAGCCTGCGATGGGTCGCTTCGCAGAGAGATTGCTCTTCCCTGCACTGGGCGCAGGCGGACAAATGATTCTGCAGCCGAGCCCTCAAATCCGGCTCCAAGTCCTCAACCACCGCCCGCAGAATCAACTCTCTGACTTCTTGACACTTCTCGCTCATATGTCCCTCTTCGTCTCAAATTCCGATCCGGCGCGGAGACAGGCATCTTTTCAGGATCTCGAAGCCTCCGTACAGCCTCGATTTCACCGTGCTGAGCGGTGCCTGGACTACATCGGCAATCTCCTCGAACGTCAACTCCTGATAGAACTTCAGCTCGATGACGAGCTGCTGTTCGGGGGACAGCCGCGCCAGCGCCTCCCGTACTTTCGTGCCGGTCTCCTGCTGGAGAAACTGGTTCTCGTGCGATTCCTGGTGAGGCAACTTATGGTCAATCTGCTCACGCGATTCTTCGCTATCGATTGACCAGGTTACCCGGTTATCCCGCTTCCGCAGCCGTGACAGGCACTGATTGGCTGCGATGCGATAGAGCCAGGTCGAAAAGCTCGCGTTCTCACGAAAATTCCGAATCGACCGAAAGGCCCTGAGAAAGACCTCCTGGGTAACCTCCTCGGCATCCTCCGGATTCTGCAGCATCCTGAGGCAGAGGTTGTAGATCGACCGTTCCCACTTCAAGACAAGCCGATTGAATGCAGCGCTGTCGCCGCGCTGGCTCGCAGCAATCCACGAATGTTCGTGTGCCTGCTCCAACCCGGCTGAGCCCTTCAGCTTGCTCGAAATCGTGGTCGACCCCACTTTCCCTCTCTCTCCGAGGAATCGTCCAATTCCCTATTCCGCTAGTTTAGACTCAAGTGGGGCGAGAATAGCCGAAGGTTTATTATCCTTGAGGTGGGTCGACTGCTACTGCCGATCGTAGCTCACGGAGGTTTCCACGGTGAATTTGCGGAAGTCGAAGAATTCGTCGGTCACTTCCATCCTCATTCGCTTGAACAGAAGAAGCCGGAGGTTCCCGGTGAATTGTGTAGCAGAGGGCAGCCACACTTCACCGTTGAAGTGACGGCGCTCGAAAAAGCCCTTTGAACCCTTGTGTAGCTTGGCGACCAGCCCGAAGCCGAGGCTGACATCCTTGATTGCCTCGACCTCGAATCGAACCATCTCGTACAACTCTTCGTCGAACCAGGCGTGCCCGGCGAAGTTTCGCAGAATCTTGACCTCTTTGCTCTTTGCTTTGACACCGGGCTTTGGCTCGAATGAGAACCGTATGGCTGGCCGCCCCCCGATGATCTCTCGAGCCTCCATGGCGATATCAAAGACTCGGAATGCCTCTTCGATGGCCTCCTTCTCTTCCTGCCTCGCCTTCTCCTCGGTCTCCGCGTGGGATTTTTTCAGACGCTTTTTCTCCGCATTTGCTCGTCGCTTTTCGTAGTCGCGGTCCTGTTTCGTCGACTCGCTTTCCGACAGTCGGTTCCCATCCTTTTCGACCAGTCGTCGGTACGTCAGCGCTGGATCGGCGTTCGGAAAGATTTCGTACAACCTCGTTTCGGTTTTTTTCACCCGGCCGTTCTTATCCAAGTGCTTTTGCGAGTTCCTCTGCTGGTAGGTGTAGTTTTTCAGCAAGGTCTGGTTGATCTGCAGTCTGGACTTCACTTCGGCGACGAAGCTCGCCAAATCGGGAAGGGGCTTTACCTCCTCCTGCGCGCGCAGGGGAACCACCAGCCAATCGGCAGTCAATAGCACAAATGTGACCAAGACTAGCCTTGGGATCATATGGTGTCGCCTCTCGTCCCATCTTAGATGCAGCGCAGTCGGCGTGGTGTCACTGGAAAGTGTTGACATCCGGACCTGTTCGGGGCTTAGCTGTTGCTCCGGAGAAATCGATGCTGATCCTCAAAGTCACCTACCGAGTCCGCCTTCACCAGATCGCTCAGTATGAAGAGGTCTTCCGAACCCGCCTCATTCCGCTCATCGCAGACCATCGCCTTCAGTTCCGGGGGCTCTCCCGGGCGCTTGTCGGGAACGCCGGCGAGTATATGGAACTCTGGGAGTTCGCTTCGGCCGCCGATTTTGAAGACTCCTGGAAACGACTCATGGAAGACCCGCGGCTTGCCGAGATCTTAGCAACCACGGGTCCCATGGTTGAGGACGAGAAACATTCGCTCTTCGAGCCGGTGATCGCCGGCTCGACTGAGGTTCAACCATCCCCGTTATTTTAGGGCAAATCGCACTGTAACGGTTACGATCACGGGGACTGCGCCCCCGTTGACGAGGGTGGGCCTGTACTTCCATTGCTTGACCGCCTCAACCGCCGCATTAACAAGCAAAGGGTGACCTCGAACGACCTCGATCTGCACTACATTGCCCTTTTCGTCAACTTCCACCCGAAGCAGCACTATGCCCTGCACCCCCGCATGACGGGCAAGCGGGGGATATGCCGGTTCCACCCTTCGAATGAGTCGCGAGGCTTGAACGTTGCCGCTGACCACAATCGGTGCAAGTTTCTGGACAGGTGGAGGTGGGGGCGGTGGTGCCGCACTCTTCGCGACTCCGCCCAGAACTCCCCCGACCAGACCGCCGGGTACTCCCCCAACGACGCCACCGGGGACCCCTCCCGGCACGCCAATGTGACCAGCCACCCGGCACGCTGCGATGGAGTAATGGGGGAAGTCCTCCATTGCCGGCGGGATCTCCGTGGGTGCCTGGAAGGAGGAGGCATCGAAGTGAATGGCCCACCCCGCTTGAGTTGACCAGTCCGCTACCGCGAGATCCGACACTCCTTGGGGCAGCGGGAGAGGTTGATTGACTTTGGTCGACTGTTGCTTCGTCCGGGAGAGCGGGTCGACCGCGACAAAAGAGGTGTACTTGGTCATCAGGCCGTAACGCAGTCCCAGATCGGTAATCTGCTCAACCCTTTCCGGTGTCTCTGCAAAAGCCCGGCCGTAATCGGAGACTGTCGCGATTCTCTCCCGTGCCCACAGGTGTCTGAGGGCGGAATAGCTGGGACGAGGCTCGGAACACGCGACGTCGATGGTCTCGGCCCACGGCCCGTTTCCCGACATCCCGCGCAGCCTGATGCGCCCCACCGCCTCCCCTCGCCACTTCCCCGAGATGACCAGCGGGCGGGAAGCGAACAGATCGGGCAACTGCCCGGGGTCCACGTCGTAAGCGTCGAAGCCTTCAAACTGCAGATCGGTCCCCACGAGAACGGGCGACGCGACATACTCGAGGAACTCGTCAGTTGCCCGCTCGGCATCCGTCTCTGCGGTGAGGACCCAGGGATGCCCTTTTCCCACTCGCGCCATCCCTTCGATCAGAAACCGGTTGACCGAAGTTCCTATGCCGAAAGCGAAGAAGTTGACGTCACCGAGGTGGGTTGCGATTAGATCAAAGACCTCCGGTTCGACGGCGACATACCCGTCCGTCGCAATCACCACCGTGCGCCCCATCGGCTCACACGGCGGCGCCAGATCAACCACTCTTTGCAGTGCGGGCAGGATCTCCGTACCGCCTCCCCCATGCTGGGTATCGATGAGACCGACGGCCGCCCGAATGTGTGCCGGATTCGCCGGAAGCGAATTCGGGCTGAGCAGCGACGACCCACCCGAGAACAGGATCACGTTGAATCGGTCCTCAGGGCGAAGTGCGTTCAGCAGATTGCCGAGCAGCCGTTTTGAGACAGCCAGCGGATAGCCTTGCATCGAGCCGGAGACGTCTACCACGAAGACGTATTCCATTGGCGCCCGCTCCTTCCTGGTTACTCGGTGGGGCGGCTGCACCATCGCCAGAAAGAATTTCTCCTCGGGCCCCTCGTAAAGCAACAGGCCGCTCTCGACTTCCTGCCCGGCCAAACGGTAGCGCAGGATGAAGTCCCGGTCTCCAGCCAGACGCTCGGTTTCCGGCAGTCGAATCGAGGCCCGGGACGCATCAGCAAACTTCGCCTCCAGGGCGTGAGACGGACAGGCGAGATCCCAGATGGGGACGCTGGTGGCCATCTCCACCCAGAGGTTGAATCCCTGCTGTGGTGGCTCCTCGCCGGAATGCAGGTAGGGACTCTGGATCCATCTCTCGGAGACCGGCGCCTCGTTACTCAACCGGTTGGAGTAGCGAGGGCCAACAACGGTTGGAAAGACGAACTCGTAGTCGTTGTCCTCAGGAACCAGCAATTCGGTGTAGAAGAGGTCTGTGGCCACGCGGTCGCCCGGAAGAACGTTCGCGACCTTCATCTGGAACACATTCGGCCGGTTCTGTTCGAGCAGCGACGCGGTCCTGCCTTGCTGCTTCGCCCGTTGGTACTCCCTCTCGGCGTCGGCTCGTCTGGCAATCCGAGCGACCAACCGCCGTTCGCCGATCGTCATCTCCATGCGGTAGACAGCCGCTCGGCTCGACATGGGGAATACATAAACGCACTCGAGCGGCTTCCGCGCGTGATTTTCGTAAGTCTGGGTAACCCGAACATCAGCGATGACACCGGATATTCGGACGTTGACCGAGGTTTCCTTCAAGGGGAATGCATCGACCGTCGCGTCCTCGTTCCTGACAAGGAAGTAAGGTGAGAGAACCCGGTCCCCGTCTCCTTCCCGCCCCTGCGCCTGGCTTCCAGCTTTCCTTTCGACAGTCACCCAGTTCGGTTGTGCGGACAGGGGGGCGGGAAGCTGAAGCGCAAAGCCGGGGCGAGCAACACTCGAGACGGAGGACAACAGGGGGTTCGCTCTGGAGAGACCAGCCGGTGGAAACAGAAATAGACACAACCAGATCCCGAGTAAGGCTGCCATACCTCCTCCTCTGTTAGCGCCAGTGGGACGCCGGCGCAGTGAAGAAACCCTACCGGATCCGATATTCAAAGGACTTAGACTTCAGACAGGCAGGAAAGTTCCCGGGTTAACGAACGCACTAGACGCTAAGGCATACATACATCCAGCCAACCGGGCCGAAAAGCGGCGGATTCTGAAAGGCGAATCCGCCCTACGACCACTCGACCTGAGAGAGCAATCAGTCGTAGGGCGGATTCGCCTTTCAGAATCCGCCGCCTTTCGGCCCGGTTGGCTGGCCTCCTGCCCAGCTGCGGACACTATCGAGATTCCTCCGGTAGGATCGGTAAGCATCATGCGCGGTTTCAAGCGAAATGGCGGCGAACCGAATCCGGTCTCCCGGTTTCAGTTGCCCGATCCGGTCGAGGTCGGGCGCAATGACCGTGGCGATTTTCGGGTATCCGCCGGTCGTTTGGCGATCGGCGAGCATGACAATCGGGTTGCCGTCTCCGGGGACCTGGATAGCGCCGGCTACAACGCCGTCGGAGATAATGTTCGAGCCACGCGAATGGAACAGCCGAGCACCTGAGAGGCGGTATCCCATCCGGTCAGATTCCGACAACACCCGGTACTCGGCTCCCTGGAGGAGAATCACGCTTTCCGGCGGGAAATGGTCACTCTGCGGCCCGAGAACCACCCTCGCTGTCAGGGTCAACGGGTAGCGCGGTCGGAAACGGCTTGGAAGGCGACGACCAGCGAACGATTCGCCCGTTTGGCCGATTGGGATAGCATCCCTCGCCTGCAATGCCCTTCCCTGGTTACCGCCAAGCCTTCCCCTCAGATACGTCGATCGGCTTCCAAGAGCCGCCGCGACTCGTATTCCACCGCGGAAAGCAACGTACGCCCGGCAACCCTGCTGCGCCGCCGGCAGGCTGAGCCGATCGCCTGGCTGGACTTCGAAGGAGCTCCACGTTTCCATCGGCCGGCCGTTCAGGGTTGGCCCGAAATCGGCCCCGGCGATAGCGATCAGGCTGCAGCTGCTGAACTCCAGGGTCGGGCCGAGCAGGGTAATCTCCAGACAGGCCTCCCCCGGTTCGTTGCCTACCAGCGAGTTGGCGGCCTGAAGCGAGAAGCGATCCATGGCGCCCGACGGCGGGATACCCAGGCGCATGTACCCCGGCCTGCCGCCATCTTGAATAGTGGTCAGCAGGCCCGGCTTGACTACTTTCACGAGACCAGCTGACCGGCTAACCTGCTGACCGGCTGACCGGCTGACCGGCTGACCAGTTGACTGGAGTTGGTCGATCGGCTCGAAACGCACGCGGTCCCCGGGACGCAACAGCACCGGGTCTTCGGCACCGGGATCATACAGACTCAGGGGAGTCCGCCCGATCAGGCGCCAGCCTCCGGGCGAATCGACGGGATAGATTCCCGTCTGGCTCCCTGCTATTCCAACCGAACCGGCTGGTATGCGGGTCCTCGGGCGCTCGAGCCTCGGCGCTGCAATCCGCTCCGACATGCCCCCCAGGTAGGGGAACCCGGGGGTAAACCCGATCATATAGACCTGGTAGTTGACAGCACTGTGAATCGCGATCACATCGTCGACCGATAGTCCGTTGTGCTCAGCCACGAAGTCGACGTCCGGTCCATGCTCGCCCCCGTAAACGGTGGGCACGGAAATCGACCGGCTCGGGCGTTGCTCGGCTGTTTCACTGATGTTCCGAAGCCGGTTGGAAACCTGATCCACCAACTCGGCCCATCCGACGACCAACGGATCATAGACAGCCAGAAGCGAGCGATAGGTGGGAACCGTCTCGATGACGCCGGCAATCGGTTGCCGGTCCATTGCATGGCTTAGAGCGTGGACCTGCTCGTTAACGATCGGGTCGATCCGGTCCGCAAATTCGACAACGAGACCGGCGTCCCCTGCGACCAGGTATCTCGGCTCTTGGTCCATCGCAGTCCTCAACGCCACATGTTCGCCATACCCTGCAAGCCGTACACTGCTGCAACCAAGGAGATAACGGCTGCCGCGGCCCCTCCCGCCAGCAACCATCGCGAGGGGCGATAACCAGGCATCAGCTTCGTCGTCCAGGCCGCCAGCAGCACGATACCAAGCGACACGGGGAGAATGAGGCCATTGAGTGAACCGGCGAGCACCAGCAGTGTGATCGGCCTTCCGACTGCAAGGAATATCAAGGCGGAGACGACAATGAAGCCAATCACAGCGACTGACGATTTCTTCTCGACGCCTCGGGAGAAAGTCCGCACGAAGGAGACGGAGGTGAACGCCGCACCGACAATCGAGGTGATCGCCGCACACCAGAGGACAATCCCGAACAGCCTGTAGCCGGCCATGCCCGCCCCTGTTTTGAAAGCTGAAGCCGGCGGGTTGGCGGGGTCGAGCAGGATACCTTGACTGACCACCCCGAGCACGCTAAGAAAGAGCAGGAAACGCATGATCGCGGCAATCGAAATGCCAAATAGTGCGCTCCGCCTGATCTCCGACAGCCGCTCCTTGCCGCTCACACCAGCGTCCAGGAGACGGTGGATTCCGGAAAAAGAGATGTAGCCGCCCACGGTACCGCCCAGGAGCGTGACAATCGGGAAGAAATCCAACTGGCCAGGGACAAAAGTCCCGGCGACTGCTTTGCCAAGAGGCGCCCGAGTGATAATCGCAACATAGAAAACCAGCAGGATCATGAGGCCGCCCAGAACTTTCGTGAGCAGGTCCATCGCCCGGCCTGCTTCCCTGTAAAGGAAAATCCCGATCGCGACGGCAACGCTGACCGTCATCCCCAACCGCTGGTCTAGACCGAAGACCACCTCCAAGCCGAGAGCCGCACCCGCGATGTTGCCGACATTGAACGCGAGCCCGCCCAGACAGATTATCCCGGCAAGGGCATATCCGAGCCCGGGGACTACCCGGTTCGCAAGATCCTGAGCACGCAAACCTGAGGCCCCCACGACCGTCCATATCGTGAGCTGGGCGGCAAGCGCGATCAGCACCGACAGCAAAATCATGAATCCGAAACTGGTCCTGTAAAGCTCGGTGAAAACGGCGGTCTGCGTCAGAAAGCCTGGGCCGATTGCGGAGGTCGCCATCAGGAACGAGGCGCCCAGCAACTCCGGTCCGCCGCGCCAGTTTCGCGATGATCGCTGGTTCATAGGGAATAGGACCAAAAGGACATGTGGGACCTATAGGAAAAGACCTTCGCCCAAGGCTCAGCCCTCGCTATTGCGCTGCCAAACCCGGCGGTGCGATCTTAGCCCCTGCCTGCTCAAGCGCCTGGCGCACCACACGGGCCAAATGGGGCGCGCCCGGATGGTCTCCGTGAATGCAGATCGTGTCTGCCTGGATCGAGATGTCGGTACCGTCGATTGCCCGTACCCGGGCCTCCGTTACCATACGAACCGCGCGCTCGGCTGCGATCCGCTCGTCTCCAATCAACGCCCCCTCGCGTCCCCGCGCAACCAGGCTTCCGTTAGGATTGTATCCACGGTCCGCGAATACTTCATGTGCGATGCCCAGCCCGCGGCCCCGAGCCATCTCGAGAAACGGGCTTCCGGAGAGCCCGAAAACGATAAGGCCGGAGTCGAATTGCGCTATCGCCCGCAAAACCGCATCACCCAGTTCCTCGTCAAACGCCGCCTGGTTGTAGAACGCCCCGTGGAGCTTGACGTGCCGCAGTGAGGACCCGGCCGCCCGCGCGAACCCCTGAAGCGCTCCCAACTGGTAGAGCACGTAAGCCGCCGCCTCGTCAGGCGTGATTTGCATGTTTCTCCGCCCAAACCCGAGAAGATCCGGATAGCCGGGATGGGCACCGATGCCGAGGCCCAGACGAGCGGACAGGCGCGCGGTCCTGTCCATTACGACCGGATCCCCGGCGTGCCAGCCGCAGGCGATGTTTACAGATGAAAGACTGTTGAGAAGGTCTTCGTCGGACCCGAGCCGATAGGCGCCAAAGCTCTCTCCCACGTCGGCGTTAAGATCCACCACCGGAGCAGCCATGAGACTCCTTTGCGGTTTGATTCAGTCGACCCCAAGGACACCAGGGACGTCAAGGACAACAAGGACGAAATAGATTCTTGTTTCTTGTCCTTGTTGTCCTTGACGTCCCTGGTGTTCCTTGGGGTCGGCTGAGCTTATAGCACTGAGGCCAAGCCGGCCGCGAGGGCTCCGCCGAGCAGCGGGCCGAAGATGGGCACCCAGGCGTATCCCCAGTCGCTGTCTCGCTTTCCGGCGATCGGCAGCAGGGTGTGCATGATCCGGGGGCCCAGGTCGCGGGCGGGGTTGATCGCGTAGCCAGTCGCGCCCCCAAGGGACAACCCGATTCCCCAGACGAGTGCGCCAATCAGGTACGGCGCCAGGCCGCCCGGGACGGAGATGCCGGTCACAGGTGTGGCAGTCTGAGTGATAGCAAGCACCCCGAGGATCAGCATGAAGGTCCCGATTGTTTCGCTCACCAGGTTGGCGGCAGGCTGTCGAACCGCCGGGCCCGTGCTGAAGCAGGCCAGCTTTGCATCCGGATTGTCCGTGATTGCCCAATGGGGCAGGTAAGTCAACCATACGAGCACGGCACCAATCATCGCGCCGATGACTTGGCCTGCGAGATACGATCCTGCGTTGGCCACCACCTCCGGTGCTCCGGCGAGCGCCATGCCCACGGTTACTGCGGGGTTCAAATGGGCGCCGGCGCTGCCAAATGCCTGGGCGGTAAAGACACCGCTCATTACTCCGAATGCCCACCCGGCGGTGATCACGATCCAACCACCATTTTCCGCTTTGGAACGCCTGAGGAGCACGCTTGCCACCGCGCCGTTCCCCAGCAGGATCAACACCATCGTGCCCAACAGTTCACCAATGAAGATGTCCATGTTCGGATGCGCCTCCCTGAAGAAGAGAACTATAACCGCATGGTCGGAGGAAGCGCAAAGCAGAAAGGACCTGAAAGACCTCAATGACACCAAGGACGACAGGGACAGGGCTGCCGTAGCGTCGTGATGTCCTTGCTGTTTCTTGTCGTCCTTGCCGTTCTTGAGGTCCTTGAGGTCCTTGAGGTCCTTTCTGCTTTGCGCCTTGCATCACGACAGAATGTCACTGATATATCACTGTTATGCCAATCGCATTTTTCGCTTGAAAAGCAGTATCAGCGGGCGTAAGCTCCTCACTGTCCAGAAGAAACAGATGGCAAACAAAGCCAGGCCGAAGCCCCGGAAGGACCGCCCCGCGAGAATCGATTACTCCAACGACGCTTCTCTCACCGATCGCGCATATGAGCAGATTAAGGAAGAGATCCTGAGCAATCGACTGCGGCCTGGAGACCCACTCCGCGTCGAGCATTTCATCAGGCGCCTGAATCTCAGTCGCACCCCCATGCGGGAAGCGATCCAACAGCTCGAAAAGGAAGGACTGGTCGAAATCCGGCCCCGCATGGGCAGTTTTGTCTCGCATATTGAACTGCGCGAGATCGTCGAAATGTACCGGGTCCGGGCTGTCCTCGAGGGTTTTGCTGCCCGGCTGGCCGCGGGCCGCGTGAGCACCGACCGCCTGGCTGGCGTCGAGGAACAGCTGACACGACAATCGTCGAACGGCGAAACCGACTACTTGGCGTTATCCAATGCCGGTCTCGCGCTCCACCGGCTGATTGTTGAATCGTGCGGCAATGCGGTGCTGACACGCTTTGTCGTCTCGCTCCAGGACCATTTCCGCCGGTTCCGGGCGGTATCCCCGCAGTTGCCGGAGCGAGTGCTCGATTTTCACCAGGAGCATCTGCAAATCCTGGACTCGCTGAAAAAGGCCGATGGAGTTCGGGCAGAGCAGTTGGTACAGCGGCATCTGGAGCGGGCTGCTGAACTCCTTGTGGAACGCCTCCTGGGTCAACCGGTTCAAGCGGCCGCGACAACCATGATCGTGCGGCCAGCACCCGCAGCAGGTCCCCAGGAGTCAAAAGGAAACGGAAAAGTAGGCCGGAGTGCTTAGATGCAGTCCGGGTCGTTATAGAGTTTTGCTGCAGTCGGCGTTTGATTGTCTTTTTGTTCAACTGTTCGAAAATCAGGAGGGACACGGAGGCGCGTAGTCACGCGGTGGAGGGTTCAGGCTCCCAGGCTGATTAACGGCCGGCCCTGCCGGCCTTTGTTGAACCCCAACTAGTCCTCGAGTTCTTCCAGACAACTGGGAGGGATCCGTTATGAAGATCAAGTACTTATGTTTCGTGGCCATTCTGCTCTTGGCGGTCGGTGGACCGCTGTTCGGGCAGGACCCGCGCGGGACGATGCTCGGGCGCGTGACCGACGCCAGCGGCGGCGTCATGCCGGGCGTCGAGGTCCGCGCAACCAATGCGCAGACCGGAGTTACGATCTCCTCGGTAACTAATGACAACGGCAACTACAACATGCCGTTCATTCTACCGGCCGTCTATTCGGTCACGGCCGAGATGCCGGGGTTCAAGAAATACGTCCGAGAGGGCGTTCAGGTCCGAGTCAGCGAGACGGTCGAGGTGAACATCCCGATGGAAGTCGGCGAGATCGACCAGACCGTGCTCGTGACTGCCGAAACCCCGCTTCTCGACACCGCGGGCGCGTCTCTGGGGCAGGTCGTCGACGAACGACGCATCCTGGAGCTTCCGCTGTTTGCCGGGAATCCCATGGATCTGACCTTGCTGGCGCCCGGTGTGGTCAACGCCACCGATATGCGCATCCGCAAGGCCGCTTTCAACAATGCGCCGTCCCAGATGTCAACCGACGGAAACGGTCAGTACAACAACGAATTCCAGATCGACGGGGTCAACAACAACTTCGCGAACGGCAACGGCACGTCGCGCGTCGCGTTCAGCCCGCCGCCTACGGCGATCAAGGAGTTCAAGATCCAGACGAACCCCTACGATGCGAGCGTCGGCCACACGATCGGAGCAATCACGAACGTGTTGACTGCCAGCGGCACGAATGAGATCCACGGCGAGGTGCATTACTGGGCTCGCAACAGCGCGCTGGACGCGCCGACTTTCTTCCAAAACAAAAACAACACGAAACCAGCTGTCTACCAGGACCACCGCTACGGCGCCTCCGCCGGCGCGCCGGTTTACATCCCCGGGCTTTACAACGGGAAGAACAAGACCTTCTGGTACTACGCTTATGAAGGGAATAAGTGGGGCTCGCCGCAGTCCGGCAGCCGCACTGTCCCGACCGCGGCTCAGCGCGGCGGCGACTTTTCCGCACTGCTCGCCCTCGGGCCCTCGTATCAGATCTATGACCCGCGAACGACACGGGCCGAGGGTAGTAACTTCCGGCGGGACCCGTTCCAAGGCAATATCATCCCTGCGAACCGGCTCGACCCGGTCTCACAGAAGCTGCTCGCCCTCTATCCACTGCCGAACGCGGCGGGAGACAAGGAAGGCCGCAACAACTACTTCTACAATCTCAGTGCGAAAGAGGATTACTACGTCCACCTCGTTCGCATTGACCATGTTTTCAGTGAAAACCATCGTCTCTTCGCCCGGGTGCACTACGACTGGTGGGAGGAGGACAAGGACCACTGGTTCGGCGACTACAGCGCGATCATCCTGAACCGCATCAACCGCGGCTTCGCGCTCGACGACGTCTACGTCCTCAATCCGAACACGGTTTTGAACGTGCGCTATGGAATCACCAGCCAGGACTTCCCGGAACGCCGGGTCACGCAGGGGTTCGACCTCGCGAGCCTCGGCTTTTCGTCGACTTTGGTAAACCTGGTCGACAAGGAACTGGCGACTGTCCCACACACTTCCACATCGGGCTATGACGATATTGGCAGGTGGGAGAGCGGCGACGGGGCCGACACGAGCTTGACTCACAGTCTGAGCGGGAACGTGACGCGGCTTCAGGGAGATCACAACTTGAAGTTCGGAACAGATGTCCGCGTCTACCGAGGCAATCACACCCGTTACCCGTCCTCAACCTCACCGAATTTCACTTTCAATAACGACTATACCAAAGGGCCGTTGAACACCAGTGCCGGCGCTTCAATCGGGCAGCAGATGGCGTCTTTCGCCCTTGGGGTCCCCTCCGGATCCATGGAGCGTAGCGCGAGTTGGGCGATGCAGGAGAAGTACTATGGGCTGTACCTGCACGATGACTTCAAGCTCACCTCGAAGCTGACGCTCAATCTCGGGCTGCGCTGGGAACTGGAAACTCCGTTGACGGAGCGTTTCGACCGGTTGGTCGCCGGCTTCGCCTATGACCAGTCAAATCCGATCGAGGCCCAGGCGAAAGCCAATTACGCCAAGAACCCGATCCCGGAGATCCCCGTCGATCAGTTCCGGGTCCTGGGCGGGCTGACGTACGTGTCAAACGGCGAGATCGGCCGGAGCCCGTACAGGGGCGAGAAGAATAACTTCCAGCCACGCATCGGGTTTGCCTACCAGCTCCTCCCGAAGACTATCCTGCGGGGCGGCTACGGGGTCTTCCACGACACCATCGGAGTCAACAGCAACCAAGGGTGGCAATACGGCTTCTCCCAGTCGACGCCAATCCAGGCTTCGCTGGACAGCGGTCTGACTTATAAAGCGACTGTCGCGAACCCGCTCCCGGATGGGTTGAAAGATCCGCTCGGCGCTGCCGGAGGACTGCGCACGAACCTCAGTCAGACGATTCAGTTCTATGATTACAACCTGCTTCAGCCGTTCGCGGAGCGGTGGTCGTTCGGGATCCAACAGATGCTGCCGGCCCAATTCATGATCGAGTCGACCTACGTCGGCAACCGCGGGACGCGGCTTGGTGTGAGGCGCAACCTAAACGTTACCCCGCCTCAGTACCTGAGCACGTCTCCGACGCGCGATCAGCCGAAGATCACCTATCTGGGGCAGTCTTTCAAAAACCCGTTTGCGGGGCTCGATCCACTTTACGGCGCCAACATGACGCGCGGCAACCTGCTGCGCCCCTACCCGCACTTCGGCGACGTCTTCGTAGAGCAGCCGGTCGGCTACTCCAGGTACCACGCGATGCAGAACCGTATCGAGCGGCGCTTCAGCCAGGGCTTCACGTTCCAGCTGGCCTACACCTGGTCGAAGTTGATGGAAGCGACCGATTTCCTGAACCAGTTCGACCCGACACCGTCTTACGTGATCGGTAACTTCGACCGGACGCACCGGACGGCCGCCAGCGGCATGTGGGAAGTCCCGGTCGGGCGCGGTCGAAAGTTTGGCTCGACGCTTCCCTCGATCGTCAACGGCTTCATCGGCGGCTGGCAGGTGAGCGGCATTTACTCGACTCAGTCGGGAGGGCCGCTCGGCTTCGGCAACGCCATCTTGACGGGGAACCTCAAGGATATCGAGCTGCCGAAAGACCAGCGTACTATCGATCGCTGGTTCAACACGGACGTCTTCAACAAGAAGTCAGGCGAGCAGCTTGGGTCGAACATCCGCACGTTCCCGCTGCGTCACGACTTCCGTGGGGACGACCAGGTGCGTTGGGATTTCTCCTTCATCAAGAACTTCCAGGTTCACGAAAGCACGCGGGTCGAGTTCCGGGCCGAGACCTACAATGCCTTCAACCAGGTGAGCTTCGGCGGACCCAACGCGACGCCGACGAGTTCCTCATTCGGAACCGTGACCTCGGTGGTTTCACCTTCCGGGCGCAGCTGGCAGTTCGCGCTGAAGGCCCTGTTTTAGTCCCTAGTTCATCCGTTGCTGACCAGCTAACCTGCTGACCAGCTGACCGGCTGACGAAAAGGGCGGCGTTCCCGCGAGGGTCGCCGCCCTTTTTTTGTTTTTGGAGCACGAGGGGATGCCCCGCCGACTGGAGTTTTTACATTTCCTATTGCGTCCGACTCGGAAGTCGATTTACTGGACTCTGCCCATCCGGGTCGTCGAGCAGAACAGAACCGCAAACGGAGCGTTGTTCGCGAAGTGCGCGGATTGTCACCAGAAGCAACCAGCTCCGGGCCAGGCACTGCTTACGGGTACAATCCGCGCACTTCGCGAAAAGCGCTCCGTTTGCGGTTCTGTACCGCTCGGCAGCGGCGCCCTGAGGGCGGCTGCATCGTGCCCCTGAGCGCGATCAGGGTGTCCGATTCCAAGTAGGACAACGGCGGGCAGGATGCCCGCCGCGCGGACGGGACGTCCGCGACCCCGGTGCGGACAAGATCTCCGCGCTCCAAAAGGCCGTCTGCCGCGCCCCATGTGAGCTGAATTCGCCCTACTCACCGCATCTTGTGCAGGCCGAATTCGGCGACCAGCGGGGTCGCTCGTGATTTTTCAATCACCAGCCGTACTTTACTAGCCGTGACCGGCGAGGCGATTCGGTCCAGCTTTTTGTGCCCAACCGTCGTCCCTTGCGTGATCGTCTTCCATTCCCCGCTTTGCAGCGCCTCGACCCGGTAGCCGGAAATCCTCTGCCCCAGGGCGACAGGTTCCTGAATGCGAACAACGTCGAACGTCGCCGGACCGCCCAAATCGAGTTCAAGCGTCCCACCGGTGCGTGCATCGTCCTGTGCCCAATACGTCCGCAAATCACCGTCCACGGCCTTGGTCCCGTCGAACTCGGGCGAATTTCCGCGAACCGCGCTGGTCTCGGTCGTCTTCCCTCCAGCGAAGTCCTTCCCGAAGATCGCGTCGAGCGCCTGCCTAAACTCGTGCAGGCGCTTGACGTCGTGTTCGTCAAAGCGGCCTTCCGTATTCGGCGGCACGTTCAGGAGGAGAACTCCATTTCGGCCGACTGACTTGAAATAGATCTCGACCAATTGTTCCAAGGACTTCGGCTGTTCTTCGGGATGCCAGAACCAACCCTTCCTGATCGAAGTGTCGCATTCGCCTGGGATCCAGTCAGGCGCTCCCTCTTCCCCGCTGTTGAGATACTTGGTATCCGCCTTCCCGACTTTTACCTTGGTCCGGTCGATCGTCGACCAGTTTGTCTCCCCGGCAAACCCGCGCTCGTTTCCGATCCAGCGCACATCCGGACCTTCGTCCGAGAACATGACGGCCTCGGGTTGAAGCTGTCGTACAGTTGCCCAGAACGCCGCGAAATCGTAATTCATGTCCTTCGCGTCTTTTCCCTTGGCTCCGTCAAACCAGACTTCGGCAAGGCGGCCATAGCCGCTCAACAGCTCGCGCAACTGGCCGAGGTAGAATGAGTTATAGGCGTTCTCGTCCCCGTAGACCGGTTCGTGCATATCCCAAGGCGACAGGTAAAGACCCATCCGAATCCGTTGGTCTCTTGTCGCCTCAAACAATTCGCGAACGACGTCGCCTTTGCCGCCTTCCCACGTGCCGGATGCGACCGAGTGCGTCGTGTATCGCGAAGGCCAGAGACAGAACCCGTCGTGGTGTTTGGCGGTCAGAATGATTGTCTTGAACCCGGTCTCGCGAGCGACGAGCGCCCACTGCCGCGCGTCAAGACGTGCCGGATTGAAGATCCTGGGATCCTCCTTCCCCGTTCCCCACTCCCGGTTCGTGTAGGTGTTGACACCGAAGTGTACGAAAAGCCGCATCTCGTCGTATTGCCATGCCAGTTGCCGGGCCGTCGGAATCGGAAGGAGCGGCCGTGGAGGCGGAGTCCGTGACTGTCCGAAAAGACAGAGAACCAGTGCAGGCGCGACCAAAACGGCAGCGAAGAAAGACCGTTTGTGCATTTTGTGAGCTTAACGGATTCCGTCCGAATAATCTCGTCCGCCGTGAGCGTTAACAGCGAGATTTGATGCCGATTTAACCGACAGTGCAGGTTGACAAAAAGACCTGAAAAGTAGAGACTCTGCATCAGGATTTAGAGTGTTGACTGGCGTCTACTCTTGTCCGAAGTTTTCTTAATGCATAGTCACCTGGATCCCAAGCCCGGCGATACGTCTTACTTTCGCGGCCCCTGGGGAGAAAAGACTCCTCGGGTTGCGTCCCTCTCTACGTTTGTCTCGTTGTCGAGCATTGCCACTTGGGTCGATCAGCCTCGGAGGACTGTATGGATTCGCAAAACGGTGTAAGCAGAAGAACGTTTTTGAAGCGAACGACGCAGACGGCGGGAACGGTTCTCGCCGGAGCCGCCGTCAGCGCCGCAATTAACCCGCACATTCTCGGCGCGAACGAGCGCATCAACGTGGCGATCATCGGCATTCGCGGACAGGGTGGCGGGCACATCGGCGCCTATTCTCGGCTTCAAAATGTCCGCGTCCACACGCTATGCGACGTGGATGAAAACCTGTTTCCCGAACGGGTCAAGCCGTTGCAGGACAAGTTCCAGTACCTACCCGTCACCGAATGGGACATGCGGAAGGTCTTGGACAACAAGGAGATTGACGCAGTGTCCATCGCGACCCCGAACCACTGGCACGCCCTGGCAACGATCTGGGCGGCGATGGCCGGCAAACATGTTTATGTCGAGAAGCCGGCTCACTGGGCAGTCTGGGAAGGTCGACAGATGGTCAACGCGGCCCGGGCGAATAATGTGATCGTTCAGGTCGGATTCCAGAACCGCTCACGCAAGAACACCATGGCGGCCATGAAGCTGATCCATGACGGCAAGCTGGGCAAGATTTACATGGCACGCGGTCTCTGCTTCAAGCCTCGCGGCGACATCGGACGATATCCCGATGGCCCGATGGCAGAGGGCGAGAAATTCGGGCTGACGAAAGACGGCCGCGGAAATCTCTCTTACACGGCCGCTTATCTGGCCAAGGTCCACTACGACAACTGGATCGGGCCGGCTCGCTTGCGTCCCTTCAACCGAAACCGTTTCCACTACAACTGGCATTGGCAGTGGGAATACGGAAACGGAGACACGGGCAACCAAGGCCCGCATCAGTTCGACATCGCCCGCTGGGGCCTCGATAAGGACGAGTACCCGGTCAAGGTTCGTTCCTTCGGCGGGATGTTCGTCTTCGACTCTGCGCAGAACACGCCGAACACCCAGACAAGTACCTTCGAGTACTCTGACGGAACCATCTTCGAGTTCGCGACCCGCGGTCACTACACGAACAAAGAAGGCATGGTCGATATCGGCAACGTCTTCTATGGGAGCGAGGGCTGGCTCGAAATCGACGCGGAAGGCAACTGGAAGACTTTCTTCGGACGCCGCGGAGAGCCGGGACCGGATTCCAAGAGTATCCCAGAAGAAGTCTCCGACGCGCAGAGCACAGTCGGCACCGGTATGGGCGGCCATTTCGGCAACTTCATCGAAGCGGTCAGGGCCGGTAAGCGCGAGATGCTCAATTGCGAGGTCGAGGTGGGACACCGGTCCAGTTCACTCCCGCACTTGGGCAATATCTCCTATCGGCTGGGTCGTGAACTGACCTTCGACGGCCGGCGCGAGCAGTTCGTGGACGACGCGGAAGCGAACAGCTTACTAAAGCGCGAAGAGTACCGCGAGCCGTTCGTGATTCCGGACCTGTCGTAGAAAATCTGGGGCAAAGGGGCAAAGGGGCATAGGGGCCGAGAACGGGTTCCGATCCCCTTGGCCCCGGGCTCCGCTGCTCCCTGTACCAAGCTCTGCCGGTCCCCGGCCCTTGTCTCCTTGTCTCCTTGTCTGCCTCACTACTCCACGAGCTCGAATTCCTGGCTTACACTTGCTGATTGGCTGGTGATCTGGTCGCTGATGTCGATAGCCAGTTGATAACGGCCGGGCTCCAGGTTTTGAGTCCTGAGAGCCTTGAGCAGAATTACCCGACCAGGCGAGAAGTAATCGATCGATTCCCCACCCTGCTCGATCCATTCCACGACTAGCTGGGAGTCCCGGGAAACACGGTAATTGATGGTCAATGCCGGCGCCATAGTCGTCTGGTCGAGGCCGACGTTGTAAAGCTGCACATACGCACTGCGTGGGTTCTGCAGCTGGAAACGATTGCGAAGACTCGGCCGGATCTTCAGGTCCCCCACGACGAACATCTCGGTGGCCTCCGGCGATGAGGCGAGCTTCACAACGTAATCCGAGAGGATCAGAGAGCTGAGCGCCAGCCTGCTCGCGCCGTAGTTGGGAGGAATAATCGCAACAGTCTTGACGCCTGTCTTCCCGCTGGTCAGATCTTTCCGAGGACGAGATCCAGCCGGTATCGG
>Ga0209077_1000099_pt1 | contig 20692 bp, 23 predicted proteins | sample PPLLak1March2015_FD_187247 | JGI IMG/M metagenome (GOLD analysis project Ga0209077, IMG submission 187247) | Freshwater sediment microbial communities from Prairie Pothole Lake near Jamestown, North Dakota, USA - PPLs Lake P7 Core (1) Depth... | ecosystem: Environmental > Aquatic > Freshwater >... | reverse complement strand
CATTCCCGACACGCTGGGCGACGTGTTCGAAAAAACCGCCTGCGAACTGGTACGCCAAAAACGCGAGGAACAACGGCGCAAATCGCTAGATGAGGCGCCAAAAACGGAACAAAAAAAATCGGCTGCGGCCCCCGTGCTGCCCGCAGCGGCACCAGGAGAGGAACCAAAGTCAGATGCCCCTCCCCCTGCAATAAAGCCCGAGCCCGCGCCCAACGCACCAGCCAGCGATGCGCCGCCCACGTCCAAGGACAATTGAGCTTCGGGTGTGACTCCCCTACAATGCAGCCATGAATTCCTACCAAACCATCACGCTCGCCCTGACCGGCGCATCAGGCATGCCCTATGCGCTGCGCCTGCTCGAATGTTTGCTCGACGCCAATCGCACGGTCTATGTCCTTTACTCGCAAGTGGCCCAAATTGTTGCCAAGCAGGAGCTGGACCTTGCTTTCCCGGCTAGCAGTCGCGAACTACAGCTGCAATTACGTGAGCGCTACGCTCACCTGCCCGGGCGGCTTCAGGTTTTCGGCCGTGAAGAATGGTTCGCCCCGATTGCATCCGGTTCCGGTGTCGCCGATGCCATGGTAGTGTGTCCCTGCACCATGGGAACCCTCGCGGCCATTGCCACGGGCATGAGCGACAACCTGATCGAGCGCGCCGCCGATGTAACGTTGAAAGAGCAGCGAAAACTCATCTTGGTGCCGCGCGAGACCCCTTTTTCCGCCATTCACCTGGAAAACATGCTCAAGCTCGCGCGCCTCGGCGCGGTGATTTTGCCAGCCAACCCCGGCTTTTATCATCATCCCGGCAGCGTGCAGGATCTGGTCGATTTCGTGGTGGCGCGGATTCTCGATCATCTTGGCGCACCACACCAGTTGATGACGCGCTGGGGCGCGACTGACAACTGAACAGCCGCCATGCCTCTTAAGATCAAACAGCGCTTGTCTAATTTTTTATCGCAGGCAAAGCAGCACGCGGCATTTGAAATTCCGTTGTTTCCGCTCAATACCGTGCTCTTCCCAGGCGGGAAACTGCCACTCAGGGTGTTCGAGCCACGCCACATGGAAATGGTCAGCGCCTGTCTCAAGGAAAAGAAGGTTTTCGGCATCTGCCTGATTCATAGCGGACAAGAAACCCGCGTGCCCGCCCAACCGGAGCAGGTGGGTACCATGGTGGAAATCATCAACTGGGACATGCAGCAGCTGGGTGTGCTGGAGATAGGCGTCATTGGCACCCAGCGTTTCCGTATTGAAGCGTCGCACGCGGAAAAAAATGCCCTGATCATGGCTCAGGTTATCGGCATCGCCGAGGAACCACCGCTCCCGCTACCAATACAGCATCAAGCCTGCGCTACCATACTGCGCCGCATTATTGAGCACCTGGGAGAGGAGCGCTTTGCGCTGCCAATGCGCTACGACGACAGCGTATGGGTCGGTTATCGCCTGGCGGAACTGCTGCCGCTCAAGCGCTCAGTACGGCAAAATATGCTCGAAATGAATGACAGCCTGGTCAGAATCGAAATACTGCACCGCTTTCTGATCCAGCAAGGCTTGCTGCAGTAGTCCTACTTGATGCCTTCGCCGTAAAGGTGATGGGCAAACTGCGCAAAATCCTTGCTGACCTTGCGGAACAGGCAATCCAGATTGATCAGCGCATGCTCCACCAGGTTGATGGCAATAAACGGATGCTCGACCTTCATACGTTTGTACATTGCGCGCGACAGGCGCAACACCTGGGTATCAGGCGCCTTGGCTACCAGCCTCACCGAACGCGGCTTGCGATCAAAAAAAGACATGATGCCAAGCATTTCTCCCGGCCCCTCACGCACGATCTCGTAGTGTTTCTTCTTGTCATCCACCATCAGGGCAATTTCGCCCTGCACCACCAGATATAGGGCATCGCCGACCTCACCGATGTCGGCCAGGATATCGCCTTCATTGAACTGGCGCAGGGTCAGATACTTGAGCAGGGTATGGATTTCCGACACCTTGAGCGACTGGCTAAGGTACTGGTGACCCATGAACTGCGCCAGATCCAGTCGCTGTTTTTTCCCCTTGCTACTACTCTTTGCGAGTTTAACAGCCTTGGGTTTTTTCTTCTCTGCCGACATTGCGACTCCTGATGTTAGCCCATGCTTGATTCAGCAAGCTTGGCAAGCGAAAATGATGCCACTTTTCCAACCTTGGAACAAAATCATGAAACCAGTCTGGATTGCTGCCACCTTGTCACTCCTCGTCGCAGCCTGCGGAGAGGAAAAGAAACCCTAACAGACACCGGTACCACAAACGCCCGCCCCCCCCTCTTCCAGAATGAACGACCGGCGCTGGATAACGTCCGGGCCGTCGATAGGACACTCGATGCCCACGCCCACGAGGAAGCGCGAAAAGCCGGACTAGAATAAGCCCGCTTCAGCCCGTCTTGCACGCGGATGCGTAAATCTCCGGCACAGGTTCCAGCTTAGGGCTTGTTAATGATTCGGCCGCCTTGTGGCCGCCGGGGCCAGTGCTGATATCGATGAGCTCGAACAGCTCATCGCCCGTCACTTGCCTAGTGGCAGCCGCCTCCACCACCGCCGCAGCCACCACCGCCGCAGCCACCACCGCCGCCGGAACTGCAGGATGAACCCGCGGTATCATTGGGGTTGATGAAAATGAACTGGTGGTTTCCTGGGCTGATTTCGACAAAATCCAGCACTGCCCCGCCCAACAAAGGCTGGCTTTCAACTGCCACCAGCACCTGAATACCAGCGGCATCGATCAGCGCATCGTTTTCGCCTTCCTGATCAAAACCCATGCCATACTGGATTGAACCGTCGAAATCGCGTTTTGCCGCAATGCGCAAAGCCATACCTTCAGCTCCAGCTTGTGCCGCTGCATTCTGGATTTGAGCAACTGCTTCTGCTGTTACCTTAACCATAATTCTCTCCTTAAATTAACTAACATTTCCTGATTTGCTTTTGGATATTGCATTTTCCTTGACTTCGCGCACGAACCCTACAAAGCGCTCTGCCCAGTTGTAGCCGTGCAGGGAGCGAAAATGCGTATAGCAGGCCAGCAGGTTTTTGTACACGATGCCATCGTGCTTACCATCCACACCGTGCCCGCGCACAACATCAAATGCATAAGTTAGGTCATGTGGCACATTTTCCAAGCTGGAATAGTGAAATTCATGTGCCAATAATTCCTTGCCAAGCTGCTCTCCTGGCCAGGGATTTTTTCCGGTGCAACGAACCTTGACATAACCCCGCCCGACCGGCTTGCCGTGCATGACGACATCTCCCGGTATGACTCCGGCCATTTGACGCGTTTCATTGCGCCATGACAAACTGCGTGCCAGATACATTAATCCGCCGCATTCTGCATAGACCGGCAAGCCGCCTTCGATGGCCTTATTAATGCTGCTACGCATCGATGTGTTGCTTTCGAGCTGTGCCATAAACAATTCCGGGAAACCACCACCGATGAACAGTCCGTCGAGAGCATCAGGCAGCATGTGATCATTGAGAGTGTCGAACGGCACGATCTCTGCCCCAGCCTGCCGCATCGCGTCGAGGTCATCCGCATAGTAGAAACCAAAAGCTTGATCGCGCGCCAAGCCAATACGCAACTTGCCCGCGACATTCAGGGTAGGGTGCACTACTTTCTGCGCGATGCCCCCCTCCGATTCTGGTGTACTGCGAGAAATCTGCAACAGGCTGTCAAGGTCGACCTGACCGCCGACCATGGACCCAATCATGCGGATATGTTCCAGCGCGTCACCAGTTTCGTTGCTGGGCATCAGACCCAAGTGGCGTTCCGTGATTTGCAGCCGTGGGTCATGGTGTACTGCACCTAGAACCGGAACATCCGTGTAGTGTTCGATGACTGCGCGCAATTTGCCTTCATGGCGCGCCCCACCAAGATTATTTAGGATCACGCCGGCGATGCGTATATCAGGATCAAAAGCCTGGTAGCCCAAAATAAGCGGTGCAATACCACGCGTCATACCCCGAGCATCGATTACCAGCACCACTGGCGTATGCAACAACTTGGCCAGGGCGGCATTACTGTTGCTGCCATCGAGATCCAGTCCGTCATACAAGCCCTTGTTGCCTTCGATCAGGCTGAGGTCTGCATTGGCAGCATAACGTTCAAAGGTAGCGACGATCTCGTCACGCCTCATCAAGTAAAAATCCAGGTTGCGGCAGTCTCTTCCAGTGGCTGCAGTCAGCCACATCGGGTCGATGTAATCCGGACCCTTTTTGTACGGCTGTACCGCAAGCCCCCGGCTTGAAAGCGCCGCGCACAAGCCGATACTGACCGTCGTTTTGCCGGAAGATTTGTGTGCAGCTGAAATTAGCAGACGTGGCATTTTAGGAACAGGCGGTACAAAAAATAAACCCGAAGGTGCCGCAGGCATTGACGAGGTCAATCATCATTGAACCTCTGCCTCCGTAACGCTTCGGGTTATGACCTGAATTCGGATTGAATTCAGTCGGTCAGCATTTCCTTGGAAATTTGGCGGAAATCGTCCTGCGGAATGAAGCGCAGAACCCGCACGGCAACTGTAGTCAGCAGCAGTGCAATGCCAATTCCACCCATACCCAGCAGGAACTCAGGAAGCGATGGATGGTAGGCGTGTATGGCACCGTCGAAAAAGCTGCTCGATTGTTGCATCCCTGGGAACAAGTCCAATGGGAACGCCTGACTGCCGATGATAAGCACGTAGAGTTGCGCAAATGCACCGAGAATAATCAACAATGCAGACAGAAATACCGCTCTTGATTTCTTGCCCAGTGTGGGGTGCAGCAATATGGCCAGGGGGATGAACGTGCCAATCAGAATCTGCCCAATCCAGAACAGGCTGGTAAACACACCGCCTTCGAGCAGTATAAAGCGCTCGAAAGCCCATTGTTTGGCAAAGTACATGTTGGTCATGTGATACACGATGGTGAAATAGAACACCGCACCGACAAAAGTTGCGAGCAAATTTTTCATGCGGCGCAAAATTGCTGGATCAAGCTTCATTCCCACCCATGCATACATGAATGACTGCACCACAATAAACACCGCCAAGCCGTACGAAAACGACATAATGATGAACATCGGCGCCAGCAGGGCGGAACCAAAGCCTTGACGCGCCACGAGAAAGCCAAAAATGGATCCGGTTGCAGTTGTAAGGGCAAGTCGCCATATGAAGGCTGCAAAGCCGACATACTTGGAGTAGCCATACATTTTGCGCTCCATCATGGTCCACAAATAAGTTGCCACGATTGCGAAAAATCCGGTGTATAAGATGACGTTCAGCGCAAAGACCGATTTGAAGTTGAAATGCGTCATCGCAACAATCAGGCGATCTGCACGACCAAGATCGAGCATCAGCACCGTCAGGCCGCCAGCCAACATGGCGATCGCGAGCAAACCAGAAAGCGGAGCCCGTGCCTTGTAAATGGTTTTGCCAAATACTGAACCGATAGAGGCCACGTTCAGAACACCAGACGCAGCAACAATCAAAAATAACGCGAACACGTGAGGCAGGCCCCATACGATCTGGTTATTCATACCGGTCACTATATGGCCGTGCGTCTCCATGTAATGTGCCGCCCCCAAACCAAACAGGACGACCAGGCCAAGTGCGGCTACCAACGCATAGAATGCGCGCTCTTCAATTTTGTTAAATGCTTCGAAATTCATGGCAGTGTAGATTCCCTGATAGCGGACGCCGACATTTAGATTCAGGTCAGCACGCACCTGAGTGGTCGCGGATGAGGCAACGCGCTTGGAAATTTCGCTGTTCGGGTCGTTCAGATCGCCAAACAGGATTGCGTTGTGCCCAGCAGCCGAGCACGCATCGGCGCAGGCCGGTTGGCCACCACGGTCGATGCGATGCACGCACAGGGTGCACGATTCAACGCATCCCTTGCCGCGCGGCACGTCCGGATTCTGATCATGCAGTTCCTCATGCACGAATGAACGCGCCTTGTATGGACAGGCCATCATGCAGTAACGGCAGCCAATACAGATATGGCGATCCACCAGCACGATGCCATCTGCACGCTTGAATGACGCGCCGGTCGGGCAAACATCCACGCAGGGTGGATTTTCGCAGTGCTGGCACATCATCGGCAGACTGTGCGAGTTGCCGTTGCGCATATCCTTGAGTTCGATTTTGCGAATCCACTGGGAATCGGTTTCGAGCTTGCCGCTGAATCCGTTTTCTGTGCCACATGCCGACACGCAATCATCGCAGCCGGTAGCGCATTTTCCGCTATCGATCAGCATGCCCCAGCGAACCTTGCTCGAAGCGGCTTCTTCCGGAGCGCGTCCATGTGCAAGGTCAAACAGCGTTATACCAGGGGCTATCGCCAAGCCTGCCATTGCCGCGCCCCAGCCAAGAAACTGGCGACGGCCGCTGGCCTGCTCTTTTTCGTTAGTTGTATTGTCCACGTTGTTGCTCATTTACTTGCCCCACCTGTGGTATTCGGTTCAACGGGGTTGGCCTGCATTTCCTGACGCGTTTTGCCTGCCAGTGTGCCATCTCCAGCCTTTTCAGCCTGACTGACGACTGGATGCAAGGGTTTTGCTATCTTTGGCTTGCTGGCATGGCATTCGAAGCAGTCCAACTTGACTGCAGCGTAACTATGGCAGCTTTGGCAGAAGCCTTCCTTGCCCAATACGCTATTGGTCTCCTTGCTTGCATGGCAGTCAATACAGTTCTGCAGGCTCATTTCCTTGGTGCGGATGCCCTTGCGCATGGTTTCGTTGCGCTGATGCTTGAGTTCGTCCATGTGGTGACGCTTCATGTACTCTGTATCTCTCACGCATTTGTCGCCCTTGCCTTCAGGGTGGGCAGGCACTGGCACACGGCCATGGGAGGATTCTTCATGGGCATCTGCCGATGCCACCGCCACAAAGCTCACCGCCAGCAGGGCCGCCATTACGGCACCCCGCTGCCAGGTCAGCATGTCGCGCAATTTCGCCAGGCTGACCATTATTTAATCACCCATACCCATTTTGATGTAGCCGGTTGGGCATACGTCTGCACAGATGTGGCAACCAATGCACTTGGAGTAGTCCGTATCCACATAACGACCGGTGGTCGAGTCAGCACGCTTGACCTTGAATACGGCCGTTTGCGGGCAATAAACCACGCAGTTGTCACATTCAAAGCACAGGCCACAGCTCATGCAGCGCTTGGCTTCTGCAACCACCTGTTTGTCGTCGAGCTTCATCAGACGCTCTTCGAAATGGCCAAGAGCCTGTTCTGCGTTCAGCGTGATGTGTTCGCGCTGGTTGCGCGGCACGAAGGGGAAGTGGCCAAGGAACAACTCGTTCGATGGAATCACATACTTGTCGGAACGATCCTCGAAGTTATGCACCGCGAACTTGGCGCTATCGGTACCACGCAAGCCCAGGTCGATGTCCTTGGCAAAAGTTTCCGCCTTGGCGACTTCGGCCTTGTCGAGTGTCTTGAACTCTGTAGGTGTGTGCTCTGTTTCCACCAGTTTGCGAATCAGGTCCCAATGGTGAACGTCGATCTTGGGACGCTTGTCCTGCTGCTCACCCTTGAGGTAGATATCGATGCTTTCTGCAGCGATGGATCCATGGCCGATGGCTGTGGTCAACAAGTGTGGACGAATCACGTCACCACCGACGAAGTAGCCTTTCTTGTTTGGCACTTCGTAGTTTTTGTTGGCGGCGATCAGGCCCTTGCCATTATCGAAACCATCGAAGCCGGTGAAATCAACAGCCTGGCCGATGGCAGACACGATCAGATCGGCAGGAATATCTTTCTCTGTGCCGGCCTTGATGATCGTTTCACCCTTGACCACTTCGAACTCTGCAACGCGCAGTGCGGTCGCGCGGCCATCAGCACCCTTGATCACGGAGATCGGGGTAACGCCGCCGATGATTGCGATACCTTCGGCCAGTGCCTGCTCGATTTCGTGCTTGTTGGCATTCATCTTGTCGATCGTGGCACGAGAGACCAGCACCACTTCGGCGCCTTCACGGGCAGAAACGGCTGCTACATCATGGGCTACCTGGCCAGCAATAATGTGCTCTGGGCGTTCTTTTTCGGTTGCGACAGTGATGTTACCCAGACGACGCGCAACGGTAGCCACGTCAATCGAGGTATCACCGCCGCCGATGACCACCACACGCTTGCCGACGTGCTGCAGACGACCGTCGTTGAAGGCGCGCAGGAAAGCCATGGCGTTCACACAATTAGCGGCATCGAAGCCGGGTACCGGCAGCATGCGGCCGGACTGGGCGCCCATTCCAAGAAAAATTGCGTCGTATTCTTTTTCCAACTGTTCCAGGGTGACATCCACACCGATACGGGTGTTGAGTTTCACTTCCACACCGAGATCCAAAATGCGCTGGATTTCCGCGTCAAGCACATCGCGTGGGGTACGGAAGCCTGGAATACCGTAGCGCATCATGCCACCGAGCATGGCGTGATCATCAAATATCGTGCAATCATGGCCCTTGAGGCGCAACTGGTAGGCAGCGGACATACTTGCCGGGCCACCGCCAATGAGTGCTACCTTCTTGCCAGTGCTGGCACCTGCTGCGGGCAGAGTCAGCTTGTTGGCAATACCATAGTCACCGACGAAGTGCTCAACAGAGTTGATACCAACAAAGTCATCAACCTGGTTACGGTTACAACCGCTTTCGCAAGGCGCTGGGCAAACGCGACCCATCACTGACGGGAAGGGATTTGCCTGGGTAATGCGCTGGAATGCATAGGTCTGCCAATTGCTGTCTTTTGGCGGCTTTTCCACACCGCGCACGATGTCAAGATAGCCGCGAATATCTTCGCCTGCCGGGCAACTGCCCTGGCATGGAGGAGTGGACAGAACGTACTCGGGGCACTTGTGTGTCCAGCTGGCCTGGAAAATCTGATCCTGCCAGTTGCGTACCTTGGCATCGCCATCTTTATAGCGGCGGAAGGTCAATTTTTTGTTCATTTCTTCGGATGAGGCTGACATGTTAAGCAATCTCCTATCTACAAATTCGTGTCGTGGGCGTACGAACGCCGACCCTTGGTGTTGCTAATCGTCTGATGCTTCAGATTCTTGTGCTGTTTCTTCCGGCACTTCGAGCAGGATGGCGGTTGCCACTAGTTGGTGCACCCCCCCCACCATGCTCATGTCAAAACCGTAATACGGTATCACCTTGGTAAACTGCGCCTTGCAAATAGCGCAGATCAGGGCCAGGAAGTTTACCTGCTTGTCCTGTACCACATTATTGAAAGCCTCCATGCGCGGCAATGCACCCTTGACGCGAATTTCCATCAAGTCATCGGTCAGCAGGCCACCGCCACCACCGCAACAGAATGTTGCTTCGTGAATGGTGCCTTCCTGCATATCGTGGAAATTATTGGCCACTGCCTTGATAACTTCTCGCGGGATAACGAACTGCCCGCCAGGCATGTCGCCCATACGAGAGCCGCGCGCCACGTTGCATGAATCATGGAAAGTGATGGTGCGATGGTCGTTCAGCGACTTGTCGAACTTCAGCTTGCCCTGTTGAATCAGGTCGTAGGTGAATTCACAGATGTGTTGCGGCGCAGGGTAATTCGGATCCAGTTGTTGTTGCAACTGTTTCGAGAATGCATCCTCCCCACCATGGCCGACGCCGGTCAGGGTGTTCCAGAAACTATATGCCACTCGCCATGCATGGCCGCATTCGCCTACCACAATCCGCTTCACACCAAGTTCAAGCGCCGCATCGCGAATGCGCATCGCAGCACGCTGCATGTTCTCGTAGCTACCGATGAACATGCCGAAGTTACCTGCTTCAGATGCTGTGGTACTCAACGTCCACTTGATGCCGGCTGCGTGGAATACCTTGGCATAGCCAATCAGGCTTTCCACATGGGGTTCGGAGAAAAAATCAGCCGAAGGGGTAACCAGCAGGATCTCGGCACCTTCAGCATCCAGCGGCAGCTTCACAGGCACGCCGGTAGCATCGAAGATGTCCTCTTCCAGGCCACTCAGGGTATCTTCCAGCGCTGGCCCAGGGAGACCCAGATTATTACCGATGCGGTGCAATTTACCCATGATTTCATTGGTGTACTTCTGGCCAATGCCGACGGTGTCGAGAATTTCCCGGCCCGCCATGGTGACTTCGGCGGTATCGATTCCGTAAGGGCAATATACCGAACAACGGCGGCATTCCGAGCACTGGTAGTAGTAACTGTACCAGTCCTGCAGCAACTCTTCCGTCAGATCCTTGGCGCCAACCAACGAAGGAAAATATTTTCCAGCGAGAGTGAAATGGCGGCGATAAACGCTGCGCATTAACTCCTGGCGCGCAACCGGCATGTTTTTCGGATCGCCCGTACCAATAAAGTAATGGCATTTGTCTGTGCAAGCACCGCAATGCACGCAAGCATCCATAAACACTTGCAGTGAACGATATCTGCCAAGCAGGTCGCCCATCTTGGCGATGGCCTTGTCGTGCCACCCTTCCACCAGGGAACCAGGAAAGCCAATTGCTTCCTGTATAGGTCCGGAGGCAGGGAATGACTTGACATGTGCTGACGCACCTTCCTTGACTGCAGGTACGTCAATAAATCCCGTCAGCTTTGGCACTTCGAATTTTGCAGCTGCCACTATTCCTCCTGCTTACTTATAGTTAACGCTTGTTTCTTTATAAACCGGTCCGATTGCTTTTACGCATCGGAGTTGGATTGCGCACCGGATTCCAGTTTAGCTGCCCATTGCGATATATGGCGACGATCACGCGGATCATCTGTCTGGTTGCGGGTCGGACTGAAGAAGATTCCCGGCGCGTGCAGCAACTTGCTGATCGGGAAAATTGTCATCAACAAAGCCACCAGTGTGAGATGAACCAGCAACACAGGATCTGCCGGCAGGGGCTGCAAGTCGAACACCATCAATCCGAGCATGAATTGTTTAACCGCGATGATATCGGTATGGGCAACGAACTTCATGCCGAGGCCTGTCAGGCCAATTGCAATCAGCAGCGCAAGCATCAGGTGATCCGAGGGCGTGGAAATATAACGTACCCGATCAACCAGAAAGCGGCGCGCCCACAGCCCACCCAGGCCTGCCACCATGGCAAAGCCAGCGTAAAGACCGAAAGGCTGCGCAAGATCCACCCAGAACCATACCGGTTCAGTGAAATAACGCAGGTGCCGCACTACCACCAGCAACAGCGCAACATGGAACATGTAGCCAAAAAGCCAAATCCACTTGTTGGACTTGAAAAGGCTTTCAAACATGGTCACTTCGCGTGTCATGCGTAAAACCACACCCGTCTTGGTTGTCGGTGCGGGTGTGGTAGGAATCTTCAAAGGTGCAGGCGTGCGCGCATAAGTGCGGATTTTAAAAAACAAACCGACCACCAGCAATGCGGTGGCGGCGTAAAACATGCACGCAAACAGTACGGTCAGCAACGACATGTACATCCCCTGGGAGTAGCATTTAAGCAACAAGCGTTTGCTTGTCGCAATTATTCTGGGAGGCTAGGTTGCGCCACAGTCATTTTAGACTGTAGCGCACCATTCACCTTACTTCAAAAGCTTAGATACAGCCGGTAGGCTTAGGCAGGCCAGCGATCTTACATGCCTGCTTGGCTGGTCCGTATGGGAACAGTTCGTACAGGTACTTGCTGTTGCCTTTTTCCGGCCCGAGTTTTTTGCCAATTGCTTTGGTCAGAACACGCACTGCTGGTGCGATCTGGTAATCGTTGTAATACTCACGCAGGAAGTTGATAACTTCCCAGTGCTGGTCGGTCATCTCGACTTTTTCTTCGATTGCGAGGTACTTGGCTGCTTCTTCATCCCACTCAGCCAGGTTAACCAGGTAACCTTCTTCGTCTGTTTCATAAGTCTTACCGTTAATTTCGAAGCCCATATGTTTCTCCTATAAAAAGCGTTGTAATTACAACCAAGACATCACGGATTTGCTCTCTGCCACCAGATCCACGAAACCGTTGTAGTCTACCTGCTTAATACCGTCAATCACGGTATCCTGCATGCCGCGCGCCTCAAGATCAGGCCACAACGCGCTAATGGAGCAGTTTTTCATGGCCGCCTTGATTGCGCCTTCGGCTTTGTTACCCTTGGTTACGGCATAGACGCCATCTTCGATCAGAAGAATGGTGCTACCAGGCTTGGCCATACGCAAGGCGCTGTCGAGCGCGTTTCTGTCCAGCGGCGATTTATTCACGATGTGCAACATCTGCATCCCCTTCCTAGAAACTCAGAACCACGTCTTGCTCTTCGAGCAGCGCGGCCATTTGAGCAGCATCCAGCACTTCCACGTCAACGATCAGATCGTCGGTGGTAAGGCCACGGGCTTCCATGGACTCTTTTTCGACAAACAATTTCTCGATGTCGTAACCTTCCAGAGCGCGATAAGTAGGAGAAAAATTCTTCATTCCTACCGCCTTGGTTGCCTGCCCCTTTTTGAGCTGGTAAACGCCATCATCAGCAAACACCAGGCTTACGTCCTGATCGAAAGCAGCGCTGATCAGCACCACCTCCAGAGATTCAAGCGCATAGATTGTGCCGTATGGTGCCTTGCGATTAATGAAGGCGAATTTCTTTACGGTACCGGACATGTCTTCTTCCATTTCGATACCTCCCGTGCTTTCACTCATAAAATCACTCCCTAACTTAATCGCCGAAGGTCACGAGACGATCCGAGCGGATACCGGACTCGACCAATTGCCCCAGACCGGAGATCCTGAATCCGGCAGCCAGATTGTCGTCGACGATACCACGTCGCAGCGCAGCCGCAACACACACCACCAGATCCACGTTATGTTCTTCAGCCAGTTTGGTCCAGCGCTGAACAATGTTACGGTCGTCTTGTGGCGGTTCGGTGAGCTTGGTCGCGTTGTTTACACCATCATGGTAAAAAAATACACGGTCAATTTCGTGTCCCTTTTCAATCGCCGCCTTGCAAAACTGGTAAGCAGTGTCCGAAGCCTGATGATTGTAGGGACCTTCATTTATCAAAATTCCGAATTTCATCCCTGAATGTCCTGTATCAATAAATTATAAAGTAGATATAAGCCCCGCCACCTCTAACAAGAAAGAGGTAACGGGAATTATGTCCAATTAGAACCTGATGTGAGTCGAGGCATTCAAAGTGGTACGAGCGCCGCGCCAATCATCGATATGGTACTTGGTGAATGGCAGACCGGTTTTCTCGAAGAAACGTGGCCAGCCAATGCGGTCTATCCAGTCAGCCATACGTTCCCAAGGCTGAGCATCGGCCTTGTAAACTGACAGGATGTTCTTCACCACCGCAGCCACTTCAGGCCAGCGCGGCAGGTTGTTCGGCAGGCCTGATGCCACCAACTTGTGGAAAGTAGGCTTGGAACGGGCGTTGGAGTTCTTGCCACCGACCCAGATCGCGATCTTGGAATGCTCCGGATCGTTGATCTGCATTGGCGGGCACGGAGGGAAACAGGCGCCGCAGCAAATACACTTCTTCTCGTCCACTTCCAGGGAAGGCTTGCCGTTCACCAGTGCCGGGCGAATTGCAGCAACCGGGCAACGGGCAACAACGGTAGGACGCTCACACACGTTGGCTACCAGGTCATGGTTGATCTTGGGCGGCTTGGTGTGTTGCATGATGATCGCGATGTCAGCCTGACCGCCGCAGTTAATCTCGCAGCAGGAAGTAGACAGCTTGACGCGGTTAGGCATTTCGCACTTGATGAACTCTTCGTGCAGTTCATCCATCAGCGCCTTGACCACGCCGGAAGCATCGGTACCAGGAATATCGCAGTGCAGGAAACCCTGGGTATGCGAAATCATAGATACGGAGTTTGCAGTGCCGCCCACCGGGAAGCCATGGCTGTTCAATTCCTTGATCAGCGGATCAATCTTGCTTTCTGCTGTAAGCATGAACTCCACGTTGCTACGAGCGGTGAAGCGCATGTGACCATCAGCATGCTTGTCAGCCAGGTCGCACAACAAGCGGATGGTGTAGCCATCCAGTTGACGCGCAGTACCGAACTTGACAGTCCACACTTCGGCGCCGCTTTCGGCGCGGTGATACAGAACACCCGGTTTCGGATGAGAATGGAAAACCCACTTGCCGTAGTTGTTCCTCAACGTAGGATGCATGAAAGGCATAGGATCCGGTACGCCGCACTCATCTGGTGCACGCAATTCAGCCATTATTTTTTCTCCAAAAATTAACTAAACAACCCAATACAGCGCTGTTATTAGGCCGCGGCCTTGCGCTCGTTCGCTTTTTCGACTTCTTCGTCCCACTCGTCCATGCGCACGTACGGGTTGGCACGGGGGTGATTAATCATGTTCGGGTCAATATCGATATCCAGACCCTCAAGGAAATTCACCAGGCCGATACGCTCGATCATCTCACCGGTACGCTCATGCTCCAGCGCGTTTTCAGCAAAGAAGTCGATGATGTTGCGGGACAACTCGTTCAGCTTCTCGAAGTCATCTTCGCTTTCCAGTTTCATGAACGGGATTACCACCGTACCCATGGTTGCGCCGATTTTCAGAACGCTCTTGCCGCCAACCAGGATGGTCACGCCCTTGTCCTTGCCTGGCAGCAATGCGCCGGGCATGACGTTCAGGCAGTGCATGCAACGTACGCAGTCGTGATTTTCGATCTGCATAACGTGCTGGTCGTCAACTGCCACTGTGGAAATGCTGGCACCGGAAACGGCGTCAGCCTTGTTGCGCAGCGTAATGGCGCGAGTCGGGCACTTGCTGATCACGTCATTGACCAGCTTGTCCATGCCGTGACCCTTCATGTAGTCACGAGCCTGCTGCTCATTGACCTGAATGTTGTCGCGCCAAGTGCCAATGGTAGCCATGTCGGAACGCTGAATGGAGTTCACGCAGTCATTCGGGCAGCCGGAGAACTTGAATTTGAACTTGTAAGGCAGGGCCGGACGGTGCATGTCATCGATGTTCGCATTGATGATGGTGCGCAGCGCTTTGGCTTCGTCGTAGCAGGACATTTCGCAACGCGCAGCACCAACGCAGGACATGGAAGTACGCAGCGCAGGACCTGCACCACCCATGTCGAAGCCCATGGCATTGATTTCTTCCCAGGCTGGCTGGACGTTGGCAGTGGTGCAACCCTGCATCATGATGTCGCCAGACTGGCCGTGCAGACCTATCAGGCCGGAACCATACTTGTCCCAAATGTCGGCAAACTTGCGCAGGGTGGCGGTATCGTAGTGCATGCCGGCAGGCGGTTGAATACGCAGGGTGTGAAATTCGGCTGCATCCGGGAACACTGGGTTCTCGTTCGCATCTTTGAGTTCAGTGAAGCGCGGGATCACACCGCCGCCATATCCGAACACGCCTACTGTGCCGCCCTTCCAGTAACCTTTTTTGGTCTTGTAGGACGTTTCCAGCTGACCCAGCAGGTCAACCATGATGTCTTTCTTAGCGGCTTCGCGCTTCAGACCAGTCACAAAACTGGGCCATGGGCCACTTTCAAGCTGGTCCAGCATCGGCGTATCGTGCAATTTTTTAGCCATTGATGTTCTCCAAAAATAAAGTAACGTCCAGCCACGCTGGTTTAACCAGCGCCAGCCATCTCAAATTATGCTTCACTTTAGTGCGTAACTCTTACTGCGTTCCATGAGCTTGCTGCCCAACTGCTGACAGCCCACTCGAACTCCAGCACATGGCACGAATATTACAACTGTTACATTTTTCATATCTATCATTCTTCGCGGCTACCCCGCCCCTTATCAGGGAGTAGCAATGTACGCCATTGGCGGTATCGCCATACTACCCATATGGGCTATGCTACTTGCAGATTCACGGGACGATCTTATCTGTCGTTATAATCTGCCGCTCTGAAATTGAGAAAAGTATTATGGATGAATTTATTGATTTGGACAAATTTCTGGCAACCCCTTATCGTCAGGAGATTGAGTTGCAACAAATCAACCACGAAGCCGGTTTCTCTACCATGCGAGTGCGCATTCGCGAAGTGAAGCGCTTTACCATTTTCGAGATTGACAAGGAAACCGCGCAGCATTGGGGCAATGCTTTGCTTGATTGGGCAAAGTTTCAGGAACAGGGAGTAACAAAATCGGCTGGCTAGCATATCAACCGGAATCTCGTGGCATCGACGAATCATTGGTTACAGACATTCAGTTTGACATCAAGGGAACCGTATTGCCCATTGATCACGGTTATGCCCTTTATCTTGAGCTGGCGCGTCTGTTGTCATGGTTTGCGGATGAAGCCCTGGGAGGGGTGCATGCCATTCATGGCGCAGATACCGGGCACGGCGAACTGATTCTCAACCGTCGCGCCAAGCTGGTGGTTCGCATTGCGGCCGCGCGCGCGGAAGATCTCATGAAATTATCCGGTCAAACGATACATGTCTACGGTAAGCCCATCGAGATTGGTGCCGCCAAAAGCAAACCCTTGACGCAGCATACGCCACTGTTCGCCCACTGCGTCATAACCGGCAGCGAAGACGAGTTGGACTTTACCAATGATATTATTCGCCTGCTGGATGAAATGAAAATCGATTCCCGCTTCATCTGCGGTAAACGCCAGACCATAAACACGCCTGACGGCACTGTCAGTGGCTTTAGTTTGATGTTGCACGGCTTGCCGGTGGAGCACTCGCTGTTTGTCCAGCAACAAGGCCTGGGCAAGCACCGAAAGATTGGTTGCGGTATATTTATTCCTCACAAATCCATTGCCGCGCTCACTTGAGCGTAATTTTTTAATCAACGTCCATAAATTAAAGGAGAAAATTATGGGATACGTCGTAAATGGCACCGAACTGGAAGTTGACGATGACGGCTTTCTGCTGGAGCCGGACTACAGCGAGGAAGTGGTAAACGTTATCGCCGAAGCTGAAGGGCTCAAGCTTACCGATGAGCACTGGACAGTGGTCAACTACATGCGCGACAAGTACAAGGAAGAGGGCCAGACCCCCAACTTCCGCAACATGTGCAAAGACTTCGATGCCGATCATCCGGGCACCGACTGGAAAAAGCATCTCTACACCCTGTTCCCCATGCAACCCAACCGCCAGGCGGCCAAAGTTGCAGGATTGCCCAAGCCCTTCGGCAAAGGCGGATACTAAGTTGTAGCAGGTTCCGGGTTTTGGGTTTCAGGTTAAACTATGGAACTCGGAACCAGGAACCTTCCATGAAATTCACCTCCCTCGTCAGCGCCGAGCAGCTCGCGCCACACCTGAACGATCCTGACTGGATCGTCTTCGACTGCCGCTTTACGCTTACCGATCCCGACTCAGGTTACCGTGCCTATCTGGCCGGACATATACCAGGCGCGCGATACGCCCACCTCAACGACGACCTGTCGGCTGAAGTGACCGCCACCAGCGGTCGCCACCCATTACCCGATGCCGCCATGCTGGCCAAGAAACTTAGCGCCTGGGGCGTGGGCAGCAACACCCAGGTCGTGGTTTACGACGACAGCTTTGGCGCCATGGCGGGACGCATGTGGTGGCTGTTGCGCTGGCTCGGCCATGACGCGGTAGCCTTGCTCGATGGCGGCATCCAGCGCTGGACGAAACTAAAACAACCGCTCACGCCTGATCTGCCGGTTATTGCCGCAGCAACTTTCGAGGCCCGGCCCATCAAGGAAATGTGGGTGGATGCCGAGTGTATCGAAAAGGCGATGGGCAGCAATGAATGCCTGATCATTGACGCGCGCTCCGAGGAGCGCTTCAGTGGGGAGCGCGAGCCGCTGGACAAGGTTGCCGGGCACATTCCCGGCAGCGTGAATTTTCCGTTCGATGACAATCTCGACATCGACAGCACCTTCATGTCCGCCGAAGACTTGCGCGCCACCTACCTTGACCTGCTCGATGGCGTCGATCCTTCACGCGTGGTGCACATGTGCGGCTCCGGCGTCACCGCCTGTCACAGCCTGATCGCCATGGAGCATGCTGGACTGAAAGGCGCTCGCCTCTATCCCGGCTCGTGGAGCGAATGGATTACCGACTCCTCCAGGCCGGTCGAAACCGGCGATGAATAACGCCAAGCAAACAGGAGAATAGCAGCATGGCAATACGAGTCAGAAGCCAGTGGCACAACCGGGCCGACGGCGCCAAAAGCCCGCAGCAGGTAGCCACGGTCATCGCCTCGCTGATCTGGCGCGTGGCGGAAGAAAAAGTCACCCACATGCAACAGGAAAAATTCCAGATTACTTCGAAAGAACAGGGCTTCGCCATGATCGCGGAGTACCTGGCCTTCTTGCTTCAGTACACGGACCGCTTCGTTTACGGCCGCGTCGACGAGGAATACCGTGCCGCCCTGATCGGCGCCATCGCCAAGCGCCTGGCCGAGATACTCGAAGATAACCAGAATGCTTTCATGGGGCCATCGCCAGACAGCTATCAGTCCCGTTTCATCAGCATGCTCAATGAACGGCTCGCAGACTACGCCACTTTCGACTACGAAAATGGCGAGCCCAGCTATCCATCCCGCCGCTTCCTCGGCAGCAAGATACTCGAACTGATGCCCGCGCGCGATCAGTCGTGGACCATCGACCAGGTCGTGGAAATCGAGATCCCGAACGCGCTTGCCTTGCTCAAGAAAGGCCTGAGCGGCCTGCTCTCGGAAGAGTCCGGCACGTTCGGTTGACTTGAAGCCCCTCGCCTTTACAATCCTGCGCCTGCTTTCCAGCGACACATTCCGTTCCGGGGAAGCGATCGCACGCGAACTGGACATCTCCCGCGCCTCGGTATGGCAGGCATTGCAGGACATGGATCGTCATGGCATCAAGCTGTTTCGCCTTCCCGGGCGCGGCTACCGCCTGGCCGAGCCGCTGCACTGGCTGGATGTCGAGGCAATCCAGGCTGCGCTGGGAGACAAGGCCAGCCTGATTGACCTGGAAGTGATGGAGACTGCCACCTCCAGCAACAGCATCCTGATGCAGAAAGCCGCGCTGGGTGCGGAACACGGCAGTTGCCTCGCCGTCGAGCTGCAAACCGGCGGCAGAGGAAGACGCGGTCGCACCTGGCATGCCAGTTTGGGTGGCAGCCTGACTTTTTCGCTGCTGTGGCGCTTCAACCAGGGCGCTTCCTGTCTTTCCGGCCTCAGCCTGGCCGTGGGCGTAGCCTTGATGCGCGCGCTGCACCAGGCAGGCATTTCATCCGCCCGCCTCAAATGGCCCAACGATGTGCTGCACGAAAACCGCAAGCTGGCCGGCATCCTGATTGAACTGCAGGGTGATATGCTGGGTCCGAGCGCCGCCGTTATCGGTATCGGGCTGAATGTGAAACTTTCGGATCTGGGCAGGGAAAACATCGACCAGGCGGCGATCGACCTCGCTTCGCTGGCTTCCGATCTCCCCGGCAGAAGCCAGCTGCTGGCGCTGATTCTGGATCACCTGAGCGACGTGCTGCAGCAGTTCGAGGCACATGGCTTTGTCGCCCTGCGAGAGGAATGGAGCCGCCACCACGCCTACCACCAGCAACCGGTACGCATGCTGATGCCGGATGGCGGCACGCACCATGGCATTGTGTCGGGCGTGGCCGACGACGGCGCGCTACTGGTGCGCGACCAGAATGGCGAGCGCCGCTTCACCTCCGGGGAAGTCAGCATGCGGAGCGGAATATGAGCATTCTTGTTATCGACGCCGGCAACAGCCGCATCAAATGGGGCCTGCACGTCAGCGGCCACTGGCTGGCACAAGGCTGGACGACCACCGCCCAGCCGCACCTGGATAGCCAACTGGGCAAGCTGCCAGCACCCAAGAAAATCATTGTTTCCAATGTCGCCGGAAACGCTGCGGCTCAGGCAATCGAAATTACGTGCAATACATGGAAAATGACGCCCCACGTTGTGCACGCCCAGCCAGATCAATGCGGCGTGAGCAATGGCTATGCCGTGCCGCAACAACTCGGCAGCGACCGCTGGGCGGCGCTGATCGCGGCGCGCCATTTATATCCAGACCGCGATGTGCTGGTGGTTCAGATCGGCACCGCCGTCACCATCGACACGCTAGCCGCTGACGGCCGCTTTCAAGGCGGGCTGATTCTCCCCGGCCTGAGCCTGATGCTGGATTCCCTGGTGCGCAATACTGCCGGGCTGACGCCACAGCCCGGCAAATTCGCAGCCTTTCCCGACAACACCGCCGATGCCATGTTGAGCGGTGCCGCCAATGCCATCGCCGGTGCGGTGGAACGCAGCTACCGGCAACTCGCCAAGCAGCCGATCTGTTTGCTCAGCGGCGGCGATGTGGATATTCTGCTGCCTTTATTGAGCATTCCTGCACACGGGGTGGACAACCTGGTGCTGGAAGGCCTGCTCCGAATTGCCCTTGAAACTTGAGAAAGAAAAAATGAATACATTGATTTGCGGCTCCCTCGCCTACGACAGCATCATGGTCTTCCCCGACCAGTTCAAGAACCACATCCTGCCGGAGCAGATTCATATTCTGAATGTGGCCTTCCTGGTACCGGAAATGCGGCGCGAGTTCGGCGGCTGCGCCGGCAATATCGCCTATAACCTCAAGCTGTTGGGCGGCAAGCCGCTCATCATGGCCACCGTGGGTGACGACTTCGAACCCTATGCACAGCGCCTCGACGGCCTCGGGCTGGCGCAAACCCACGTGCGCCGGGCCAGTGGCTCCTACACTGCCCAGGCCTTCATCACCACCGACCTGGACGACAACCAGATCACCGCCTTCCACCCCGGCGCCATGAGCTTTTCCCACCACAACCACGTGCATGACGCCAGCA